>Ga0315282_10005902_pt1 | contig 20686 bp, 24 predicted proteins | sample YL17G07_20_MG_FD_203693 | JGI IMG/M metagenome (GOLD analysis project Ga0315282, IMG submission 203693) | Sediment microbial communities from Yellowstone Lake, YNP, Wyoming, USA - YL17G07_20 | ecosystem: Environmental > Aquatic > Freshwater > Lake > Sediment | place: USA: Wyoming | collected... | reverse complement strand
AAAGTGCTTGATAAACTTAGGAAAGAAGGGCTCATGACATGACGATCACAACACACGTACGAAAGGATGCTTTTCTTGTAGGTGTGGTAAACCAATAAATATCATGGTAGCGATTAAGCTAGAAGCCCAGACGAAATTGGAGCCGCATTCTAGGCTGCTAAGAGACGTTTGGCCTCTACGAGTGAGATCTGATGAGCCAGGAAAAACCATTCACAGTGAAATCTTTTCAGGACTATCTCAAAGAGAAGAAATTGATGGGAAACTCCTGCGATGAATGCAAGAACCTCATGATTCCTCCAAGAATGCTTTGCACCAAATGCAGAGGGAAGAAGCTTAGTTGGTCTCAGTTCCGCGGTGAAGGTTCCTTGGAGACGTTCACCATCGTGCATGTTCCACCCTCCTTTCTAAAAGACAAGACCCCCTATGCAATTGGCATAGTGAGGCTTGACGAAGGGCCTAAGGTAACCGCACGCTTGGTGAATGTAGATGTCGAAAGGCCGGAAACAATAAAGATGAGTATGAGACTGATTGTCGAATACATCCAGGAAGGCATCCAGCCCTTTTTGGCCTTCAAGCCTGCCTGAGGTGGAGCAAGCTGGTTTTTACACTAATCTAACAAACAATATTCTCTTAAGAAATCAACTTCACCCATTTAATTCAGCGTTTCGAAGCTGAGCGCTAGAATCGACATGATTCTGCGGATTGGTCGCTTTTTTGAGTCAAACATTGCCTCTCAATAGCTCATAAGGACCACCATATTCTTGTTATTTTGACAAGTTTCTTGTGAGAATTCTCAAGTTGAGTTTCAGTTCATTGAAATATCACAATTAAATTTGTGCGATATACAACTGCACAGGAAATCGTGTAATGCCCAGAGATATTATGAGTAATTGGGAAGGCGGCAAAGAACCGCCAGTAAACTTCTCGCGCATCTCAGGAATTGTTCGCCCGCAAATGCCTGTGAAGGAGAAGATCGCTCAATCTGTATTCAAACTCAAGATCCAGCAAAGCAAACTCGAGAACTCCGCTCACAAGATGCAGAGGCATGACAAGAATCTATTCGATAAATGCATCTCTGCCCAGATGGCCAAGGATAGCGCCAGAGCAGCATTGTACGCCAGTGAATGTGTAGAAATCAGAAAAATGGCATCAACAGTATTGCGATGCCAGCTGGCTTTAGAGAAGGCAATCATTAGGCTAGAGAATATAGAGATATGGGGTGAGGCCGCATCAATGCTGAGACCGGTAGCAGGCGTCGTCAACTCTATCAAGTCTCAGATTAGCGGAATCATGCCTGAAGTCTCATTTGCTCTAGGGGAAATAGTTGAGTCTCTAAACAGTACATCCCTTGAAGTCGGGGAGGTCACAGGTCAACAATATGATGAGGGTGCTTCAGACACTGCAACTCAACAGATACTGAGCGAGGCTAACGCCGTCGCTGGACAGAGAATGAATGAGAAGTTTCCAGATCTACCTAAGGTCGCGGAGCGAGCAGGCTTCACATATAAAGAATCCGGCACGACTTAGTCTAGAACCAGAAATGATGAGGTTGAGCTGCCATGAACATGAATGACCTCAGAAAATTCGTGGGAAAGACCGTGAAGGATCCTTACGGGAAAGATCTAGGCACGCTTGTGGGAATAACTTCCAACATCAAAGGCGAGATCAGTGACGTGAGCCTTGAACTTTACAACGGGGATTTCGCTAGCTTCCCAAGCAAACAGCTCTCACTCAACGGAATGACGCTTATCCTTCTACATGACTGGGCAATTGAAGCGGAAGAGCTCACACGAGAACTTGACCTGCTAAGACGCAGAGACCAAGCACTGAATGAACTGACTGTGAGTGGTGATGTTAATGAGGCCATGTACAAGCAACTAAAAGAACAGTTCAGGCAAGCGCGAGATGACCTTTTGAAAAGAAGTGACGGCGCAATTCAGAAGCTTGCGGAAAGAGCACAAATACTCGATGAAAAGGTGAAAGTGATACAGTCACTGATGGCCAACAACAAGATGCACTACACATCAGGAGAGATAGCGGAAGATGGATACAACCTGGCGAATGAGTCCATTCAGAACGGCTTGCGTCATTTCCTGTCTGAGAAGAAGAGCATTGATGAGCAAATTAACGGCCTCATCACTCTAAGGGACAGCGCAGAAGACGTTGGAATCCAAACAAAGGCGTCAGAGACGAAATCCCCACATGTGCCAGAAGAGCCAACAGGCCTCACAAAGACCATCGGTCTAACAAAGACTGGGGGTCTGAGAGACATAGTCGTGGTCCGAATGCAGCCGTAAGGGGGATCAGCCATATTTTTTCCTAGACGGAAAGGCGAAAAGACTAGAATCTCGCCTTCCCTGAAGGAGGGGCTCTCGGACGTTCAGTACAAATTAAGCCTACAAAAAGACAAACTAGACCAGACTACTGAGAGACTAATCCAAAGAGACAAAGAGATCTTTCAGAGATGCATTGGCGCAGAGATGACTTGCGACAAAAGTCACGCCCGGATGTACGCTAATGAGTGCGCCGAAATTAGAAAAATGTACACAACTGCAAAGAGCGTTCAGTTGGCACTAGAACGAGTCGTTCTTAGGCTCGACACAATAATCCAATTTGGCGAAGCGGTAGTAGAGCTAGCGCCGATAATGGATGTTGTCAGAGGGACCAAAGGATCTATAGTTGGCTTGGTTCCAGAAGTGGCGGGTGAACTAGACAAGGTTGCATCGATGCTATTTGAACTTGGCGAAGAGGTCGGTCAAGTGACTCAGACTGATCTTGAGATTAGGGTCACCAGTGAAGAGGCAAAGAGAATATTGGAGGTGTCCAAGAGCATAGCGGATGAAAAGGTCCGCGAGAAGTTTCCCGAATTGCCAGTTTCGGAATTGACAGCGGCCCCGACTGAGACCAGAAATGAGTCATCGGGGGATAAGCCCGACCCCTCTTTTCTTGACGTGGTCTTATTTTACATAGAATCTCATGCAGGACAGGTGTCAGTCTCAGAATGCGCCAGCAAACTTTCAAAAACTCCAGAGGATGTGATCAAGGCTATAGACCAACTGAGAGAAGTAGGCAGGCTTGATGTGGTATGGGAGAAGGAGTGAGTTGGTCTCCTTATCTTTACACGGAGAGTTGTGGTGATAGATTTGTCAGCATCTGAAGAACTCGAACGAATAGCATTAAAGCATGCAACAGAAGCTACACAGCTGGATCAGCAAGGGTCAAGAGGTTTGGCCATTGCCAAGTATCAGAGAGCCGTAGATGTACTTCTCCAGTTATGCGCATTGTACCCAAAATCCTCCCAGAATCTTGTCTTGATGGAACATGTCGAGTCCTACAGAAAAAGAATAAAAGAGCTCCAGAATCAGGCAAACCACCAAGAACCAATAGAGAGCGCCCCGTCAGGGGGAGAAGCCAAGTTCGAGCATCTGGTTCTAAACGAGAAGCCAGATGTGAAGTGGGTCGACATAGCAAACCTAAGCGAAGCAAAGAAGGCGATAGAGGAATCTATAATATGGCCTGTTAGAAGACCTGATCTATTCCCTCTCGGATGGCCAAGAGGGATACTCTTCTTTGGTCCATCGGGTTGCGGGAAAACGCTTCTGGCCGCGGCTGCCGCCACGGAGATCGATGCTACATTCTTCTGCGTCGACGCGTCCTCCATAATGTCCAAGTGGCTGGGCGAATCTGAGAAGAATGTCGCGCAGCTTTTTGCGGAAGCAAGGAGAGTGAGTACGAATGGGAAAGCAGCAATAATTTTCATTGACGAAATTGACTCTCTCATCGGTGTCAGGTCTCAAGAGGTTGGAGGTGAAATCAGAACTCGAAATCAGTTCCTGAAGGAGATGGATGGTTTAATCGATAAGAAGAAAGTACTTCACACCTACGTCATAGGTGCGACAAACAAGCCATGGGCCCTTGATGAACCTTTCAGACGCCGATTCCAAAAGAGAATACTTGTCCCACTGCCAGAAGAAAGTGCGAGACTAGAGATGTTCAAGATATTCTCTAAGAAGCTCAACTTGGGAGCGGACCTTGATCTCGTGGAACTTGCCAAGATAACAGATGGACACTCTGGTAGTGACATCCTTAACAATTTCCAAGCGGCCCAAAGTCGAGTTGTTAGAGAGTTTTTCGAGAACGGGAATCCAGACGATAGACAAGCTAAGACACGACCAATAATGATGCAGGATTTCAGGGACGTCTTCCGAGTGCGTAAACCCAGCGTTGATCAAAGGACGATAAGGTCGTACAAGGAGTGGTCCGAGCAATTCCAAGCTGCCTAGGAGATGGAGTCCAAGATGACAATTGTCAACGCAACAGATCTCAAGATTCTGGCCGAGCTTGTTCACGATTCAAAAGCCACACTCTCAACCATCGGAAGCAAACTGGGACTACACCCAAACGTAGTTGCATACAGAATCAACAAACTAGAGAGCTTGGGTATAATCAGAGAGTACACAGTCAACCTTAACCTGGAAAAACTCGGTCTTACAGAGCAGGTCTACCTAGGTGCAAATTTCCCAGCACACTCCGAGCGTGACAGCATCCTCAGAGAAATTTCGTTGCTTCCTCAGAGTGTCACGGTGGTAAGCTCTTTCGGATCGCCAGAAGGGATAGTCCATCTCGTTGGAAAGAGCAAAGAAGACATAGACCAGGCTATCTCCAGACTCAGAGAGTTGAACGTAAAGATAGAGTATGCAGTTACAGTCATCAAGACGTATCAGAATGGTAACATAGGCAATTTTCTCAAGATGATTGCTCAAGAAGGCTGAGCCACAATAAAGGAGGTTAATGAAACGGGCGGATACAGGCTTCTATTGAAAACTCTTGCAAGACCTCAGTGGCATACTACGCTTTCTGTTGTTGCCTCCACAATACTGATCGCAGTGTTAGTCGTTAACCTTCGAAACGTGAGCAGCTCAATATCGACGTTGCCTCTAATAACAATGATATTTACGGTTATGTCATCGGTGGCACTTTACGAGATTTTCCTCGGGCTGTCTTCCAGGAAACTCGACATAGCAATTCTAATTGCGGTTGGTGTCAGAAAGACTCCTCTTGGGATAGTGTTACTTGGAAAGGCGTTTTCTTACACATCTATTTGCTACTTACTGGGTCTAACCCTTGGATATCTCTTGTTGATCTATAACGGTTTGCCAGTCTCCGCTTTTCATTCTCTGGCAGTCTTATCAGCTTTGGTCATATGTGGTTCCGCCCTTCTGGCGGGGGTTGTTGGCGCTTTCTATGCTTTCCATCTCAATGTCCCAGAGGTGCTAAGACATTGACAGGCAAATCGATGATCGTCTCGGTTGAGAACCTTCATAAATCATTCAAAGACGGATCTTCCAGCATCCGCCTTTTCAACGGATTGAGCTTCAGCGTCCACGAAGGAGATTTTGTCGCAGTAACCGGATCTTCAGGAACTGGAAAGACAACCTTGCTCAATCTAATAGCAGGTCTCGAAAAGCCAACAAGGGGGTCTATCAGAATTCTCGGTAAGGATCTGTCGACTCTGAACTCCAAGGACTTGGCTGCTCTTAGGTCGTGTTCAGTGGGCATGCTCTTCCAGTCTTTCGGGCTCGTGAGGGGCCTTACTGTTGAGGAGAACATAAGACTTGTCCAAGACCTTTCGGGGAAGAATGGGTCGACTAAAGAGAAATACATTCAGGACCTGCTTGAATTTTTTGGCATCCGTGACAAATCCCATTTTGATCCCACTAGTCTAAGCTTCGGCGAAGCCAAGAAAGTGGGTATAGCCAGAGCGCTGGCAGCCGAACCTGAAATAATCCTGCTAGATGAGCCCACAGGAAACTTAGATCCGCCATCAGTCAATGTCTTGTTGCCCATCCTCAGAGGGCTTAGGCATATATACGGAAGAACCATAATCATGACAACAAACAGCCTTCGCGCGGCAAGTATAGCAAACCGCGAGGTTCATCTGGAAAGACCGACAATCATAATGGATTAAGTAAAGTGATCTAATATGTTCCGATACAGGGAATCATGGAGAGAGAAATTCGGCAAAATCCTACATCCAGAACCGGTAAAACGTAAACTGAACACGACCATTCACAGACTCCAGGTGCAGATGAGGAAACTTGAATCAAAGACATACCAGCTTCAAGCTCGTGACAAGGCACTGTACGCAAAGTGTGTAGCGGCAATACAGGAAAAGAACAATGCCAAGGCATCAATGTTCGCTGAAGAGGATTCAGAGATCAGAAAGATGGTGCTTACAACTATTCGAAGCCAAATGTTGCTCGAGCGCGTGAACCTGAGACTTGAGAGAGTGAGGGACTTCGGTGAATTTGCTTACTCAATGAGCTCAGTCGGAGCCGTTCTGGGCATGGTAAGAAATGATCTTCGAAATATCATGCCTGAGATATCAACGGAGATTGCCGACGTAAATGAGATACTGGAAGAGATGACCCTCGAGGTCGGCCAAGTGACTGACCAGCATTTTGATCAAACTGTTCCCACAGAAGAGTCAGAAGCGATAATGAAGGAAGCCACAACTTTGGCCGAACAGAGGATGCGTGAGAAATTCCCTGAGATGCCAAGGATTCCAACCCGAGAACCGGGCACTTCCCTCCAAGACTAGGTGGAAAAGCATAATAAGATGACGGAACTGTCAGAGTCGGAGTTACGAAGCTTCCTGGGAAAGAAGACATCTGACACCTACGGTCGGAACTTGGGTAAGATCATAGGAATCACGTTGAATAACTTCGGAGAGATGGAAGCAGCCGAGCTGGAGAAAGGTACCGGTGAACTGGAAAGGATTCCAGTGGACCAGCTGACGATGGACAGGGGGGAAATAGTTGTCCTCCCCAGATGGCGAGTCGAGGTAGAGTCCTTACTCAAAGAGATCGACTCAGTGCAAAGAAGGCTGAGTGCACTCGATAGCCTCCTCAAGAGTCAGGAGATCCCGCGGAACCTATATGAGGAATTGATTCGGAAGCAAGAGAAAGAAATTGTCCTTTTGAAAGAGAAGAAGAACCTTGCTGTTTCCGTCCTTCAGAGCAGGGGCAAAGAGTTGGATAGGCAGATTGAAGAGCTGACAAGAACACTCATCGAGATCAAAGCTGGAAAATGGTCCAAGGATTTCTCTAACAAAGCATATGAGGTAGCTTTGAAGTCTATCGAACCAAACCTTGGTTATTCAACGAAAGAAAAAAAGGAGTTAGCTGATTATCTAAACAAACTGACTAAGCTCATTTGACCTCCTGAGCACAAGTGGTCAGCATCGTTACATGAACTCTTCCAATTTGGTCCTAGCTCTCACAGGGTCCTGCACGTCATTAGATCCAGCGGCGAATAAGTCGATTTTGCCGTAGACACCGTCATAGCCTGGAACCACCACTACTTTGTCTTCCCTGACTCCAATTATCGCTTGGGTCAGGTTAGGCTCCACAATTGTGTTGAGTTCCTCTTTGGTAGCATCCAGTAGAACTCTGATTTCACTTCCGAATTTCAAAACCAAGTTGTTGTATATCTGCCATACTCGCGGACTCGCCGGCTGCTCAACACCAATCACTGTCGCTATGATCTCAGATAGCGGTAGTAAGTGCACAAAGCTCGGTACTCCTGCTGGCTGGTATCCGGGAGGTCTATCCGCAAGCTCTTCAACTCTCTGTTCAACTCCTTTTGTCAAGGGCCGATGACACTTGGGACAGAGATTCTTGGCCTGGACAGCTTGAGGTGGAGACATTGAGATCCCGCAGTTCCTATGCCCCGTCCAATGGTATTTGCCATACGCCGGGTCAGTTTCTATGGTAAACTTCAGTCGCTTACTGTCCTTGTCTATTATTGCTCCGGTGATTCCTTCGAAGGTTGGCCTCTCAAGTTCGAAGACATTGGCTTCCCTTCCCATCCTCCAGGGCCAGGCTGAGTGGCTATCGGAATTAGAGACAAGAGTGTACCGATCGAGCTTACTTAGTCTCCAGTTCATCTTGGGATCTGAAGATAACCCCGTCTCAAGCGCATGGATCTTGCTAGAAGTATCTCCATAACATTCCTCAATACTGTCGAATCCGGCGTTCGCAGCAAGCACACTGAACCATGGAGTCCATGCATGAGCGGGAAAGATTAGATTCGCCGTCGAAGTTTCTATTATTTGCTCCACCATCTCAGGCGCTGAAAGGTCTAGTATCGGGCGTCCATCTGCTGAGAGGCTGCCATATTTCCTTAGTTTGTCTGTTATCTGCTCAGCAACCTCTATTGAAGGTGACAACACAACGTGGTGAACCTTCTTTGTCTTGCCGTTATAGTCAAAAATTGTACACACCTCAGCTGTGATCATAAAACTGAGCTTTGAACCGCACGAAGGTAACACGTAGAGGCCCGTATCGCCCAGTGGCTGAAGCTCTTTCTTGAGCTCTTTCATCCAGAGCGGGTGCGTGAAGTCCCCAGTGCCGACAACTGATAGACCCTTGATCTGGGCGTACCTTCCGATCTCTCCAAGATTCATGCTAGGGCTCGTAGCGCGGCTGTATCGAGAGTGAATATGCAGATCTGCGACAACCCTCAACTCTTTCTAACACCGTCCTTGATTCTATAAGCCGTTGGTTTCAACATCGACGAATGGGCATTTATATCTTGCAGCCCTGCAAATAGTGGGCCAACACAGAGGAACGAAACTGAGCCGATAGATCAATTTCAATCATCAGGCACCGAGTTTAGGATGGCGTGTATCATATGAGCTCAAAAGACATTGGAATAACAATAAGAAAAGCTCAGAACTTCTCGGATTGGTACACTCAAGTTATCACAAAGGCAGAACTTGCAGATTATTCAGTTGCCAAAGGCTTCATGGTTCTTATGCCCTATGGTTACTCAATATGGGAGAAGATCTATGAGTTCATAGACTCTAGGATAAAGGCGACCGGACATAAGAACGCATACTTCCCGACGTTGATTCCAGAAAGCCTCCTTAAGAAAGAGGCTGAGCATTTCGCAGGGTTCACACCCGAAGTCTTCTGGGTTACCCATGCAGGCGAGGGCGAGCTTGCAGAGCGACTTGCCGCAAGACCGACCTCTGAAACAATCGCATACCACTCCTACGCCAAGTGGATAAAGAGTTGGAGGGATCTACCATTACTTCTGAATTACTGGAACTCAGTTCTGAGAGCTGAGATTACCGCGACCAGGCCCTTCATCAGGACAAGCGAATTTCTCTGGCAGGAAGGTCACACTGTTCACGAAAGCAAAGAGGAAACCGATAACGAAGTCATGATGATTCTAGACTTGTATCGAGAGTTGATCGAGAACCTATTAGCTATCCCAGTCATCACCGGAAAGAAGACAGAGCGTGAGAAGTTTGTAGGGGCCCTTTACACAACAACGCTGGAGGCGCTTATGGGTGATGGACGAGCGCTTCAGATGGGAACTTCACACAATCTCGGTCAGAACTTCTCAAAGCCCTTCGAGATCAAGTTCCTTGGCCGAGATGAGAAAGAACACTATGCATGGCAAGCTTCATGGGGGATTTCTTGGAGGCTAATAGGCGCACTCGTGATGGTTCATGGCGACGACAAGGGACTAGTTCTTCCGCCCAGAATTGCACCGGTCCAGGTGGTAATTGTGCCTATTTTTTTCAATGATGATGAGAAGAAGATGGTTGATGCCAGAGCTAGAGAAGTTCAGAGCGAACTCCAGACAGAGAAGCTCTCGGTAGAATATGATTCAAGGGAACAGTTCACTCCAGGATGGAAGTTCAATGATTGGGAGATGAAGGGTGTTCCTATGCGAATTGAGGTAGGGCCCCGAGATATTAGAGCAGGCAAGGTTACCGTTGTTAGAAGGGATACAGGAGAAAAACTCCCTGTGGGGTCAGCAGGAATGGCCAAGGAGATCTCGAATATCCTAGGATTAATCCAGAACAACCTATTCAAAAAGGCCAAGACCTACCTTGAGGAACATACAACAAAAATCGGTGATTATCAAGAGTTCAAGGATATTCTTCCCGAGAAGGGCGGATTCCTCAAGGCCTGTTGGTGTTCTAATCAGCAATGTGAAGACAAGATAAAGGAGGAGACGGGGGCTACCATTAGGGCCATCCCCTTTAAAGAGGAAGTCTGGTCAAACTGCCTCTACTGTGGACGACCAGCAGACAAAGTCGCATACTTTGCCCGAGCATACTAAAGGGTCAATTAAGGGAATCCTAAGGCGCTAGCCAGCGGGCGCAACGTTTTAAGGAGCCTTCCAAACACAGGTACGAGAGATCCAAATGACAAAGAAACGGAAATCTGGTGGTAGAAGCGGGGGCGGAAGAGGGCGAAGTGAACTTGTCCAGTGCACCAACTGCGGAATGCTAGTACCCAGAGACAAAGTGAAACGTGTGACTAGCAGATTCTCGCTAGTAGACCCGGCACTAGCTAGGGAACTGAGAGCAAGCGGAGCGTACCTTTCGAGACCTTCAACATTCAAGAACTACTGCGTCTCGTGCGCTGTCCATTTTGGGCTCTCCAAAGTCAGAGCTCGAAGCGAGCGCCGCAACACGTATTGACTAGAACGCCTTTTCGGTTGCTCAGCCAAGATGCCTATACGCATAAAGAATTCTCTGAGCAACGGTTATGCCTGAGAATATCGCTACTAGTATGACCCCACACTCGGTACTTCTAAGGAACAATCCGGCCGCCAGAATTAGCATTCTCTCAGGCCTCTCCGCAAATCCAACGCCCGACATTTTGACCCCTTCAACCTCAACCCTAGCCCTGACATAGCTTACCATTGTTGAACACGCGATGGCAGCCAAACCCCAAAATGCATCCGACAGGCCAACAATAACTATACTCGACAAGACAAGAATCTCGCCGAATCTATCAATGGTCGAATCCAGAACCCCTCCAAACTTCGTGACAGACCCATAAAGCCTTGCCAATGAACCATCTATAGCGTCGAAGAAGCCGGAAACGAGGATCAGGCAAGGCGCGACCACATATGTCAGCTCATCAGAGACTCCAAACACAAGAATGAACCCCGCCAAGGCCGCAAAGGCGAAACCGAGCAGCGTCGACGAATTGGGCGTTAAACCAATCGTGTGACAGCAAAGCGCTGACCGATCAAGAACTCTAACGAATTTATATCTCAAGGCTGAGATCAAAAAGGACCACAATTCGTCAGAATGCCTGGACCCGAGATTTAAGGGCTTCACACAGAACAATCGATTCAGGCTCAATCATGAGCCAGGGGTAGTTAGTCTAGCCAATTCTGAAACCATAAATCGTGGTGTATGTCTATCAAAGGACGTGGCAGCGGAGAATGGGCAAAGTAGAAAAGGGCATAAAATGCAACGTCACTGGTTGCAGCAACACTGCAGTGAGATCTCTCGCTGTAGAAAAAGCCTCAAAGGCAGGCCTTAAAGTTGGAAACTCAAAACGAGCCTACCTCTGCAAAGATCACTACAAAGAACTCAAGAAGAAATCAAGAAAGGAAAGACTTTTGGAAAGATGGAGAATGGGTAGTTGAATTCACCGGGGGCTATTTGATCTGAGAATTCTATTCCTTCACTCGACCCACTTCGAATTTGAAGTCAGAGAGAAGGCGGTAGAGGAAGCAGAGTCAATAGGAGAGAAAGATAGAAGGGGCAGTTTCACCGATGTTCTAGTTGCATTCTGCACCATAGAGAAGAATGACGAACGCGACACAGAAGCTATAGCCCTGAAGGCCACCGAGGAGATCTCCCAAATTGTCAACACCGTAAAAACTCGCAGTATACTCATCTATCCATATGCACACCTCTCAAGTGACCTAGGTCCACCATCTGTAGCGATTCCACTCCTAAGAAGGATCACTGAACTCCTATCAGGAGAAGGTTATGATGTCAAACGCAGCCCATTCGGGTATTACAAGAGTTTCAAGCTGGAATGCAAAGGCCATCCATTGGCAGAGCTATCAAGAAGTATCACGATCGAGGAGGCTAAAGAGAAATCTCAGGTTATTCCGACAAAATACATGGTACTCGAGATCGATGGCAAGCTTACCGAGCCTGAAGAATATCTCTCGCGCCCAGATTCAGAGTTAAAGTCCCTTGTTCTGAAGGAGGCTTTGAGGAAAGAGCTTCCCGGAGGGACGCCAAGATATCTTGAGTATTGCAGAAAATTTGGGATTGAATGGGAGCCTTACTCGGACGTTGGTCACATGAGGTACGGCCCTGAAGGTACCTTAATTTTCGATCTTATCAGTGAGTATGCTTGGCTGCAGGCTGACTCAATAGGCATTCCAGTGGTTCGCGTGAGGGGCACAAACATGTTCGACCTCTCAATCAAGCCTGTCAGAGAGCATGCCAAACTCTTCGGAGACAGACTCTACGAAATAGATTTGGACGAGAAACAATTTGTACTAAGATATGCCGCCTGCCATCAGCAGTTTGCAATGGTAAAAGACTGGTCCTTGAGCTATAAGCAACTGCCCTTCGGTACATTCGAGCTAGCAGACAGCTACAGACTAGAGCAGAGTGGAGAACTCCTGCTATGCTTCAGAGTAAGAAAGCTACACATGCCCGACCTTCACATCTATTGCAGAGATGTGAGTGAGGCGGAAGAGGCGTCGAGAAAGGTTCATGAAAAGATCTACAGTGAAATACGAAGACTCGGTAGAGAGTATGTCTCAATATACAACACCACAAAGCAGTTCTTTGAACAAAACAGAGAGTTCTTTATGGATCTTGTGAAGGTTGAGCGGAAACCTATACTCTTGAACTTCGTACCCGAAGATATCTTCTATTGGGTTCTCAACGTGGAGTACACAATAATAGATGACTTGAATAGGCCGCGTGAGATCGCGACTTTCCAAATAGACGTCGGTAACGCCAAACGCTTTGGCATAACGTACACCGACTCCGAAGGGCAAAAGAAATTTCCAGCAATAATCCATACCGCGTTGATTGGGACAGTTGAGCGATATCTCTTTACTGTTCTAGATTCTGCCGCAAAAGCTGAAGGCAAAGGAGAAAAGCCGAGTTTCCCAGCATGGCTCTCACCAGTTCAGATCAGAATAGTTCCTGTAACATCCAACCAGCTTGGAGACGCTAACAGGATCGCGGATGAGCTTGAAAAGAATGGCATCAGAGTAGACATCGACGATCGAGAAGAAACCCTCCCGAAAAAGATCAGAGAAGCAGAAGTCAGCTGGGTGCCTTATGTCGTGGTCATTGGTCAAAAAGAATCCGGAGCAAAGGCGTTTCCGGTCAGGGTGAGAGGAGAGGGACTGCCCAAGAGCATGACAATTGACGCTCTGACCGCAGAGATTAAGCACCTGACGCAGGGATTTCCGTCAATTCCTCTGCCAATCCCTAGGTTACTTGGTAAGAGGCCCGGCTACAAGAGGAATTAGGCATGCCATTCCTGCCGCTGGCTTCATTGAAAGTTTTATATGATCACTCAGCTTATTGACACAGGATTGTGAAGGGATATAACATGAACAAAGATCAGACGTATGGCGGCTTGATACTCTTCATCTCATTGATTGTGGCTATAGTCTACATAGCTGGCTTTTTCGCCCCGTGGGTTTCCATGTATCTCTCCGCGTGGCCAGCGTGGCTCAACTGGTGGGCTGTGGCGATCCCTGTCTTCCTGTTCGTCTTGGCGGCCCTTTTGATCTGCATGTGGATAGGTTGGACCATGCTCACAACCCCTCCGCCTGCCCCCCTTGAGACTGAAGTAACCCCAGAACCCAAGTCAGAGAGTAAGGACTAGCGCGCGCGATTAAACAGGGTCCCGCCGTGAGTCGGACCCGCTTTACCTGTTTCGGGAAATGGGATCTCTAAAAGTAGGCTAGAACACGCTTTCTCTTGAATAAATCTCGATCCCTTTCTCGGTTATTCTGTAAGGCCTGATCTGAGTATCGATAGGGGTTTCTCTCATCTTCTCTATCTGAATGACTCGAGTTACGGCCTTTCCCACCTGCAGTGTCTGTAGTACGATCACGCCGTGAGCCAAATACTCTTCCAGTTGAACATTTCTCTCCAAGCCTCCTATTCTGAGTTCCGTAGTCATGACAGTAGTGGCATCAGTTGAGGACAGGGCATCTACCAGATCCAGTATTACGGACCGTCGCTGCGTGATATCTTGGTAATGGAAGACAAGCGACGTTATTGGATCAACGACCAGTCTCCTGGCGCCCAAGGATTTTGCCTCGGCTTTTATCTTTGCTATTACCCACTCCATGGAGAAGTCTTTCTTGCCAATTGTAAGCTTGCTGGATTTGGCTTCGCCTTCGACATTTTGGGACGGTGATACATCTGTAAAAGCCCATTTGTTTGCCTTCTCAAAGCCAGGTATGTCCCAGCCGAATGATGCCATCTCTCTTATCAGGTGATTTCTATTCTCGTCCAATGTGATGAAGAGTCCAGGTTCCCCGTGATTCACAATTCCATTGACTAGATACTGAGCGCATAGTATGGTCTTGCCTGTACCAGGACCGCCAACTACAAGGACAACCCGACCCTTAGGGATGCCTCCAGCCAACATCTCATCAAGACCACTGATGCCAGTTGGTATTCTCTCGACCTTTGACATGTGACCCACATTCGACAGCCTAAATATGCCTAAGGAGCATTTTAATAATCTTGAGGATGCTACATGCATTCGATACATCTAGTATCGGCAACTTGAGATCAAGCCAGCGCGTACGCTGTAGGACTTGCATTCTAAACGCATATATCCATCAGAATAGAAAAGATACCTAGGCTGCTGATCTCTTGCGACAGTCTGGTGTGTGAAGTTGGAGAAAGAAGATTTTGAAATTGCAGTTAGTTCAGCGGAGAAACAATCCTCCTATTTCAGGTTAGAACAAGTTGGTTTGAGATCTGCTCTCGAAGAACTTAAGAAAATGCGTGAAAGTCACGAGATTAATGAAGGTCTCTACGGAGAGTTGTACGAGAGGTACTCCCAGAGGCTCTCGGATATAAACGAGAAGGCAGAACAGTACCGGCGTATTACCCAAAGCATTAGACACCTTTCGAAATACGAGAAGGAACTGGAACTTCTCATGTCATCTCAAAAGGAATTGGTACAGCGGCTGGAGAAGACTGAAAGCAGACTCGAGGAGGAGCGAGGTAAAGTCCTAGACATGGCAGAAAAATTCGGAATAATAGTCGTCCCACGCGAAGCACGACCCGTTCGGGAAGACGTGAAGCCGGTCCAAGAGGAACTAAGACCAGCTACGATTACAGCTCGCACGCCACCCGTGACCACCCCTTCACCAACAGAGATTTCAGAAGCAGAGTCAGAGATTGAGCGTCTCAGAAAGGAAATAATGGCTGAACTCGAGAGAGTCAAAACCCAGACCAAGAAATAGCCTCCAAAGGATGAAACTAGAGACTACAGAGGTTAGCCAGTGTTCGAAAAGGAGATGTTGTGATGAGTGCAAGGAGGAGGTTCCAGCCCTTAGGTGTACAGTGCATGAATTTCTGTCCTAATAGCGTGCAACAGTTTATGTCCGCTTTCACCAGAAACGGTTGGATGGTAAAACATGGTGAAGGCGACTATGGACATAAGAGTGAAAGCCGTCTTGTTTTACACCGAAGGCACAAAATCGACAGATGAAATCTGCAGCTCCTACGGAATATCAGATAGAACGTTGAGACGATGGACACGATCCTACAAAGACGGAGGACTCGCCGGTCTAAAACCCGAGAAAACAGGGCCGAAGATCCCAAGTCACGCAATCCCCGACGTTCTCGAACAGAGGATCCTGAAACTCAAGCAGAGACACCCCAGCTGGGGAGCACGACGGATAAAACACCAGTTTAGCCTCCCATGCCACTGGAAGACTGTGCACAACGTCATCAAAAGGTATGGACTGCTTATCAGAGTTAAGCCTAAGCCCCAGCCCTACACGCGCTTCCAAAGGGGACACGTAGACTCCCTGTGGCAGGGCGACACCTTCCACTTCAGAATTCGCAACGTAGGAAGGGTGTACGTCACCGGCTTTGTCGATGACTGCTCACGATACCGCGTTGAATCCAAGGCATACCTCCACAAAGGAAAGAAAGAAGCGATACACACCCTCCACCAGGCACTCAGAAAAGGCAGAACCCCCAAGCAGATCTACCTTGACAACGGCAAACAATTCGTCGCCAACGATTTCAAAAAGGCAGCGAAAAAATACAAGATCCACCTCATCTACGGAAAACCCTACCACCCCCGCGGCAGAGGAAAAATTGAAGGATACCACAAGGTCCTCTACAGAGAACTCATTTCCGCAAAGACATTCTCCTCACTCTCACACTTCAGAAAAGAACTATGGAAATTCGATAAACAATACAACGAATGGAGAAAACAGCAGGTACACGACTGGCAAACCCCGGCAGCCATCTACAACAACAAAAAGTATTTCAACAAAGTACAGAAGAATAAAACAGAAAGCGGACAGAAAATCATGCAACAATAACGGACAGAAACTCTTGCACTCTACACTTAGGTAAAGAAAGGAACCTACATTGTTCTTGAGCCAGATAGGAGTGCAGCTGGACTGGCAAATCGTATCAATAGTTCTACCCTTCGTGATGGTCATCGTAGTCATTATGTTTGGCGAGATCCTTTTCTGGAGAAGTCATCAGAACAATATGTCAAAGGAAGTCACGGTAATGTCAGAGCCTTCGCAGATATCTGACACCAAGAACGATCACAATGGCTCTCCAGAGAGCTTTCTTCAAAGGCTAAGGATAGAACTTGAACAGCTTTCAAGTATGTATTCCTCCGGAGAGATTACCCAGAAGCAGTTCTCAGAGCGAGTTCGTAAGATTGAAAATGAGCTTTCAGTCCTTAGAGCTCCAATACCCATTGCTGAGCCACCAAAAGCGGTCCGGTGCGTTCATTGTCAAGATGAAATCCCGATAGACTCATTATACTGTGACAGGTGCGGCCGCTACCTTGGAAGTCTTTCGAAGTGACTGCTGCGCGTCGAGTGCAGCTCAGCTGATCCACTGCCGCCTTCTCAGCCTGATGTCTTGTTCACGGACCTGAAGAAGTAACGTGGCAATTGTGGCCAGCCGTCCATCTCAGCGGGCTCGAAATCGACTATCACATCCATTCCTATCTGTGCGTCTCCAGGCTTATCCAGAATAATTCTTCCTGGAAGCGATATTCCTTCTTGTAACTTCACTATTCCTACCGTATATGGAGCCTGTGAGGCGAACCTCTTGGGCGCAATATTGATCATCGAGTATGTGTAAAGTTGTCCTCTTCCACTGAGCTGAATCCAACGAAGATCTGAAGAATAACAGCTTGGGCACAGCATTCGCGGCGGTGCGAGGAGTTTGTTACATTTGGTGCATTTTACAGCCATTAGTCTCCCTTGACCACAGAATTTGTAGAAGTTCTGTATAGTCGGCAAGATCTCGCCTTTCTCGTCTCTTTCAAAAATAATTTCTTCCATTCCTCGGCCCTACTTGCTGGTTTTGAACACATGCACAACCGATGTTGATCCATGTCCACCTAAATTGTGAGTAAGTCCTATTTTCGGGTCTTTGACCTGGCGGTGATCCGCTTGTCCAGTCAGCTGCAAGTACACCTCATAAACCTGAGCTACTCCCGTGGCGCCGACAGGGTGACCTTTAGATTTGAGCCCACCGCTTGTGTTGACCGGAATCGAGCCTGTAAGCTTGGTTTCACCTGATTCGATCAGTCTTCCCCCATCGCCTTTGGCACAGAACCCTAGATCCTCATAAGCGACAAGTTCAGCTATGGTGAAACAGTCATGGACCTCGGCGACATCAACATCTTCAGGTTCAATGCCCGCCATCTTGTAAGCCTCTCTAGAGGCCAAAACGCTAGCCTTCAGTGAAGTAAGATTCTCCCTCTCGTAAAGTCCGATAGTATCGCTGGCCTGACCACTGCCCAACACGTAAACAGGATTATCTGAGAATTTCTTTGCCATTTCTGGTCTAGTTAGGATCACGCAGGAAGCGCCGTCAGAAATTAGGGAACAGTCAAAGAGTTTCAGTGGGGATGCAACAATCCTTGAAGTCATAGCTTGCTCGACAGTTATCTCTTTTCGAATATGGGCCTTAGGATTCTTTGATCCATTACTATGATTTTTCACCGCGATCATGGCAAGGTGTTCCTCCTTTGTCCCGTATTCGTGCATGTGAGCCCTTGCAATCAACGCAAACAAAGCGGGAAAAGTGAAGCCATGCCATTGCTCAAAGAAGTTGTCCGCGGAAAGCGCCAGATACTCCGTAGTATCTGAGGTTGGAAGATGAGTTTGCTTCTCGACGCCACCAACGATGACCGTGTCTGCAAACCCTGACGCAACTGCTTGAATGCCACATCGAAGAGCTACACCCGATGACGCACACGCATTCTCAATCCTAGAGGCTGGAATGGGGTTCAATCCGAGCCAATCAGCCACCATAGGACCAGTGTGGCCTTGATGTTCAGTCGACTCCATCATGTGACCGACGAATAGTGCCTTTATGTCTCTTTTTGGATCAAGATTGGGGCACCTATCGAATGCTTCCTTACCTGCTTGTTGAAATATCTCTCTCGCAGATAGACCGTCAAGTTTTCCGAATCTTGACAAGCCTGCCGAAACGATTGCGGCTAACGGTTTTCCAGTCAACTCCGGTCGCTCACTAAAATCAAGGAGATGAATTTCAATCTATCTCTCGTCGTCTTCAGGTCTCCCGTAATCTTCGTTCATTTGTTAACCTTATGGAAATGCTGCCGAGGGTTTGGCTGAAACTAAATAACAGAGGAACGGCCACTATTTGGGGCGACAAGTGAATCATATGAACGTGGCATTAGAGGACGAAGACTTGAAGATGCAACTGATTAAGTCTTTGAAATCCCTGTATGAGCGAGGACTCATGACGGGCGTGGGGGGAAACGCCAGTGTGCGTCCAATCGGTTCATCGACGCTTTGGATAACTCCCAGCGGCCTCTACAAACCCGAACTGAAACCCTCAGACCTTGTCAAGATCGATCTCGAAGGGAAAGTCGTGGAAGGCATATTCAAGCCATCGATGGAATGGTACTTCCACACTGCGATCTACAGAAAGCGTACCGATGTTAATGCCATATTGCACACTCACAGTCCTTTCGCAACAGGTCTCGCGTTAGGGAATGTAAAACTGAGACCAATAACCTTGGAGGCTGCAACAATGCTGGCGGACGTTCCAATTCTACCGTTCAAGTACCCGGGAACGGAGGAGCTAGGTCAACAAGTGGGCGAAGCTATTCTAGGAAGAAGGGCAGTCATCCTACAGAATCACGGGGTAGTCGCAGTCGGTTTTGATCTTATAGAAGCGCTTTCAACTGTTGAGATCCTAGAAGAGGTGTCAATAATGACCTTTGTTGCCAACCAGTTCGGATCTCCTCAGGAAATTCCTCCAGACCAGATCGAACTCATTAAGAAACTCTACAAGATATGACGGTATGAAATAATGTTTGGATACATCGGCCGGATTCTAAACGTAAATCTCACCGATTCAAAAATCGCCACTGAGATGCTGAGAGAGGGGGACCTGAAGAAATACATCGGCGGAAGTGGCTTAGCTTCCAAGATACTCTTCGACGAGCTGGACCCACTTGTTAACCCGCTCTCACCCTCTAACCTTCTTGTATTCATGACAGGACCACTGACCGGAACTGCTTCACCGTCATGTGGGCGATATTGCGTCTGCACCAAGTCCCCATTGACAGGTTTGTGGGCCGAAGCCCATGCAGCTGGATTCTGGGGGCCGGAGCTAAAGTTCGCAGGATATGACGGCATTGTGATCAAGGGCAGAGCCGAACGCCCCGTCTGCATCTCTGTAGTGGATGAGGTCGTTGAGCTCAGAGACGCCTCCAGACTATGGGGCAAAGACACCTACGGGACAGAGAAACTCCTTCAAGAAGAGTTGGGCGATTCAGGCGTGAAGGTTGCATCGATAGGTCAGGCTGGCGAAAGAGGAGTGCTTTTCGCATCCATAATGAATGACCTCGGACGAGCAGCTGGAAGATGCGGAGTCGGCACAGTCATGGGCTCCAAGAACCTGAAGGCGATTGCAGTAAGAGGAACCAAGACGAAGGTAATTCCCGCCGCCAAGAATGAGATCTTTAACGATTATCTGAGAAGAATATATGTTACGATTAGATCCCACCCGACCGCGCAGATATACGCCTCATTCGGTACCGATGGAATAATGACTATGATGCATGAATACGGTGACGTTCCCATCAAATACTTCACCAAAGGTTCGTGGCCTGAAGGCGTCGAGAGGATATGTGGGGAAGCGATGGCCAAGTCCATTCTCAAGAGACAATGGGCCTGTTATAGATGTATCATAGCATGCGGCAGAGTTGTTGCAGAAGACGCATCGAGCTCGAGAACTGAGGGTGCGGGGCCAGAGTATGAAACCTGTGCATCTCTGGGAAGCCTCTGCATGAATAGTGACCTGAACGTGATAGCCTTGGGAAATGAGCTCTGCAATAGGTATGGGATGGATACTATAACCGCTGGAAGCGTTATCGCTTTCGCCATGGAGTGCTACGAGAAAGGGCTCATCTCAGCAGAGAATACTGGTGGGATCGAGCCAAAGTGGGGCGATGGCAAAGCCATAATCGAACTGCTCCACAGAATTGGAAGAAACGAAGGATTCGGATCAGTATTAGCCAGAGGTGTGAGGGATGCCTCACGTATGATCGGGAAAGGAGCACAGGATTTCGCACTCCACGTAAAAGGCCTTGAGATGCCGATGCAT
>Ga0315282_10005901_pt1 | contig 20688 bp, 15 predicted proteins | sample YL17G07_20_MG_FD_203693 | JGI IMG/M metagenome (GOLD analysis project Ga0315282, IMG submission 203693) | Sediment microbial communities from Yellowstone Lake, YNP, Wyoming, USA - YL17G07_20 | ecosystem: Environmental > Aquatic > Freshwater > Lake > Sediment | place: USA: Wyoming | collected... | reverse complement strand
GGTGCGCGAGCGCGACATTGCGGTCCCGCAGCACCTGCTCGGCGACCGCGCGCCTGTAGATGTCGTCGAGGCCGGCGATGTCGGCGACGGCGGCGTCCTCGAGAGCCTGATCCCTGATGGTGATGCACAAGGGAAGGTACTGCGACGTCAGCGCGGACACGTGTGCGAGAAGCTGCGCACTCGACTCGGGGTCTATCAGATCCGTGAGGAGGATCACCAGGCTGCGCTTGCGATGCCGGGCCTTCAGGTAACCGAAGGCGGTGGCGAAGCTTGGCTCCACGAGCCTTACCTCGACATCGTAGAGGGCGTCGAGGAACCGCTTCACCTGGTCTCTCCCGGCCGCCGGCGGGAGGAACGCGACGGGCTCGTCGGCAAAGACCAGAAGCCCCACCTTGTCCTTCCGTTCCGCCGCGACCGATGCGAGCATGAGCGCGGCGTTGATGGCACGGTCGAGCTTCGTTAGCCTGTCGGCCTCTGGTGCCATCATGCGGCCCGCGTCTACCAGGACCATCACGTCCTTGGACCGCTCTTCCTCGTAGTTGCGCACGATGAGGTGGTCGCGCCTCGCGGTCGCCTTCCAGTCGATGCGCCTCGTGTCGTCGCCAGGCACATAATCGCGAAGGCTCTCGAACTCCTCGGCTCGCTGTGCGATGCGGTGCCGCTGGGGACCCTCGCGACGGATCTTCAGCCTCGACTCGAGCACGTACCGGCTGTAGTCCACGTAGCGCGGGAACACCCGCCCGACCTCCGGGGCGTGGACACGCTTCTGCCGCGCGACAAGCCCGAGTGGCCCGGACCAGCGGAGGTTGATGCCCTCGAACTGGTATGGTCCTCGCGCGGGGGGCGTCACCGTGTACTCGGCTGCCGCTTCGCCGCCTCCCGGCACTACGACGCGCATGCGCCAAGGGGTCGCGTCGAGGGCGAGGGGCGCCTCGTCGCAGACGACTACCTCGACCGGCGCGCGCGACTGACTGGAGACGATGACGGGCACCTTGCCCGTCGCGCCGACCGAGAGTCGCTCGGGGATCTCACGCCTGGCCGCGAGGTCGCGCGGCCGCGCACACCAGACGGCGTCGCAGACCACTCCCAGCGCGAGCCCGCCCAGACAGACCGCGGCGACGAGCTGCGCGCCGCCCACAAGCGCGATCGCGAGTCCCGCGAGCACCACGGCGACTGCCAGCCTCGGGGTAGGGATGAACACGCCGGCCCTCCTAGCGCGGCACCTGGACCTGGGCGACGACAGCCTCCACCGCACCGTCCTGCGTCAGGCCGTCGATCTCGGCTTCGGGCTGTAGGATGACTCGGTGGCGCAGCACCGGCAGCGCCGCGTCCTTCACATCGTCGGGAATGACGAAGCTCCTACCCCTCACCGCGGCCATCGTCTTCGAAGCGATCAACAGAAGCGCGGACGCCCTCGGGCTCGCCCCAAGGAGGATGAAGGGCGCCTGCCGAGTGGCTCTCACGATTGTGAGGACATAGCCCAAGACGGCGGGCTCGAGCCTGACGGTTCCTATCTCGGCGCGACAATCGGCGAGCTGGACCGGTCCCGCGACCTTCGCGATCCCCATCGAGTCGAGGTTGCGCGGATCGAAGCCGGCGTCGTGGCGCTTGAGCATCGTCGCTTCCTCATCCTGTGCGGGATACTCGACGATGCTCTTGCAGAGAAACCTGTCGAGCTGTGCCTCGGGAAGCGCGTACGTGCCCTCGTGCTCGATAGGGTTCTGCGTGGCAAACACGACAAAGGGCTCGGGCAGCGGATGGCTGACGCCGTCCACGGTGACGCTCCGCTCCTCCATGCCCTCGAGCAGCGCTGCCTGTGTCTTGGCGGGCGCGCGGTTGATCTCATCGGCGAGCAGGAACTGGGCGAAGATGGGGCCCGGCCGAAACTCGAACTCGCCGCGCGCGCCGTTGAAGACGTTCACGCCGGTGATGTCGGCCGGCATCAGGTCCGGGGTGAGCTGTATACGCTTGAACGAGCAGTCCAGGGCCCGGGCCAGGGCCTTCACGAGCAGGGTCTTGGCGGTGCCCGGCACCCCCTCGAGGAGGACGTGCCCACCCGCGAGGACGGCCGTGACGGCCTGGTCGATGACCGCCTCCTGACCGACGATCGCCTTCGCCACCTCGTCCCTTATCGCGTCTGCGACCTGCTGAGTGCGCGTCACCTGTTCCGTGTCTCCTTCCGTCCCCGGCCGGCCCGCTTCCCGTCGACGCCTCGCCAGTCCGGTCGCGACTGCGTGAGCCCGGCGAGCCCCTGGGCCAGTGTCGCGAATTCCTTGTCGCTCTCACAGCCACGCCTCAAGACGGCCGCCGCGCTGTCGAGCACCGCTCGGATCGAGTCGGCGTCCATCCCGACGCGATGCGCGGCCACGCGGGCGAGCTGGGCGTGGTCGCCCGACTCGCGCGCTCGCGCCTTGCCCGCGAGCCGGCGGAGGGCGGCCGCGTAGAGGGCGCCCAGTGCCACATCGCGCGCCTGGGCGCGACGGTAGATCGTCGCCAGCGCGCCCACGAACTCCAAGGACGAGCGGCGCGGCGGATCGTACGGCGCCAGCGGCCGGCCGAGCCTGACGCCGACCGCGATCAGCCCGAGCACCAACCCGCCGACGATGGTGTACGCCGCTACCGCCAGCGGCGAGGACCTGATCAGCCCCACGACGGTCAGCGGCCTGTCCGTGAAACCGTGCTGGTACTCGGCGAAGTAGCTGGGCCCGCCCGCAAGCCACGCGATGTTCGACGCGAGCACCGCGTTGTCCGCGCGGCCGATGGCCGCGTTACCCAGCATATCCGCGTCGCCGAGGAAGAGCACGACACCCTTGCCGACGCGGCGGCCCACTATCAGGGGTGCCCCGTTGACCCTAGCGAGCGTCGTCCAGCCTTCATCCGATGCCAGGCCCGTGCCGGTCGGCGACCACAGAACACCGACTCCGTAGAAGATACCCTCCCGCATGGTGGGCACGACCGCGGTGCCCTTCGCGTCCGGGGCGAGGGCGGGGACGGACGGCATCCCCATCGATAGTGACATGTTCGGTTGCAGCTTCATCAGCTCAGGAAACGGGCACTGCTCCCCCTGGCCCGGCACCATCCAGCGCTGGAACAGCCCGATGTGGACGATGCCGTCCCACGAGCACACAAGCCGGCCGCCACGGGCGGTCCAGTCGCGCAATGAGACCAACTCGTCATAGGCCAAGCCATCGGTGGGGCAGAGGAGCCAGAGGAGGGCGCAGTCATCCGGGATCTCGGTCAGAGGCACCTCAAGGCGGCGCACCTCGTGGCCCAGTCGCCCCAGGGTCTTGTAGAGGGCGAGCGTCCCCTGGCCCCCCGAGCGGTACGTGGACCAGTCCGCCTTGGCCTTGGCCTGGCCGCTCTTCCGGACAACGCCGACGACGACGTTCGCTAGAACCAGAACGCTGAGCGCCGCCACGACCCACCGCGTGGAGGAGGACATCCTAGGCCCGCCCCCCGTCTTCACCGATCAGAACAAGGAGCCTCTGCTCGTACGCCTCATACTCGCCCCGGTTCACGTTCTCCAGGCCGTACCACTTGCGCTCGAACGTGGAAAGACCGGCGGAGAAGAGGCTCCGCTCCTCGGACTCGCGCGCGAGCTTGCGCTCGTACTCGTGGTTTGTCCGCTTGGGGTCGAGGTCGTAGAGCCCCAGCTCGCTCAGCCTTATGAGTAGGGCCATGAAGCAGTAGCGCAGGGCGCGGCGGAAGTCGCCCTCGGAAGCCGCGCGCCGAGCGATGGCGAGAGCGCGTCGGGCGGTGAGTGTCAGCAGCTCGTCGTCGATACTGCGCAGACCGCCGCCCGTGTTGATGGCCACGTCCGCACGGAGCCTTCCCTCGCGGCTGGCGCGCCAGTGTCTGAACAGAACGTAGAGCGCGGCGCCGAGCACGGCCACCGCCACCAGTATCAGGAGCATCCTGACCGCGTAAGATCCCGCGCCTCCTGTGAGCGCGGCCCCCATGAATGGTCGCGCCAGCTTCTTGCCCAGCCACTCGAGGGCCGTGACGACGCTGCGCAAGACGCGCTGGACGATAGACATGCGAGCTTGCGCTAGGGCGCGCTGGTCAGGTGTCCCGGCGTAGCCTCCCGCGGCCAGCTCCACGCGAACGGCCTCGCGCACCTGTCGAGGCTCCGGTCTTGATGCCGGCCCGCACCAGCCCGGAGCCCCAAGCAAGCCCAGAAGCAAGAGCAGAGGTAGGGCCCGCCGGAGCACGCTCAGGCCACCTCCGGGCGGCTGGCGGGCAGCGCGACCTTCAGGTCGAGCCCCTCGCGCCTTGCGCGCGAATCGAAGTACATGAGCGTGCGGAACACCATCAGGACGGGAACATAGAGCGTCTCCGCGATGGGCCGCGCCGCGGCCGCGAACGCGCTAACGGCGGACTCATCCCCAGCCAGCCACGCAATGCCCCGAGCCGCCAGGGTGATAGCCCAGCCCAGGCTCCAGATCATCACCACGATGGTGAGCCACGACCCGAGGTACCACAGAAAGACGCGCCAGTAGTCGCGACTCAGCATGCTGAAGCAACGCGTGAGGGCGTCGAGGGGGCCGCGCTCCTCGAAGATGACGATGGGCACCAGGTAGACGATAGCCGCCAGCACGAAGGGCAGGCCGATGTAGCACGCGCTCGACCCGACGAACCACGCGACCCCGTAGACCAGCGCCACCGACACGAGAGGCCAGTAGTTGCGCCTGGTAACGACCCACGCTTCCCTGCCGCTCGGCTTCCGGCCGAAGTGGGCCTGCGCCGTCAGAGACGCCGCCATACCCCACAGGATGGGATAGGCGAACAGGGGCACGAGCATCGCTACGGCTGAGGACATGATCATCAGCGCGTAGGTCGTGCTGCTGAGCGACTGCTCACCTATGAACGCGCCGATGATGGCTTCGGGGTTTCCCGACTGCATGGCGCTCAAGGCATCCTGCCACGCGGAGACGCTGCCGGACATTAGGTTGACAAGCTGCGGGTTCATCGTCGCGTAGGTGACCATTATCACCGCGTTCAGGATAGCGAGCGGGACGTTGACCGCCGCGGCCGCGAGGACGAGCGGGCCGAACGCCCGCTTGTAGATCGCGAACGCGCGGTCGAGGCAGGCGCCCAGGTTCTTGGGACCGACATCCAGCCCGCCCAGGCCGGCGAACTCGGCGGGAGCGCCCACTTCGGCCGGAACCGCGGCCGCGGGCGCCTGCGTTACCGGCGGGGGAGCGACCGATGGCGTGGGTTCCACGACCCCGAGCTGGGCGCCGCAGACACGGCAGGCGACGGCGTCGCGCGCGTTTGGGGCGCCGCACGTCCCGCAAGTGACGAGCGATGGCGGCTCCGCTGCGATGGCGGGGCCGGCGGCCGCCTGCGCCAGCCCGGAGAGGGACTGCCCGCAGTTGCGGCACACTGCGTTCAGCGTGCTGTTGACGGTGCCGCACTGTGGGCACCGGACGCCGCCCCTGATCACCGGCGCGCCCGGTTGCGGCGGCGCCGCAGCCGCTTCGAGCGGCGCGCCACAATCGGGGCACACCGACGCGCCGGCGCTATCATCAACGGCCACCTCGCGGTTGCAGTTGGGACAGATCAAAACCCGACCCACCTCCGGCTGGTCGCCTCGCGTTGTCCGAGGCTACCGGCATTGACGACCCGAGGCAGCCACGGTGACGAGTTCACGCTGGCACTTTCGCGCGAAGGCGCCGCCGGGCCTGCGTGGGCGAGACTGCGAACGCCCGACGATCGCGACGAGTTCACAGCGGCGTGCGCGACCGTGTGGCCCTTGACCTCGATCCCTCGCGAGCCCGTCATGCCGTTGTGGCGTGGGCTCGGGGGGAACCGCCGGAGGCCGCCGATGAATGAGGACTTCGACTGCGTGCAGATGAAGCGCGAAGGGGCCGACTCACTCCGGGCACGCCTCCAAGGCCTGACGCCGCAGGAGGTCGCGCTGTCCTGGGATGAGCGGGAGCGCAAGCTGGCCCGGAAGATCGCTGCCTCACGAGAGCGGCACCAGGGCGCCGCCACAGCTCCCCCTATCTCCTGATCCGCCGGGGGAGAGCCGGGCTCGACGGCCCCCGCACCGCTGTGCGGGAGCCGCCGATGACCATGCTGGCTAGGGCCCGGGCTCGTCCCAGAAGTGCGTGATGAACATGAGTATGTTCACGTCGTTACGGCTGGCAACCTGGTTCACGTTCTCGGGCCACACTCTTACGCTCCCGACCCAGGGCAGCTCAGGGTCGTACATGTCCGCGATATACATCACAGTGCATACCCATCCCGCACCTTGCTGCATGTACGCCGTGCCATTCATGTAGCTCAGGTCCCACGTCCACTCGTAGTCGGGCTCGCAGGTCAATGGCGGCACCAGCCGTGTATCCCAGTCCCGCATGGTGTAGACCAGAATGTCCGGGCCGATGATCTCGCCCGGTTCCACGTCGTACTGGTCGGGGGGCCAGCTCATCTTCTCGGCTGGAGGGTCGGGGCTCCACGCGACCGGCGGGGTCCCCGAAAAAGCCGGCAATGCCGCCAACCCCGGTAGCAGCATAAGCACCAGGAGAAAGCGCATCAGTTACACTCCCTTCGTCCAAGCATCGTCTCGTGAGCCCAAGGGCCCCTAGTACGCGCCCCACTCCCTGGGTCGCGTCGAGAAGACCGGTCGGTCTCGCGAGGCTCCCCTCCTTTCGAAGTACTCGTCGGGTGGGTCGGCAGGGACGTAGGCCTTCGTCTCAGGGCTGAAGGTGCAGTAGGGCACGCACGCCGCAACACACACGTGGAACTGAATGCGAAGGCGGAACGCTAGACGGTCGACGTTCTGCATCCACCCTCGGTCGAGGGGTGGAATCGGCATCGCGTCGTACTCAGGGGCATGGCGCTCGACGACGCCTCGAAGCCACCTCGCTTCGGCGTGCGGCAGGTCGGAGGTAGCACCCGACAACCCCGCGCCGAACCGCTCTAGGGGGATAGGCGTCTCCGCGAGCCACTCACGGCTCAGGGCCCCCGCCAGGAGTTGACGAAGCTCCTGGGTGAGCTCGGGCACCGGTGTCGACCGCGCGGCCTCGAGCACCGCCATCGATGACCCAAAGGCCTGACCGTCGTCAGCGAACACGAGGTAGCTGCCATCGTCCTCAGCCCGCAATGCAAGCCTGCCCGATGCGAACACGGCCTCCGCGACCGCATCCCAACCAACCGCGTCCCCCAGAGCATGGATGACACGAGCCGCCGAACCCGGGTCGGCGCGCAGCGACGTGCCTGAGGCCTTTGCGAGCGCACCCACCACGTCCCCCAGCGTCTGCCCTCGAAGGTCCTCCAGCCTCACCGAGCCGGAGGCGGCACGTAGGGCCTCGAGTACCTTGGGCAAGACGAGGGTGGTCGCGTCACGGCTGCCCTGAATGGACCGAAGCGTCGTGAACCATCCATCCGACCGATCGACCGACCTCTCGCCCGGCAGGGCACGGCGGTACCAGAATGTCCCGCCATCGGCATTGAGCTGAAGCGCCCTCGGAAAGCCTACTTCCCTCGCATGCTGGACCCAGATCTCGGCGCAGATACCCGACGATCTGTCGGGCGGCGTCAGGGCGACAACAGGCACGACATGGACCTGCGCGGCCAACAGGGGGCATGCCGCCGCTAGGGGAGCACTGAACGGTCCGGGTGGCGGTGACGGGGGATCATGCTGGGCAAGCAACTCAACAACTGCTTCTCGGGCGCTCGTGATGTTGACGATCTCACCCTTGCCGAGCAGTTCTCGTTGCTCTTCGGTGAGCGCCCTAAGAACGGCCAAGAGCGGCTCTGTGGCGCGCCTGTGGTAGTAGCCAATCTGGTCCGGCGGTGGGTCGCGGAGCGGCTGGTCTGGGAAGCGCAGCACGTTCACGCCGGACGGCGTTCGGTACGGTGCTAGCCGCCAGTCCCCGGCTTCGTCGGTCAGTGCCCACCGCACGAACTGCGGTGGGTCGTGGGTGGCAGGCCAGTAATCAGGCAACAGGCAGAGAAAGGGGGGAGCGAGCGGATCCGGCTCCTCAGCCAGCCCAGCTCCCGGAGCCCGTGGGGAGACGCCGTCTTGTCCTTGTGCCACTGTGGAGTGCTGGGCCAACGCCGCGGACACAACGAGACCCATCAACACACGGCAGCGCACACGGGGGAGGAGGACCGGGCCTGGCTTCGCCTGCAAGAGAGCATCACCACCCTCTGCACGTTATGATACCCCCCCCCCGGGGGACTCATGTCAACCTGGATATCAAACCGCCCTCATGGTGTCGCGGGGCCCTCACGAGAGCGACACCAGGGTGCCGCCACAGCTCCCCCTATCTCCTCCTGATCTCCTGCGCGAAGGGGCCGGTGGCGAGCGCGCGGGCGAGGGCGTCGGTGATCTCGGGCAGGTGGAAGAACGCGACGCTGCTGTAGCCTCCCTCTTCCCGCAGGACGCGCATCTGGGTCAAGACCTGGTCGGGCCGCTGGGGCTGTCCGTCGTCGTCGATGTCGTACACACCAAGTCCGGGGATCACGCGCGAGTGTGTGGGGTCGGTCGCCAGCCACTCGCGCATCGACTGCCGGAGGCTGTCATTGTCGGGCGTGTAGGCCATCGTGACGGCGTAGTCGACGATCCCATCCCTCACCCACTCGTGCCAGTACTGCAGCAGGCTCTCGGCCGACGACCGCCGATGGAACGTGCAGGCCGAGACCACGACGTTCGGCCTGACCTCGTGCGCCCGCTGATGCACCGTCCGCACAAGGTCGGTGATGCAGCCGGCCTGGTACGCGGTCCACTTGCGCGCGATGTCCGAGTAGGTCGCCTCGTTCACGTCCTCGGGCTTGACGGAGACCTCGAAGAAGGGCAGCTCGCGCAGCGGGACGATGGCCTGCATCCCCGCGAGATACGGCGGGTTCCGGGAGAACCCGACAAGCTCCTGACAGAGCGGATCGCCGATGGCGTAGATGGGGCCGTCGACCATGAGGACATGCCCGCCCGAGCGCGCGTAGGCAAGGAGCTTCGCGAGGTTGTCGTGCGAGATCCGGTAGCAGTTCGGCACGACGAGGACGGGGGTCTTCTCGGAAGACGTCAGCGCCTCGGGGCCGACCCAGCGCGGCGTGTAACCTGAGCGCTGCAACATAGTCTCAGCGGCCGCCTTGTACTTGCCGTGCCACTCGTCACTCTCAGGCAGGTGCAGGAGCGGCAGCTCGCCCCCCTTAATCCCACGAGACTGGACGGCCCGACGGACGAGCGTGCTCACGAACGGGAACGGACCGAGCTCGGCGTGCCAGTTCAGCAGCAGCACCCCACCGCTCCCAACGGTGGCCGCGGCGATCGCGGCGGGGCCGCCGCCGAACCTCGCATACACCCGTGCCGTCGTCGGTGCGTCGACCGGGTTGCCCTTGATGGGCGCGACGAGCGGAAGGGACTCCCCGGCCTCCTGCGGGAGCGCCGCTCCCGTGGCCGCGGAGAAGCCGCTCTTGGCCGCGGACGAGAAGCTGCCGAACGAGTCCTCGTAGCGGACGAAGTCGAACTGAACACCGTCAAGCTGCGGGTAGTTACGGACTGCCCCGACCATGAGCTCGGTTTGGAATGCGCGGACCTCCGGGTTTGCGTAGTCGTACCACAGGTGACGCTTGCCCTCATAGTCGACCCACGCCCAGTCCGGGTGGGCGCTGAAGAACGGGCCGGGCTCATTGCTCCCGTTCTCGCCGTTCACGAAGCGCAGATGCACCTCGATGCCGCGCCTGTGTCCCTCCTCGATGAGGTAGTCGAGGGGATCGAAGCCGGCCGCGACCGAGGAGGGCATCGGGACGAACCGGTTCCGGAAGAAGCACTTGCCGCCCCAGTAGAACCCTAGCCAGTACACGCAATTGAGGTGGGCGGCTTGCACGCGATCCAGCACCGCGTCGCATTCAGCCTTGCTGTGGGTCGACGAGGCGTGCGCCCAGACTGCCCGGATGTTGTCGGCGCCGGCTGCCGCGGCGTGCGCCGAGCAGAAGAGCGGCGCCGACAGCAACACTGCACATACGCGGGCCCACGCCTCACGGCTGGCACGTGACACTGCACACCTCCGCAGCCTGTCCTCCGTGCCGTGTGTTCGGCGCGAAGGGCGCCCTTCCTTGACCGTGGTGCCGGAGCCGGCCAGAAGGAACGGTTCGCGCCCTGACGAACACCAGCCACCAGCAACCGGCAGCGCGTCCGCCGGAGGGACAGCCATGCCGCGCCGGGTGACCGCGATCATGACACGGAGGAAGCGGCCGCGCTGGATCCGCGTGCTAATCGCAGTCGTGGCCGTGCTGCTGCTCCTCGACTTCTTCTTTGGGCGGATCATCCGCGACGCCATCTCCAGGCATCACTTCCGCAAGCAGCCGGAGACCCAGCTCGTCACGATCGACTTCGGCGAGTCCGACGCCGGTATGGGCGAGGGTTACCACCGGTTCTATCGCTACGAGCTCGTGCCGATCCGCGTAGCTATCCGAGCCGCCGACGGCGAAGCCGTGTCATTGCCTGCGCCGAGGGTCCGCGTGTTCCGCAGCGAGTACCACGTGCGCGACGCCGGCAGGCGTGCAGAGGTGCCGCTCCGGTACGACAAGTCCGCGAGCGAATGGGAAGGCAACTGGGCGATGCCGCCCGGATGCGAGCCCGGCGTCTACACTGTCGTGTGCGACTGCCGGCTCGCGGCGGGGGACCTGCCCGCTGAGTTCCGACTGCCGACCGCCGGTGCCGACCGGCCGGAGCGAAAGGGGTCGCGGCGGCTTGAGCTCGTGCCCAGTGCCGCCAGCGAGGGTGAGGGGTCGGCGGCTCGTCCCACCGACCCCAACCAGTGGGTCTCGCTCCAGGTGAGACGTGACTTCCTGGTGACGGGCCGCGAGCCCACCCGGGGGCTGGAGGGGTTCGGCGCTCTGACGTGGGAAGACATCGGGCCCGACCTGCTGAGCTCCTCCATGCGCGCTCCCGATGGCAGCGAGACGGACTGGCGCGCCATCTTCTCATGGCTCGACTACTACGGCGCCGACCAGCTCTGGTTCTCCGGCTATCGCACGGATGCCAGGTTCGGTCCACTCTCCGACGGGTACCCCTGGTACGCGCCGAACGTCGCGGCCATTGACCGCCTGGGAGCCGAGTGCCACCAGCGCGGCGTTAGGTTCGGCGTCTATGCGTTCGCCTACCAGATGAGCGGCCCCCTCGGGCTGCTCCCCTACACAAAGGGCTTCGCATCGGACACGGCCGAGGGAGGCCGGGCCGTGCCGTCGCTCCTAGATGAGCAGCGGGTGAGCGACCTTGCGGCGATGGTCGCCGAACTCGACAGTGACCCGAATGTCGACCTCATCGGGTTCGACTATCTGCGGGACGCTGAGCCCACCTTCGACGCGGTGGACGAGTTCGTCACCGATCTCGCGCCCGACCTGCCGCCCGATTGGTCGGCACTAGGCGAGGCGGATCGCCAGGCGTGGCTCCGCACCGAGGTCGGGAAGTGGAACAAGCCCAGTCCGACGGTCTGGAGCCTATGGAACTGGTGGCGAGCCCATCGGACGGCCGAGATCGTCCGCGACATCAAGCGGATGAGCAAGTGCCGCAAGCCGCTGTGGGCCTTCACGCTGGCGTGGCAGCACGGGCTCCAGCACGGCCAGGATCCCTTCATGCTGAACGACGCCGGGCTCGATCTCGACGCGGTGATGCTCTACCAGCTCGAGAACCGTGCCAAGTATGAGGCGATGATCGCCGGGACCAACTACGATAGCTGGCGGGACTACTCGAAGAAGGGCGCCCTCAACCTGGTCCCCGGCGACCAGGTGGACTTCTTCTGGCACCAGAAGACCCTCGATCCTCCGGCGCCGGCCGAGTTCAACTATCGCATCACCCGCGCGCTTCGCGAATGCAGCCAAGTGCGAGCGCCCGTCGGGGTGTTCTGCCACGACCTGCGCAGGACTCAGGGGGACAACCTGGGACCGTACTCCGGGCGGGAGTGGGCGCTCGCGGGGGCCGCGGCTATGACCGAGGTACGGAGCCAGTGGCACACCATTCCCGCCGAGGTAGCCCTGAGCATCGGCAACCGGACTTCGGTGCCAGTCGGCGACTGGGCGAACGGCACCGTGGCTGTGCACAACCTCACTGACAAGCCGGTCGAGATCGTGTCGGTGCTGACCTTCAGCGTACCTGATGTGGAGTCGGGCGGGGATGCCCTCAACACACCAGTGAGCATCCCGCCCTCGGCGAGTGTCGACATCCCGGTGGCGTGGAAGATCACGGGCAGCGGAGCCGGCCGGGCCGGCAAGCTGATGCTCGCGGCGCGAGTCTACTGGGCTAACCAGGAGTACTTCCCCTCTGCGACCGTTTTCGGGTACGCTGATGCTAGATGAGAATCCACGCGGCTGGCGGAAACCAGCGGCCCGACGGTTTGTCATAAGCAGCGGGAGACGACCGATACCGGGCATGGCCCGGTGCGGCGTCGAGGTGTCCAGGTTCAGAGTGAGCCGGCCGAGGCCGGTCACAGTCTAGGTGGCTGAGCGGCGGAGATGGCCTGCGAGAGCCAGAGAGAACTGCTAGAAAAGTACGCCGGGGACGAGCTTCCGGTCGGGACGATGGCGTCCGTCGAAGCGCATGTCGCACAGTGCCTCGAGTGCGCCGAGCGCCTGTGCGAGTTGCTCAGCCTCGGCGTGCCCGCCGAGGCGGCTCTCCAGGCGTTGCCGCCGGAGCCGCACGCCGGGCTGAAGGCGCGGATCAACCTTCTGCTTCCACCTCAGGATGCCGCGCAGCCCGATACCTGCTACGCACTCAGCGTACAGATGTCAGCCTTGGTGGACGGTGAGCTCAGCGCCGATGAGGAAGCCGACCTACGCGCGCATGTCGCGTGGTGTCGGTCGTGTGCCCGTGAGCTGAGCGCGCTGACGGGGATGCAGGCAGGGATGTCGCGGCTCAATGTGAGGCCTCGGCGGTCTCTAGTGAGACGGCTGCGCCAGGTCTCGCGCCGTAGCGGCGTCCCGGCTTTCAGGCCGGTGTCCACTCAACTTCGCGTTCGTCCCGGCTTCGTCGGTGCGTTCGCGGTGGCCGTGACGACCGCGGCTGTTTTCCTCGCCGGCTACAGCGCCGGCGCCTTGCGCATCGAGAGCGCCGTCAGCCGCCAACGGCCTATTCCGGTAGCCGACGCTTCCGCGGCAGACCACTATGGCGCGCACGGCAGCGCGGTCCGGACGCCCGACGTGCCGTCGTCCCTTCCCGCCACGACCGCCACTCCCACAACGCCGGAGGTCGTGGATGAGACATCGGCGGTGGCCTCGGTGGCCCAGGGCCCGTCTCCTACCGTCGTCAACAGCGCGAAGGGGTCGATGAGACGGCTCGTGGACTCAGGCGCTCACCTGGTCGAGTCTTTCTCTACGGTTGGCTCCCACAGCGGCACCGATCCGAAAGCTCCCGCCCCGACAGGACGCGGGGCCTCGGGCACGACCGCGCCGGCGGGGACCGGAGGGAGCCGCCCGGGCGGCCCCGAGGATCCGACCGGTACCTCACGCGCGACGCCGAACTCCGCGACGGAAGGCGCGTCGAATCGCACTGATGAAGGCCTGCGTCTGATAGAGCGGGCGTGGACGTCAATGATGCCGGCGGCGACCGGCGCGTACACTGACGGTGGGCGCTCGGCAAAGGCCGCACACGATCCCGTGGTTGTTGACGCGGTGACCGTGTCTGAAACCCCGGCCTCGGGGGAGGACGAGTTTGAACCCGCAGCCTCCGCCAGTCTTTACTAGTTCCGGCATGGAGCGCGCGTGCGCGGCACATGGGTAGCGAGTCGCGCCATAGGGAAGAAGGCCGTTCGATGATCAAACGGCTGCTGACACTCACAATCTGCTCGTTGGTGGTTCTGGCGGCGATGGCTTTGGCCCAGGACCCGGCGGCCGCGCCCGCCGATCCCGCGCAGCCTCAGGGGGGCCCCAAGACCGAGCGCGGTATCGTAGCCAAGGCGATGTCAGACAACAAGGGCACCAGCGACGTCCGGACGCTTGAGGCGACCGTGCCCCTGCACCGTCACGACGGGTCGCAGATCCTGAAGTTCAACATACCGGACCCGGCGATGGAGGTCATCGAGTCTACGGTCCGGCTCCTGGTCGACGGGAAGTCGCTGCTCAAGCAAGACTTCGCCGTCGCCAGGGTCCAGGGCACCGCGCAGTACGTGATCCGGTTCCTCAAGCACGTCCCCGCCGACAGCTTGGTCGAGGTGACGTACTCCTACGGGACACCTCGCCAGGGCGCGAGCGCGCCGCAGCTTTCGTCGGGCCTGATGGGCGGCCCGGGCAGCAGACTGGCCGTCCCGTTGTCCGGCACTGGGTCCAGAACGCTGCCGCTTGCTGTCTACTTCGGGAGCCAGGGCAGCCAGGGCCTTACCGATGTTCCCCGCGGCAAGGGCTGGAGCACTCTCGCTACTCCGCAGGGAGCAACGATGCCTGTCAGGCACACCGGGCGCACCGAGCACGGCTTCTCGGTGATGAACTTCCAGCTTGGCGGGGCGACCATCAGCTACGGAACCATCAAGAACGTGTCGGGCAACGACCAGGACTCGTTCCGCAGCGAGTTCATCGCGCGCAACATCGTGGGCGGAGGGCAGACGGCCGGCCTGCGGGCCGGCGATCCGAGCGCGGCGCCTCCCGAGGGAAGCTCGCGCGATGTCCAACTGAGCTCATTCGCTTGGGGCGACCCCGCGAAGAGCCCGGTCTGGTTCACTCAGTCGAAGGTTCGGATCGACCCCAACTACCAGCCGATCGACTCCTCACAGGCCGCGAATGACATCACGGCCATGCTTCAGGACCCCAACAAGTGGGGCGGTCGCAACCTGATGTCCGCATGGTACGGGGGCTCCGAGCACGCGAGCGAGTGGTTGCAGCTGGAGAACCCGGCGGACCCAAGGAAGGGACGCACGGACCTGCCGCAGTTCCAAGGCTTCGACGTCTCATACCAGGGGTACGGCGCCCGGCTGAACAACCTGGTTACCTACTCCCGCAACACGTTCCAACAGGAGCAGATCGTCACCCGTCGCACAAGCGAGGAGGTCGACGAGAGGATCGATCTCCAGAGCCCTAGCGGCGGCACTCAGGTGCACCTCGGCGAGAACACATTCAGCACCGTGCGTCCGCCGAATGCCGACAAGCTCAACAGCACCGAGCAGGACCTCCTGGCCGACCCCGGCGAGAACACCAGCCAGACCCACCGGGTGCGCAGCTTGACCCAGCGTCTGGCCGCCGGTCAGGGCGCTCCGGTGGTGACGGTCTCACAGGATGAGTGGAACTCGCTCAACCGCATTACGGGCATAGAGACGCCCACGCGGCAGTCGACCTCGACCTCGGTGTCCGGTGTGAAGCTGTTCGGCGCGAACCTCGGCTACTCGAACCAGAGGTGGGACTACGAGAACGCCGACCTGTCGCGTTGGCAGGGCGGCGGGGAGCAGGGCTCGGACATCCACAACTTCAACTTCAGCGACCTGAGGCTCCTCGGCCGTCTCCAGCTTGGAGGACGCTTTTACCTGAGCAGCGTCGACAACCAGGGCATGCAATACACCAGGAGCACCCTTAGCGCGCCCGGCTTCGAGCTGTTCAAAGGGATGAGTATGTCCGGCATCACGTACGAGCGGATGCGGGACCGCGATGGCGGCAGCGGCGCTCATCGGAACATCGGCCTGAACGGGGAGCTCCTTGGTACGACGTGGAACGCGTCCTATGACTCGCTCGACATGACGGCCCAGCTTCGCAACCCGGACAGCACGTTCGCGAACCCGTACGGGCGGGACATAATGGTCGAGAGCCGCTCGCTGAACCTGGCTCACCCGGTCACGCAATGGGGTACGGACCTGCGCGCCGGCTGGGTCGAGTCTCTTCAGGACGGTCAGTCCACCGGGCACCACTACTACGTGGCCGCGTCGCAGCCGCTCAAGGCCCCGGGCGGGAACCTCGTCGTTCAGGGCGCGCAGTGGCGCCACTACGACAACTTCGGCGTGCTGCGCCCGTCCTACACGTGGGCCGCGATCTATACCGCCCCGGGCATGCTGGAGGCGGGCATCCGCGGCTTTGAGCACTACGGCGCCGGCGACGAGCTCAGCTTCATCAGCCGCTCAACCTGGGTCAAAGGTACGGTCGGCAAGGCTACGCTCGGCGTGACCTGGCGGACCAACCCGCTCATGAACGACGCGCCGGGACGCGCGCTCCCATACCTCGTCCGGGGCGACATGCGTGAGTACACCCTCTCGATGCCTCTGACGAGCCACGTCGCCGGCTCGGTCTCCTTCGTGCAGAACGGATCGATGGGCTACTCAGCGATCGAGGGTATGGACTGGCCGAACGTCCCGCTCAACGGGCCGGCCGCTGCCGGCTTGCGTCCCACGACGTGGACATGGGGCGAGAACTGGAGCACGCGCTATGCGCTCACCTACACGGCCGGCAAGGGCTCACTCGCGCTGAACAGGAACGTCACACGGTTCAACGCAAGCGGCATCAACTTGGTCGAGTGGGCTGTGCAAGCCCAATACCAGGTGTCCTCGGCCGACCAGATGCAGTTCTCGTACCACAACATGAAGGCACGGTCGCCGTTCTACGCGACGGACGTTGCGTCGTCACAGGTTGGCGGAGCCCCGCTGGGCGATAGCTACGTTTTGGCCTACTCGCGGACACTGCCGAACGGCAGCAAGCTGGGCCTCTCCGTGTCCGACCTGGGACCGCTGGCCGACTCGGCCTACTGGCAGGCGAACAACCCGTACTTCAGCTACGTTCAGCCGTGGGCGAGCATCAGGCCTGACGAGCGGCTCCAGAGGTTCTTCCTCACCTACGAGACGCCGTTCTGATCACTGCGGGGCGGCCGGCCGATCGCCCCTCACGGCGCATAGCCGCCGCACTTGGGATCTCCTCAGACGCCCACTTCGTATCATAGCGTATGATTTCGCTTGACTCCGCGCGCCATAGCCCTAGAATGATACGTGTTGGGCCGTTCTGAGGCGCTTAGGACGGGGCGGCGAACAACAGCGTAGGAGGCAAGCGGTGGATAAGGTGCGGCTGGTACTGGTGGGCGGGTTCCTCGGCGCGGGCAAGACCACTCTGCTGTCAGAGGTCGCCGCGCGCCTCATGTCCGGCGGGAAGCGCGTAGGCCTTATCACGAACGACCAGGCAACGAATCTGGTCGACACAGAGCTACTGGCGCAGAAGGGCTTCGGGGTGTCCGAGGTGGCCGGAGGCTGCTTCTGCTGCAGGTTCCAGGACCTGGAGAGCGCGGCGAGCAAGCTCGTCACCGAGCTCAAGCCCGACGTGCTGCTCGGCGAGCCGGTGGGAAGCTGCACAGACATCTCCGCAACCGTCCTCCAGCCCATCAAGTTCCTGTGGGCGGACTGGATAAGCATCGCGCCCTTCTCTGTGCTCACGGACCCGCAGAGGCTGCGCGAGGCGCTGGACGACAAGGCATCGGGCGACTTCCCGGACAGTGTGATGTACATCTTCCGGAAGCAGCTCGAGGAGGCCGACCTCATCGTCCTTAACAAGGTCGACCTGCTCTCTGCGGACCAGATCGCCAAGCTCAAGGCGGCCATCGCCGAGCGGCATCCCGGTGTCAGCGTCCTCACCATGTCCGCGACCACGGGGCAGGGCGTGGATGAGTGGATGAAGGTCATGCTTGACGGCGGCACCGCGGGTCACAGGATAGTGGAGGTCGACTACGACACCTACGCCAATGGCGAGGCCGTTCTAGGCTGGCTCAACGCATCGGTCACCCTCCATGCCGATGGTGGCGCGGACTGGCACGCATTCTGCGAGGACCTGATCGGTCGTGTGCAGTCCGATCTTGCCGTGCGCCATGCGGAGATCGCGCACGCGAAGATCCTGCTGAACACCGAGGCGGGCTCGATAGTAGCCAGCGCGACCAACAACGCGGACATGCCTACCTTGCGCGGCGCGATCGAAGGCAGCCCCCAAGAGGCCGTGCTCGTTGTGAACGCGCGCGTGAATATGGGCCCGGAGGACCTGCGCGCGGTGATCGAGGAGACGCTGGCCGCCGCGTGTGCGGAGGCGGGGGTCACGCACGAGGTCCAGGCGATCCAGAACTTCAGCCCTTCATACCCGACACCGGTCCACCGCTACGACCGAGTCGTCGAGGCGAAGGCATAGGGGGCGACAATGAGCGCGAGGCAGGCGATGGGGCCGGCGGGACAGCGGTGGTGGCGCGAGCCCGCGGCCGAGATGGTCGGTTCATTCATACTGTGCTTCTTCGGCCCGGGGTCGGTGGCTGTGGCGGTGCTCACCGGGGCGCACCAGGGGCTATGGCAGGTCGCGTCGGTGTGGGGGTTCGCCATCGCGCTCGCGATCTACGCTGTGGGCTCCATCAGCGGCTGCCACATCAACCCCGCTGTCACGGTGGCGATGGCGATCTTCCGCAAGCACACCTTCCCGGCGCGGAAGATCGCTCCGTTCATCGCTGCGCAAATGGTGGGAGGCGTTCTGGCGGCGCTCGTGCTGTTGAGCCTGTTCGGCCCCACCTGCAGGGCCTTCGAGCAGAAACACAGCATCATGCGCGGCGCTCCCGGGAGCCAGCTCTCCGCGATGTGGCTCGGGGAGTACTTTCCCAACCCGGGCACGTACGGCACCGATGAGCAAGCGTTCGCTCAGGTCACCCCGGTCACCGCGTTCGCCGCCGAGGCCGTGGGGACGGCGTTCCTGCTGTTCTTCATCATGGCGCTGACCGACTCGCGTAACAAGCAAGGCCCCGGCGTGCTCACGCCGCTGATGATCGGCTTCACCGTCGCGTCGGTCATCAGCATCGTTGCTCCACTCACACAGGCCGGTCTGAACCCGATGCGAGACTTCGCTCCACGCATCGTGGCATACTTCGCCGGGTGGGGGACGATCGCGATCCCCGGGCCTCGCGGCTGCGAATGGTGGGTGTACATACTGGCCCCCTTATCGGGGGCCTGGTGGGGGCAACGGTGCACGAACTCGTAAGGGTCGGCGCGACCGCGGAGCAGACGATGGCTCGATCGGCGGGAGGATCGGAGGCAGGGGTCCGGGTTGGTTGACATCGTCCTGGTGGTAGCGACGCGCGAGTGCAACAAGTGCCGCGCGTGTGAGGCGATGGTAGGCAGGCTGCTCGGGAAGCACCCGGGCGAGCTGAGCTTCCGAAAGGTGCGCGACGACGCACCCGAGGCCGATGAGTTCGGTGTGGTCATGCCGCCGATGCTCGTCGTAAATGGGGTACTCGTCACCGCGGGCAAGATACCGGACGAGCGGGGCTTGGGGGCAATGGTGGAACGCATGCTCGAAGGGAGCAAGGCCACGTGAGCATCTACCTCGACAACTACGCGACCACGCCTCTCAGGCCGGAGGTGTGGGACGCGATGGCCGCCGTCGAGTTCGGCGGCGCGGAGGCGCGGAACCCCTCGAGCACCCACAAGTCGGGCCAGGCTGCCAAGAAGCTCATGCGCGCGGCGCGTGAGACGCTGGCTGATGCGCTCGGCGCGGACGCGGAGGAGATCATCTTCACCGGCGGCGGGAGCGAGGCCGTTAACCTCGCGCTGAAGGGCTCCGTGTGGGCCTCGGGGCTGAGCGCGCCGCACATCGTCACAACAGCGATTGAGCACCATGCGGTGCTGAGCAGCGTGGCGTGGCTGGAGACCCAAGGCTGTTCGGCGACCGTCGTGCCGGCCGACCTTCGCTGCCGCGTCGACCCCCAGGCAGTGGCTGACGCGATCACCAAGGATACGCTCATCGTGTCCGTCATGCTCGTCAACAACGAGGTCGGTACGATCCAACCTATCAGCGAGATCGGCGCCATCTGCCGCGAGCGTGGGGTGCTCCTTCACGTCGACGCGGTCCAGGGCATGGGCAAGCTGCCCGTGGACGTGGATGACCTGAGCTGCGACCTGCTCTCGTGCACGGCTCACAAGATAGGCGGGCCGAAGGGCGTCGGTGCGCTGTACGTGCGGAAGGGCACCACTCTGATGCCGCTCATCCACGGCGGCGGGCAGGAGTCAGGCACCAGGTCCGGCACCCAGAACGTCGCGGGGATCGCCGGCTTCGCGGAGGCCGTCAAGCTGGCTGAGCTGGAGCGAGACGACACGTGGGCGCGCTGGCGGGGCTGCCGCCAGGTGCTCGTCGGGCTGCAGGACGAGATGAACGCGGTGCGCGTGAACTCGGACCCGGATATCTGCCTGCCGAACTGCCTCAGCATCACGTTCCTGTACTGCGACGCGATGGCGCTGGCCACGAACCTGAGCATGAGAGGAATCTACGTGTCCACGGGCTCGGCCTGCTCTTCGGGCGACCTGGAGCCGTCGCACGTCCTCAAGGCGATGGGCCTGTCCGATGTGGCCTGCCATTGCACCGTGCGGTTCTCACTTGGATGGTCGACAACACGCGACCAGGTTGAGACTACGGTGGCCGCGGTCAAGGAACTGGTCGACATGCTCCGCGAGGTGACGATGCCCGAGGAGCTCGGCAAGTGCGGGGCCGACTGCCCATGCTTCGTCAAGGCCTAGGCGGCGGGGCGGGCCGATGGGCTCCGGCCCCGGAGCATGAGCACCGCGCTGAGAGCGAGCACGCAAGGACCGCCCTCTGGGGCAAGCTGGCGTTCAGCCCGGCGACGGATGTCTGCCTGCATCGCCGTAACAGCTCACGGTCGTGGACAGCAAGCGGCTCAGGGATGTAGTGACGGGATGACGGCGCGGCGACGACACCCGTACCTTCCAGTCCCTCCGCACACCCAAGCCCGTGGGACCGCAAGGCGACAGC
>Ga0315282_10005900_pt1 | contig 20688 bp, 21 predicted proteins | sample YL17G07_20_MG_FD_203693 | JGI IMG/M metagenome (GOLD analysis project Ga0315282, IMG submission 203693) | Sediment microbial communities from Yellowstone Lake, YNP, Wyoming, USA - YL17G07_20 | ecosystem: Environmental > Aquatic > Freshwater > Lake > Sediment | place: USA: Wyoming | collected... | reverse complement strand
GCTATGCCCCCGGACGGGGGGTGAACACGCCCATGGAGCATGGGCCTCTGCCGTCCTTAAGGGGATTGGCAAGCCTGTGTGATGAAGTGGGAAGCTCCTGGCTTTAGCCATGGAGAGGACGTCACCTTATTTCACCGAATTTTCTGTAGCCTTCCTTAATCCCGCCCATCTGCCCAAATACCTCAATGCCGTCTTTAAGCCGCCAGACAGGCGTCTTCCGTAATTTTTATCTATATGGTGGATTCTTTCCACTCTCATAGGAGGAATTGCGTTGAAGCGACCACTTGAAGGAATTCGCGTATTAAGCCTAACTGGTGCCCTCTTCGGACCATACTGCGGTATGATCCTAGCAGACCTGGGTGCAGAGGTCATCAAGGTCGAGAGGCCCAATTTTGGAGATATGAGCAGAGAATGGGGGCCGTTCTTCCCGAACGTCCAAGGACCGGATAAGAGTGGGTATTTTGTGAGCCTACACCGAAACCACAAGGACCTCACGCTCAACCTGAAGAGCCCCAAAGCAAAAGAGATCCTCAAAGAACTGGTAAAGAAGAGCGACGTTCTGATAGAGAACTTCAGGCCAGGCACGATGGATGAGTGGGTAATAGGCTACGACGAGCTCAGGAAGGTCAACCCGAGGCTGATATATGCCTGCGGCTCTGGTTTCGGCCATTATGGTCCCTACAGCCAGTGGCCCAGCTACGACATCATAGGTCAGGCCATGGGTGGCTTTATGGATATGAACGGTTGGCCGGACAAACCGCCGGTGAGGGCCGGCTCCTCCATAGGGGACATCATCTCGGGAATGTTCCTCGCCATTGGTATACTCGCGGCGCTTAGATACCGCGATATAACTGGAAAGGGTCAGAAGGTAGACGTCGCCCAGGTGGACTCAATGCTCGCCGTCCTCGAGAACGCGATCATACGGTACACCTTGGAGCACAAGAGCCCGACGAGGATAGGGGCAAAACATCCCTCAATAACGCCATTCGACATATTCAAGGCAAAAGATGGATATGTCGTAATAGCCGTTGGGAACGACGGGATCTGGAAACGCTTCTGCCCTGCCATAGGGAAACCTGAGTGGACAGACGATCCAAGGTTCGCCACCAACCCACTGCGGTGCAAGAACGAGGCTATACTGAAGACCATGATAGATGATTATACCAAGGACAGGACGAGGTGGGACATCACAAAACTGCTTCTCGCAAACGACGTTCCATCTGGTCCGGTATACAATGTGGGAGAGGCGGTTGAGGACGAGCACGTCAAAGCCAGAGAAATGATCGTGGAATTCGACCAGCCACAGTACGGCAAGGTCAGGGTGGCTGGATGTCCTATAAAGTTCTCGGAGACTCCGATAAAAACCTTCACGCCTGCGCCCCTACTCGGACAGAACAACGAGGAGATCCTTACAAACCTCTTGGGCTACACAAAGCCCCAAATTGAAGAGCTGAAGAGAGAAGGCGTGATTTGAAGCGGTCTAGGTCGTGGGAGCACAAACTTAATCCCACGGCCCGCCTCATGTTTTTGTGATAGCTTTGTCCTCCAAAGGCATAGACGAACTCCTGATAAGAGGAACCTTCGTTTCAGGGGAGGATGTAGCCCGTAAATTGGGGGTATCAAGAACGGCTATTTTCAAACGCATCAGAGTCCTCAGGAGTGCAGGCTACTCAATAAAGTCAGTTCAAGGAAAGGGCTACCGGCTACTGCCACGGTTCGACGGGTTGCTCCCTCTTGAGATCAGGATAAAGTCAAGATCCACCATCTTTGGAAGGAAGATCATCACCCTCGAGAGCGTGGACTCTACCCAAAACTATGCACGTAAGATAGCTGATGCGGGTGCCCCTGAAGGGGCGGTCATAGTGGCGTTGGAGCAGAGGGCAGGAAAGGGAAGGATGAGCCGGGCGTGGTTGTCACCCAAGGGCGGACTATGGTTCACACTCCTGCTCAGGCCGTCAGCCCCGATGGGGGAGCTGTACAAACTCACGCTACTGTTTGGCGTCTCCGTCGCGAGGGCACTGGAATCTTACGGCCTGAAGCCCTGCCTGAAATGGCCCAACGATGTCTTGGTGAACGGCAAGAAGATCTGCGGCATCCTACTGGAGACTTCTGGAGAGCCTGACAGGGTCGACTATGTGTTGGTTGGCATCGGGCTGAACGTCAATTTTTCTTCCCGCGACCTCCCGGAGGACATCCGTTCCTCTTCGACCTCTGTATACGATGTACTGAACCGCCGAGTGGACAGGGCAGACCTCCTCTGCCAAATCCTTAAGAACTCTGAGAGCCTGTACCTCTCGGCAGCAAAAGAAGGTTTCAAAAAGGTCATTGATGCCTGGCGGTCGATGCCCTGCACCATAGGGCGCACGGTGACAGTCCAGTCCTTTGGAGGTTCTATCAGCGGTCGGGCGGTAGATATTGACGATGACGGCTCACTCATACTCGAGACAAAGGACGGCAGGAAGAAGGTATACTCGGGTGACGTATTCTTCTCCTAAGCATCTGAACCCTGCCTACGCCTCGATGATGCAGGTTCCGGATGCTAACATGGTTCCTTCTTTCCGCCGCCGCTCCTGTCCAATAGGGAGAGCCTGCTCCTGATCTCCGCCTGCAAATTCTCTGGCAACCCGGGCAACCCCGGATCCAAGAACCCCTTAACCAGTATGCCTATCGCTTGGTCGGGCTGTATCCCCCTTGACATTAGGTAGTTGAGTTGTTCCTCCTGTAGCTTACCTATCGCCGCCTCGTGGGAGAGCTCGGTGTCCGAATGCTCGGCTATGAGCTCGGGTATGGCGGTAATGGAGGCCGTTGGGCAGAGCATAAGCCCCCTGCACTCGAGATGCCCCTTGGTGTTCTTGCTCTGGCCGATCATCTGACCCCTGTTGTAGACCTTCGCAGTCCCGGTAGCCACAACCTTGAATACGGACTCACCAGAGGTGCCCTCCTCCATTAGTATTAGCCTGTTGCCCAGGTCTATTATGGAGTCTTTGCTCGCGTATATGATCGAGTTGAACTTTGCCTTTGCGTTCCTGCCCGTCAGATAGGCAGTCGGATAGCTCTGGATATCCCTGACCGGCTTTATCAGAACGTAGTTCGATATGAAGGTCCCACCCTCTTCGACTATAGCCGCCGTCCTCGGCCTTACGTAGGTCTCGTCCCCCCAGCTGTGGATCATGGTGAATATGATCGTTGCATTCCTCTTGACGTAGAACTCGCTTATCCCCAGATGCGCTGCCCTCTTTGACTTGTTCCCGACGGTGCACCCCGTTATTATGTTCAGCTCTGAGCCCTCCTCCGCTATGATTATGTTGTGGGGTGCCTGCAGGACTCCCTCGGTGTCGATGTAGAGGCAAGCCTGCACCGGGCGCTCTATCTTCTCGTTCGGTGCCGACCTTATGAAGTAGCCCTTCGTCTGCTTCAGCTCCGCCATGGCCGTATACTTGTCCTGCTCTACGGAGAGCGCCTTCCAGTAGTATTCTCTAAGCCAGTCGTATTTGCTGAGAGCAAGGTCTGTGGGCATGAGTTCCAGTCCCTTTATCCTCGACGCCAGCTGGCTTAGTAGCACAGCGTGGTCCAGCTGGAAGTAGGTTCCGCTCTTGGCCTCGCTCTTGGCCTCGCTTACATCCACGCCCACCTCTAGACTCTTCTTCTTTACTTCCTCTGAAATGGTCGTTGGAATGCTACCTGCCTGTATGAACTCGCTAAGGTCGATGTCATTCCCGTATGGGGCCCTCTTCGTTACCGCCTGCAGGGCCCGCATCCTGAACTTCTCTCTCCAAGCATCATCCATGTGCAGTCGCCTCCTTTATGAGCTGCTCGTACCCCATCGCCTCGATCTTTGGTATCAACTCATCATAGCTCCCTGTAATCACGATCCTACCGTTGGACATTATATGTACCCTCGTTGGTTTCAGGTACTGCAGGATGTGCCTGTGGTGAGTTATTATTATCACGGTGCAACCATAACTGGTAATGTAGTCATTTAGGCTATTCCCCACCACCCTCAAAGAGTCTATGTCCACACCGCTGTCGGGCTCGTCCAGTATCATCAGCTTTGGCTTCATAGCAAAAATCTGGGCGAGCTCGGATCTCTTCCTCTCGCCGCCGGAGAAACCCACGTTGAGCTCCCTGTTAATATAAAGTAAGGGCTCTAGGTTGACCTTCTCCAACATCTTCTGGGGGAGGTCTGGGTCATCCCCAGGTTTTGGCGTCCACGGGTTCACCCCTCCAGCCAGGGAAATGACATTGCCAAGCCTTATGCCCCTGATCGCCGGCGGGGACTGGAATGCCAGCGCCATGCCAGCCCTCGCCCTCTCGTCTATCGTCTTGTACGTGATGTCCTCGCCGTTGAATATGATCTTGCCTCTCGTAACGGTGTACTGAGGGAACCCCGCCAAGGTGAGCGCAAGGGTGGTCTTCCCCGAGGCGTTGTGGCCCATCACCGCAACGACCTCTCCCCTGTCCACCTTCAGGTCGACTCCCTTCAGCAGCTCCTTCTTCTCGACGCTGACGTGCAGATCCTCTACCTCAAGCAGCACCTTCCAATCCCTTCCTGCATCTCATCTTGCACCTCTTGCAGTCCTCCACCTCTACTGTGACTGGCTTCTCGCCCTTGATCTTCAAAACTCCGTCCCAAGCCGCCCTGACGCTCTCCTTATCCCCCTCTATCAGATAGCACCTCGATCCCTCGCCGCCGTTTATACCACCGCCACCAATTGGCAGGCATTCGCAGCCGTACAGGGTGTTCACCGCCTCGATCTCAGTCACAACCTCCCCAGGAATCGGCATCATCCCCACTGGAAGGTTCATCGAATTCAGGAACCTCTGGTTGCCCAGCCTCGGAACGAGGTCCGATATAGCATAGGGGACGCACTTCTCCAAACTCACCGGCACGATGACCTTCACGCCCCTCGCAAGGAGGACCCCTATGCTCATGCCCATGGTCCCGCCGACAGCAGATCCTAAGTATACGCCAGCGTTTCCCCAAGGATCTATCGCATTGGCCCCTTTAATGAAGACGTCAGAGGGATTGAGCTTTTCGATCACGTCCTTAATCCCAAGCTCCGTGACCTTCCCTTTCGAGACGACCATCTCCTTCAGCCTGTGATCCGAATTGGATATGCAGGTCCCTTCCGGAGTTATCACGCCCATGGAGAACATCCCCTTCTCCTCTATCCGTCTTCCGATGATCTCCTCTGCCACGTAGGCGTTTGTCGTCCCGAGACAGATGACAATAGTCCCCTTCTTCAGACTCTCTCTGACCGGTTCCATCATGGCTACTGCCTTACCGATAAGGCGCTTAGCTTCAGATGGAGTGAATGTAACAAGCACCCTCTCCATAATTATCACACCGTAATACAACATCCAAAAAGTTATATCTTTTTGCCTTGATATCCAATTAAGGTCGTTTTGATGCGTTCGAGGATGTTCTTCCTTCCCGTCATCGGATTAGTGCTAATGATCTTCTTCATAATTGTAATCTTCTTGGCACCATTTCTCTTCTTGGGGCTCATCGGCCGCACCCTGCACCAGTTCGGTCTTGGCTGGTCCGGCTTCCTGTTCTTCCTCGTGGTGAGCCTTATCGGAAGCATCATTAACATCCCCATATGGAGAACCACGGTGGAGAGGGCCGCCGTATCGGTGAGGTACGTCTACCATTTCGGAATGCCCTACCCAGTGCCCACAGTGGAATCTAAGCCGTCTGAGGCGCTAATCTCCATAAACCTGGGGGGCGCGATAATGCCAGTCGCCCTATCGGCTTACCTCTTACTGCGGAACAGCCCAGCCTTAGTCCCCTCGGCGATAGCAGTACCAATAATTGCAGTGGTTGTGTTCCTCGCGGCGAGGCCAGTGCAGGGGCTCGGCATAGTAACCCCCATGTTCATACCTCCCCTGATCTCCGCCATAGTCGCAGTCATAGTTGGTGGCTTCTTCGCGCCAGTCGTCGCTTACGTGGGAGGAACCATAGGCACGTTAGTGGGCGCAGACCTGTTCCATATAAATTCAATAAAGACACTCGGCGCAGCCAATATGAGCATAGGCGGCGCAGGCACCTTCGACGGGATCTTCCTTACAGGGCTGCTCGCCGTCCTGCTGGCCTTCTGAGGCGACAGAGATGAGGGTCGCCATCCTTTACTCAGGGGGGAAAGACAGCAATTTGGCCACACTCCGAATTCATAGGGCCGGACACGAGGCCGTAGCGCTCGTATCCATTATAGCCAAGAGATCCGACTCGTGGATGTTCCACATACCGAACGTGGAACTCACCAAAATTCAGGCAGACTGCATGGGGATACCGTGGGAACGCGCGGCGGTGTCCGGAGAGAAGGAGGCTGAGGTGCAGGAACTGAGCTCGATTCTATCCCGCTTGAAGGATAAATGGAATATCGAGGGGATAGGCACCGGGGCGATCGCCAGCAGGTACCAGAGGGAGAGGGTCGGCCAGATCTGCAGAAAATTAGGCCTTGAGGAGTTATCACCCTTATGGGGGTCTCCCGAGGGAGTCCTCCTGAGAGAGCTTCTGGATCTCGGCTTCGAGGTATACTTCACCTCCGTGTCGGCAGAGGGCCTCGGCAGAGACTGGCTGGGAAGCCGGCTCGACGAAGACCGCGTGAGATCACTCCTCAGATTCAAGGAGAGGTACGGCATCAACGCCTCGGGCGAGGGTGGCGAGTATGAGACCTTTGTCTGCGACTCGCCACTCTTCAAGAAGAAGATAAAAATACTCGAGGCGGAGACCTTCTGGCACCACAACGCGGGCATGTGGGCAATAAAGAAGTTCGAGGTCGCGAATAAGTGACCTGGCGCGGCCCGCTCCTCTCCTAACCAACTCGAAAATGCCGCTCGGATACCTTTTTATCCTAAAGGAACTGATAATCTACCAAACCAGACCGGTGTTAGATATGACCAAGTTCATCTTCGTGACAGGTGGGGTCCTGAGCAGCGTCGGGAAGGGGATCCTGACCTCCTCGATAGGAAAGATGTTGCAGGTGAGGGGGTGCACCCTGTCTGTCGTCAAGATAGATCCATACGTCAACGTGGACGCAGGAACGATGAACCCATACACGCACGGCGAGGTCTTCATTACCGACGACGGGGGAGAGACCGACCTGGATCTAGGTCATTACGAAAGGTTTTTGGACATAAACATCCCGAAGTTTAACAATATAACGACAGGGCAGATCTACGCGACGGTGATTGAGAAGGAGCGTAAGGGCGAGTACCTCGGCAGGTGCGTCCAGATCATACCGCACATTACTGATGAGATAAAGACTCGCATAAAATCCGCCGCGAAGATGGCTGGCACGGACATCCTCCTCGTTGAGATAGGGGGCACGGTGGGCGACATCGAAAGTCAGCCCTTCTTCGAAGCAGTTCGGCAGATGCGTCTGGAGGAGGGCTTCGAGAACAGCCTCTTCGTGCACTTGGCTCTCGTGCCAATCCTAGATGTGACCAAAGAGCAGAAGAGCAAGCCCTTCCAGCACAGCGTCCAGGAGTTACGGAGGATAGGCATACAGCCCGACATACTTGTGGCAAGGTGCAGAGTGCCGATGGAAGAGGCCGTTAAGAAGAAGATCGCGCTCTTCGGCAGCGTGCCCTTAGATGCGGTCTTCACGTCGTACGATGTTGAGAGCATTTACCAAGTGCCGCTGGAATTGGACAAGCAGGGCATGGGTGCCTACATAGTGAAGAGGCTCTGCCTAAAGGGTGGGGAGCCGGATTGGGACTCATGGGTTCCCATTGCCAAGTCATTCCAGAGGTCTTCGAAGGTCGTAAAGATAGGGATGTGTGGAAAGTATACGAAGCTTGCGGACTCCTACGTGAGCATAACCGAGGCCCTGCACCACTCTGCAAGCAAGCTCGGCGTGCAGGTCTCCATTGAATGGCTGGAGACTACAAAGTTTGAGGAAGACCCGTCTGCAATAAGTGTACTTGATCAGTACCAAGGCATAATGGTTCTGCCGGGCTTTGGTGCCAGAGGAACCGAAGGAAAGATAAAGGCAATAACCTATGCCCGTGAGCACAAAAAGCCCTTCTTGGGCATATGTTACGGGTTCCAGCTTGCCATAGTGGAGTTCGCCCGCAACGTGCTGGGCTACGCGGGCGCCGACACCACGGAGGTGAGTCCTGGGACAAAGTATCCCGTGATCGACTTTTTGCCGGAGCAGAAGACCATCGGGATGATGGGCGGAACCATGCGCCTCGGTGCGTATAAGATAATTCTCGAGAAGGGCACGCTGGCTTACAAGCTATACGGGGCTACTGAGATCTATGAGAGGCACCGCCACAGGTACGAGGTCAATCCAAATTACTGGAAGGCCCTTGAAGAGGGCGGCCTCGTCCTAAGTGGCTGGTCACCAGACAGGAAGAGGGTGGAGTTCATGGAGCTTCCGGGGTATCCCTTCTTCTTGGGGACTCAGGCGCACCCAGAGTTCAAATCAAGGCCAGGGCGCCCCTCACCACCGTACTTGGGTTTTGTGGAAGCTGCTGCAAAGTTGGTATCGTAATCCTACGGCGTTTCCATTAAGTTATAACTGATCGTGAAACAAAACAGAATCCTCTTCAGGAAATAATGGAGAGGGATCTCACAGTTTGGGAGATCAAAAATTTAGATGGTCATTTCTACAATTTTTTTTCTTTGCCCTTAAACGCTCATTCGGATTTTATCGAATATCGCCGAGAAGCCCACCCTACTTGTAGGGTGAATGAAGCGGCTTGGAGGTCTAAAGGTTTAAATATACATCCTCTGTTTTGAGGGCGTTCCTCGAAATGGATGTTCCGATATGCGTCGTGGGTAAGGTCTTCAAACCCAACAGACAGAAGGTTTTGGCTTTAAACCAGTGTCTTTCAGGATTCATGCAGGTCATTAAATTCTACATTAGCCTTAAAGACATGTCTAGGCGGCATAACAAGGTCTTCTACGAGGAGGCTAAGGCTAGGTTTTGGCTTCCAACAGCCTTGATTCAGAATGCCAGGGACAAGGCCGGTGAGGCTCTGAGGAGCTTTGAGGAGAACCGAAGGGGGGACAGTACCTTGGCTCCGAGGAGAGTTTCCATACGCCTCGACACTAGGTGCTGCAGCCTCAGCAAGACAACCAATGCCATGACGCCGTACTGGCTCAGCCTGAAGCTGAATCATGGAGGAAGGGTCAGCCTTCCCGTGGTGTTCGGCAAACGCCAGAGAGAGGTAATAGAGTAAACTCTCCAAGGCAGGCTTCATCTCTCCACTGTAGAGATGGTTAAACGAGAGGGTGAATGGTACGCTCACTTTACGGTCAAGAAGGCGATTCTCTTCAAAGAACCCGAGACCGTGATAGGCATCGATATCGGTGAGAACAACCTCGCCGTTGCCGTGGCTCTCAAGGACAAGCCGAGAGAGGCGAGGTTTTGGAGGGGCTCAAAACTCAAGCAGCTGCGGTGGAGAAATTCAAAGGTCAGGGCGAACCTTCAGCAGAAACATAGGCTTGATATAGTTAAGCGGCTTCGGGGCAGGGAACATAGACAGGTCAAACAGGAGCTCCATAAACTGGCCAACGAGGTCGTCGAATACGCTAAGGGCTTCGAGAGCCCTATCATTGCCATGGAAAACCTGAAAGGTATAAGGAGTAACATCAGGTATGGAAGGCGAATGAACCGCAGGCTCCACACCCTGCCCTTCAGGCAGCTCCAGCAGCTCATTGAATACAAGGCTCTCTGGCAAGGGATACCTGTAGCCTACGTGAAGGCCAAAGACACATCAAAGACCTGCCACCGATGCGAAGGTGTTAAGAGGATCGAGGGAGAGGTCTACCGATGTTCGGTCTGTGGAATGGTCTACAGCAGGGACCTCAACGCCTCCATAAACATAGCGAAAAGACTCCTTGGACAAGAGGCTAAACCAAAGCCAAAGTCAGAGGAGTTTGGGGGAGACATAAAAGTGAACCCCCCGAACCAGCAGATGCAGATAGCGGCGAAAAGCCTTATCCAATGCTGGAAGCCACCCTTTGAAAAGGGTGGTAGTTCACACCAATAACAGCCTTACTTCTCTCACGTTGGTACTGCAGACTTTCTTGACCCCTCTGACTCCAGGCTTGTAAGAGGTCTTTACCAAGCCAGCGTCCTCGAGGATCCTCATTTGCGCACTCGCATTGGCCTTGCTCTGCTTTATGAGCTCGGCCACTTCCTGCATATCAACTTCCTTCTCCTTGATGAAGTTGAGGATTTGGATTCTCGTTGGCGAGGACAGCGCCATCGCAACATTTGCTACGCTCTCGCCTTTTATTGTTAGGACTCCTTCTACAACCCCAGCAGACTCACTGTTCATTATATACCACCTTTTAACTACTAATACCACCAAATTACCAATAAATGTACTTTTAAACCTTTCGTCTATAAATTGGTTGCATGGTTCTACCTTTTAAACTGTAGAAAAAGCTAATTTTATAAACCATTAGTTGTTATTCCTATACGAATTGCATGTGCATTATACGAACCTTTAGCTGATGCTGATCAGCCATGAGCAACTATAAAACCGTCTTGGGGATGGACAAACTCCCCTCCTATAACGGTTTCTCCGTTGTGGTTATCAACGAATCTGGGATCCTCATGAGAAAGGACGTCCTATCGATGGAGGAGGTCTCGGAGATAGCCCGCTCCTTCAAGGTCGACGCCATAGCGGTTGATAACATATACGAGATAGGATCGGAGAGGGATATCCGAGGGTTCGTCACCCTCCTCTACAGTATGGACCTGATCCAAGTCACAGGCTCCCCTTCGGAGGGCTTCAAGCAACTCTCGGTCATCGGGAAACAGTTGGGAATAACAAGGGGCGAGAAGCTCTCTCCCTCGAAGTCTGCAGAGGTCTGCGCCAGGGCGACCATCGCGGGCCACGGATTTCTCGTCAAGATCTACGACCCAGAGACGCGCGTCACGATCTCCCGGCGAAGGAGATTCGGCTCCGGAGGGATGAGCGAGGGGAGGTACCGGCGGAGCATTCAGGGGTCAGTGTTGAACCTGACAAAGACGATAGAGTCCGCCCTCAACTCAAGGGGTATGGACTACGACCTTGCCCTTAGGAAGGGCTCACACGGCATCGAGGGGTCGACCTTCATCGTCTATGCTCCCAGAAACCTCCTCTTTGGCATAGTGAGGCCGATCCGTACCTCGAGCATAAATGTGAGGGTCACCCCCACCTTCACCAAGTCCTTTGAGTTTGTGCCTCTTGGTTCAACCAATGAGGCCCTACCGAAGCGGTACCTGATAGCCGGCATAGACCCCGGGATGGTATGCGGCCTCGCCGTGATGGATCTCAACGGCAGGATCCTCCACGTCTCCAGCGGGCGTGGGATCACCAGAGGCCAGATAACCCGCTTACTGGCCACGCTCGGCCGTGCGCTTGTCTTCGCGACGGACGTTAACCCTCCACCGTCATTACTGGTCAAACTCTCCGCCTCCCACAGCGCCATCCTCTTCTCACCCGAGCAATCGCTCAAAACCTCCGAGAAGACAGATCTTGTGGAGAAGATTGCTAGCAACCAGAGGATAAAAATCCAGGGTTCGCACCAGAGAGACGCGCTCGCAGCGGCCGCAAAGGCCTACTCCTTCTACCGTAACAAACTCAAGCAGGCCGTCTCCCATGCGCGGGCAGAGGAACGCCCGGTCCAGATCGAAGAGGTAAAGGCTAACGTTCTGAGGGGGATGAGCATAAAGGATGCCATAGCCCTTTCGAGAACCCCTGTCATCGAAGAGGTTGTTCCAAAAAGGAGGGCGGGCTCGGAACGCGAGCAGATCAAAGTGCTGGAGACAAAATTCGAGGACATGCAGGCAGAGAGGGACAAGCTGCTCCTGCAGGTCAAGGCGTTGAAGGAGAGGATCGAGGATCTGGAGGTTTCCGTCCGTCTGACCCGGCTTGGCGAACGTCCCAAGAGGACGCCGGGTGGAGAGGTCTACGAGCTTGAGAGGAGGATCAGATCTCTGCTGAACGAGGTCGGTCAGCTAAGAAGCCAGTTGGAGTTAACGAAGTCCGAGAATATCCAGCTGCGCTCTGAGATGGATGCGCTCGCATCAGGCGAGTCTCTCCTGTTCAAACGCTACAGAACCGTCGCGGAAGTTCTCCACGATCTGGTGAACCTCCACGAAAGAAAGGTCGCCCTAGTGGAACGAATAGGGAAGGTATCTGATGAATTACTGAAGACTCTGAGATTCTCACACATCACTGCCTTTTTGGTTGAAGAGATCTCGCCGGAGGAGAAGACCCAGATCTTAGGGATAGGCATACCAGTGGTCCTGTTGTCCTCAATCAGTTCAGAGAACTACGGGAACGTCCAGACGGTGAAAAGAGTCACCCTAGAACGGGCGCTAGAGGGGGCAAAGAAGGAGCTCGAAGACTTCTCTGAGGTCAAGACCAAAAAAGTGAGAGACCTTTTAGAGGAGTACAAAAAGGAGAGGTTAAAAGAGACTCTTAGAAGAGAGTAACCTTCCTAACTAGTATGGCCTCTGTTACCTTGTCTATGGACGCCAACTCTCCGTCAACTACGGCGCTGATCTCTCCCTTTAAATTGCTCGTGAGCGGGGCTCCATCCTCAAGTAGGAGTTGGATGTTTGCCATGTGCGGGTCGTCGATGGGTCTGCCTATCTGGCTGACGATCTTGACATAAACCTCCTTCACTCCCTTGAGGTCCGCGACCTTTCTGGCTATCATTCCCGCCACGACGTTGTAGATCTTACCGACGTGGCTTACCGGGTTCTTGCCCGCGGTCGCCTCCAGGGACATCGGCCTCGATGGCGTTATCAGCCCGTTTGCCCTGTTGCCCCTCCCCGTCTCCCCATCGTCACCCATCTCCGCGGAGGTTCCCGTTACTGTTATGTAGACGCTCCCACACTCGGCATGGTCTGCATTGTTCAGGAAAACCTCCACTGGCAACTCACACTTCTTGGCCACGAAGTCATCAATCGCCCTCTTCAGGTCGCCCTTCACTGAGAGGTAGTGATCCAGATCAGGTATCAGCCTCGAGATCGTCGCAGCCGCTATCGTCAGCTTGATCTCCTTCCCGGTTCGCAACCCCATTACCTTAACATCCTCTCCAACCTCGGGGATCTTCTTCCTCATGTACGTAGAGTTCACAAAATTCTCAGTCTCGTAGACCAGCCGCTCTAGTGTATCCACTGGTGCATAGCCGACCCCGAATGATGTATCGTTGCAGCGCGTACCAGAATTGATATCGTAGTTGTACACGAGATCGGCGGACCCTTTTCCTATCCTGTGGTCAACTATTATGTGTGACTCTGGGTCTAAGTACCTGAGATTCTCCTTGATCCATCCCTTGGTAGCCTCCACCGCCAGCCTGCCTATCGGGATGTGTACCTTCTCCCCATTGAGATTGACCTCGCTCGTCGCCCTTCCGGACATGACAATGTAGATAGGGGTTATTACCTCCCCGCCCCCAAACTTGGGATTCGCTTGGCCACCCACAAGCAGTACCTTGTCCACATTGTGGTGGAGGATCTGCCCGAACCTCTTCTTGTACTCCTTGCATAGCTCCAGACTGAACTCCTCCGAGAGGCTATCTGCTATATAGTCCGGATGGCCCAATCCCTTTCTCTCAACGAACTCTACGCTGTGGGACTCTACTGGCTGTTGCTGTAAGCGTTCGACAACGATGTTTCTGCGGCCCATAACATTATCCCCTTTTGAGGTACGTCGTAATTAGCAATAATCACTATTTAATATTATTTTCTAATAAAATTATTACCACGAATAATTTAAACGAACTCAACGGATCTGCATAACTCAACGGATCTGCATGAACGAGGCACCTTTAATTTGGCTGAACCGCGCGAAGGGGCATCACATAGTCTTTATGTAAAGGATGTTGTTGCCCCTGACCAATATCTTGCCGTATTTAGCAACCGGATTGCCGTCGTCAACGGCTTCGATCGCGTCGGTCAAGATCAGGTTCATTGTTAGGTCGTACTTCGCCAGGTTGCCTACATATTCATGCCCGTCCTTCAGCTTCACGAGGATCTGGTTGTGTAGCGACTTGTTGAGAAGTCTAATCGGTTCGCTTGGCATGTTGTCGCACCATTTCTTATGACGAGAGGCTTTATTATAAAAAGCTGTCGCATAAACGCCCTATCTCACTTCTGCTGATGGTAGGTTATTCGATCCTACGGCCTATTAGGAATACGTCCTTCATACTCTCGGAGTCGTAAAACTCCACAAGTGCTCCCTTCACAAACTTGTCGAGATCCTGCGCGAACTTTGCCTTCCTGATAAGGGTCACCGCGAATGAACCCTTACTTTTAAGAACCCTGAGTATCTCCTCCAACCCCCTACGTGGGTCATCCATGAGCTGAAGTACGCTTATGCAGAATACCACATCACAGGAACCGCCACGGAATGGTAAAGCCTCAACGTCTCCCAAGACCAACTCCGTGTTGCCTCCCTTCTTCGTCTTCTTCTTTGCCTCCCTGAGCATATTCATCGACGGATCTACCCCGACGAGCAGTCCGCAACGATCGAGGTGCTCAAAGAGCATACCAGTACCGCACCCCGCGTCGATCACCGTATCTCCCGCCTTGTGCATAACCCTCTTCAATGTGAAGCTTATCTTCAGCAACTGTTCGTACCGATACTGCATGTCATAGATCCTTGCCGTAGTGTCGTAATTGTCTATGATCTCCTTCTTCATGGTCAACTTTCTTCCTTATCCTTAAAATTGTCCATTATGATTTTATCTGTGAACCATCTGTGGGGCGCACACAAGGGTCATCCGCCCGCAACCGGCGGGAAGAACGAGACACTGTCCCCCTCCTTCAGTTCGGTATAAAGCCCTTTGATCCCCCTGACGTCCTTCCCGTTCACTAGGATCTTGATGAGTTCTCTCAATTCCCCGCCCTCAACCATCAGCTCCTTTAGAATCCCCCCAAACATCTCGTCGAGGGCTGCTATGAGATCAATGACCGTATTACCACTGAGAGAAACCTCCGTACTTGCCGTCCCGACCTTCTCCCTTAATGTCGCAAAGAACTCCGCCTTGACCTTCATGGGAGAATTTTAACCTGCAGGAAAGATATAAGTATAATTCGGGTTCTACGAGTAGTGTCAAAGGTGGATGTATTTGGGCGGTTACCTGAATAAAATACTGCGTGTCAATCTGTCCTCAAACGAACTATCAACCGAGGAGCTGAACTGGGAGACGGCGTCTGCCTTCATAGGGGGCAGGGGATACGGCGCAAAGATCCTCTACGACGAGCTCGCTCCCGGCATCGACCCTCTCGGTCCTCAGAATAAACTGATATTTATGACCGGCCCACTGACGGGTACCGCGGCGCCCACCTCGGGGAGGTTCTCCGTCTCCACCAAATCGCCGGCCACCGGAACAATATTGGACGCAAACAGCGGCGGCTACTTCGGTCTGGAGCTGAAGAGGGCGGGGTACGACGGCATCATCTTCGAGGGCAGGAGCGAGACCCCGGTCTACCTCTCCATAATGCACGGCAAGGCCGGACTCCACGACGCAACCTCTCTTTGGGGCCTCGATGTCTTCGAGACCGAGGACCGCCTCAAGAAGATGGTGGGCGACCCCATGGCGAGGGTCGCATGCATTGGCCCTGCCGGGGAGCGCCTCGTCAAGATAGCCGCCATAATGAACGAGAAGCACAGGACCGCCGCCAGAGGAGGGGTCGGTGCAGTGATGGGATCGAAGAAGCTGAAGGCCATAGTCGTGAGGGGGAAGGCTGAGATCCCTCTGGCCAATCCGCACGCCTTCATGAAGGAGGTCAAGCACTCCATTAGCGTGCTGAAGGGACACCCGATTACCGGGGACGGCTTGGGAAGGTACGGGACCGCCATCCTCGTTCACATCATAAACAAGGCTGGGATCTTCCCGGTAAGGAGCTACTCCACGGGCTTCTTCGAGGACGCGGAGAAGGTCAGCGGGGAGTACATGACAAAGACTATCCTTAGGGGCAAGAAGGGGTGCTTCGCTTGTCCGATCATGTGCGGGCGCGTCACCCAGGTCAAGCTGCCATCAGGGGAGATCCTTGACACCGAGGGCCCTGAGTATGAGAGCATCTGGTCCTTGGGACCGAACTGCGGCATAAACGATCTCACCGTGATAACCATAGCAAATGACCTCTGCAACAAATACGGCGTGGATACCATATCCATGGGCCAGGCGATAGGCTTCCTGATGGCCTGCGTTGACAAGAAGAAGGTAAAGCCGGAGGACATAAGCGTCGGCGCCAAATTCGGGAGCACGGACGCCCTCCTCAAGCTGATAAAGATGACCGCCTACAGGGAGGGGATCGGCGACCTTCTTGCAGAGGGGACGAAACGCGCCGCCTCAAAGCTGAAGGCAAATGACCTGGCAATGCACGTGAAGGGGCTGGAGCTCCCCGCCTACGACCCGAGGGGGGTGAAGGGGATGGCTCTCTCCTACGCCACGTCCAACAGGGGCGGGTGCCACCTCAGGGCATTTATGATCGCGCCCGAGGTCCTGAGTGTGCCGCGCTACCTGAACCCCAACTCCTACGACAACAAGGCCGCCCTCACCAAGGCCATGCAGGATGTCTTCGCCGTCCTCGACTCTCTGGTTCTCTGCAAGTACACCACCCTCGCACTCTTCTCCACCCTCGCCTTTGAGCCGGACTTCTACGCCCGCCTCCTCACCACCGCCACTGGCTTCTACGTGGACAGGGAGGAGTTCTACAGGATCGGGGAGAGGATATACAATTTGGAGCGCCTCTTCAACGCACGCGAGGGGTTCAGCAGGAAGGACGACTACCTGCCCAAGCGCTTCCTCGAGGTGCCCATGCCGGAGGGACCGGCAAAGGGTCAGACCGTGGATATGGATAGGTTATTAAACGACTACTACGCAGTGAGAGGTTGGGATTACAACGGTATCCCCACTGACAAGAGGGTGACTCAGTTGGGTCTGAAACCATTATACGAAGGACCAAAACTTCAAGTGGCAATCGACGAGAGGTACCTTAAGGACGCCATCCCGATAGCCGAGGGGTCGTACCGCGGCGGTGCGGACATCATAGAGGCCGGCACTCCCCTGATAAAGTCCGAGGGGCTCAGGGTCGTTAAGGAGCTCCGCAGGCTCTGCCCCAACGCAACAATCATTGCTGATCTGAAGACCTTCGACACAGGCTGGCTGGAGACCGAGCTGGCCGTGGAGAACGGGGCTGACATTGTCACCGTGATGGGTGCCACCGACGACTACACCATAAAGGACGCCGTGGGCGCAGCCAGGAAGTACGGCGTGAAGGTGATGGTCGATCTCATGAACCTGAAGGACCCTCTCGCCAGGGCGATCGAGGTTGAGAAGCTCGGCGTGGACATAGTCTGCATGCACGTGGGAATAAGCGCGCAGACTAGGGAGAGGGAGGTCGATCAGAAGACTGCCCTAGTGGAGAAGATGGTGAAGTCTGTGAAGATACCCGTGGCCGTAGCTGGCGGAATAAAGCTTGAGGTCGTCCCCCAGATGGTGAAGGCCGGTGCCATGGACCTGATAGTCGGCGGCGCCATAACCAAGTCTGCAAACCCTGAGGAGGCAACAAAGCGGTTCGTTGACCTTATCAGAAAGACTTGGAAGGCGAACAAAAAGTAGTTCCTTCTTTTCTTTTCTATTTGCATCTGGTTTTTTCGACTTTGAAGAAGGAGTGCAGGGGCAGCCACGGGGAGGAGGACCTAAAAGCCCTTGAACGCTGAGGTCCGAACTCGAGGAGGTCATATTCAGGGACTACCCCGACCGGGCGAGCGTGTACCTCTACTACGGCAACAAGAAGGACGAACAGGAATGACATCTGCCCCCTATGGAAGTCAGTGTCCAATAATCGTAGTTGAGGTACTGAAGATCGATCTGATTCAATCTTTCCAGATTGGATGACAGTGAAGTGGCTATGCCAGGCTAGGCTTTCAATGTCTTTGCATAATCGGAGAGCTTTGCGGCCTCGATCTCCTTTACATCCTTCCACTCATCTTCGTGCTGTTTGTCCCCGCCAGTTATGAGCGTTTGGGCATCCACTTCTACCGCCGTGGCAAGGATGACGGCGTCGGCCAAGGAGAACCTATACTTGGTCTTATAGAGGCCCGCGTTCCTAGATATCTCCTCGTTGGTCCCATTTTTGATCAACGGTGATCGCTTAAGATAAACGTACTGAACCCGTGCCTCCCGTTCTCCATACTCCCTGCTTATTACGTTGACCAGTTCGGCTATTGTTATATGACTGATGTGAGCTTCCAAGCCTCTCTTTGTGGCTTTAAGTAGTTTGATTGCATCGGGATCCCCCTTATACCGCTCCACCAGAACCCACGTGTCTAAGAAGATCCGCATCTACTCCTAAGCCCCGTAACCATCGATTTGTTCCTTTCCTTGTCCCTCTTTCTCTCTTCCGCTAGCGCTCTCTCCAGCTTATCCGCCCCCGGTAGCTCCATCACGTCGATAACATCGTCAGGGATCGGGATCAAGAGGACTGTCCCATCAGACATGGTCTCAACCTCGAACCTCTGTCCTGCCCTGAGCCCCATCTTCTCCCTAACCCGGAGAGGTATGACGATCTGCCCCTTAACAGACAGCGTTGTCTCGCTCACAAAGTTTCACCATCCTATATTTTTACTTCATGTCATATAAATCTTACTTTTGATTAATTTTAACTTACTTGTAGAATCACCTCCAAAGAGGTCGAACCACGAAATATGCGCGAGGCATCTATCCGGCGTCAGAGCTACATAAGGGAATAATGTCGCCCTCCCGCCTTTATTCATCATATTGGCGGTAAAAACAGTACTTTCAACCCCCGCATAATTGGGCTTTCGACTTTCCGTCATCCGAAATTGCTGGAACCTCAAGTGTTTGTCTACTCAAGAGGGTTGAGCTAAACCACTGCTCTTTGAGCTGAACCCTGCCTCCCCGATATTCTTGTAACTACATAGATGTGCAGTTACTACATAGGTGTGTAGTATGCTCTTCCAGGAGCGGCCTGTTGAGCGGCAAGAGGACCTTTATGACAAGGAGGTCGAGCTGGAAGTTAAAGAAGGCAATGGACAGCAGGGCAATAACGCTCGTTCTGGGGCTCAGGCGGATGGGGAAGAGGCCGCTTATCAAAGTGGCGACGGCAGATATTACAAAAGTCTATGTCGATGCTAGGAGGTTCGAGGAGAGGAACTACATTACGTACAGGGACTTCATGGAGGAATTCCGTGGTGCGCTCAACACACTCATCCCCAAGCATAGGAAGATGCTAAACTCTCTCAAATCAATATCTGGCATTAAGATCGGCGAGGTGGGTATAGACTTTTCATGGAAGGAGAGCAAGCCACTATTCTCATCGGTACTCGAGGCCCTCAACGCCTGGGCTGAAGGTGAGAGGAAGCGACTGATAATCGTTATCGACGAGGTGCAGGAATTAATAAAACTGAAAGGGTTCAACATGATTCCGGTCATTGCATACGCATACGACAACCTGCGCAACCTCTCGTTCGTCTTCGCGGGATCAAAGGTGGGCCTCTCTTCAACTTCCTAAAGACCGAGGATCCGTCGTCCCCCCTCTACGGCAGGTACATGGAGAGGGTGGAGCTGAAGAGGCTGACGCGAGAGCAGTCAATGGACTTCCTGAGGAGGGGCTTCACCGAGGCCGGAGAAGGATTCGACGAAAGGGTGTTGGAGCTGGCTGTGGATCGCCCGGACGGGGTGATAGGGTGGCTCAGCTACTTTGGTCTCACCGCAATTAGGGATGGATTGAGCGAAAGGATGGTCGACTACGTTGTGGACGAGGCCTCCAGAATAATGGTCAATGAGTTCTCTGACTTCGTGAGGAAAAGGGGCTCCGAGAGGTATCTCTGGGTCATGAAAGCCGCGAAGGGCGGCGCATCTTGGAGCGAGGTGAAGAGCTTTCTGGAGCTGAGGACGGGGGACAAGCTATACGACTCCGAACTGTCTAAGCTGCTCAAGAACCTAGTGGATGTGGGGTTCCTAGCGAAAGATGGTGAAAAGTACGTGATAGCGGATCCCGTGCTGATCCGTGCCATCGAAAGGATAGAACGTATTCAGATCCACTAACATTCATTCACTACGACGCGGCATTTTCCTCTTTTTTTCTAATATTACTGAGGTTCACTAAACGTACTCTTCGGCCTTCTTTAGGCAGTTGGATTTATGTTAATGGCGACTTCTCCAAATCCTTTAGATCTGTAGCCACCAAGATAGTCGATGCTGCTCAGCCTTTCAATTATTAGTTCTTTGATGATTTTATCCCTGCTCAATTCTTCAGACTCGAGCCACTTGTCCCCTTGTGTGGCCGTGAGATCCCTCTTCCCTCCCAGTCTCCAGCCAAGTATGTCATCCTCCTCAAGCACCTCCCGGCGCTCGGTCTGGCTGGGGAGGTGAGGTGGAGGACCGAGGAGGACTACCACAGGGAGGCGCTCAGTCTCACGAGCCATGAGCTCGCCAGGCTGCTCTCCGGCTCGGGGGGTGGCGGGAGTGACGGCGGCAGCACTCAACGATAACGATAACGATAGTTAGTCAGCTACCAACCCCTAAAGGGTCTCCTTGGGGTAGTTGATGATAGAAACCTCTTTTTATAAAGGGGGCGCCCAGAAAACCCCCAACTTTAGTTGGGGGATGAATGGGCTTTAAATATCCTTTTCAGGTAGATATTTGTGGTGGCTGGTGTGCTCGCTGCCTTCAGGTACCGCCTTTACCCA
>Ga0315282_10005899_pt1 | contig 20691 bp, 20 predicted proteins | sample YL17G07_20_MG_FD_203693 | JGI IMG/M metagenome (GOLD analysis project Ga0315282, IMG submission 203693) | Sediment microbial communities from Yellowstone Lake, YNP, Wyoming, USA - YL17G07_20 | ecosystem: Environmental > Aquatic > Freshwater > Lake > Sediment | place: USA: Wyoming | collected... | reverse complement strand
AGACGTGACGGCAGCGCTGCAGGATGCCAGCGCCCTTCACCGTGATCAGTTCCGGATCGCCCGGCCCGATGCCGATGCCGTAGAGTGTGCCGACTGTCATGCGAGCAGGCCTTTCCTGACAAGGAGTGCGACCGCAAGAGACGAAACCTTGAGCTTCGGCAACGCCGCGCGGCGGACTTCGCGCACGCGCTCGGTCTTCAGCGTCAGATCTTCGCAGATGAAGATGCGGTATTCCCTGCCGAGTTCGCCCGCCAGTTGCGCGACCCAGGCGAGCGCGTCCGCGCGGCCGAGCAGCACGGCAACCTTCCCGCAGCCGGCGAGGCCGCGCGGATCGGCGTCCGGCTGATGGTGGTGCGCGCTGAGGATGCGCGCGCCAAGCCAGTCCAGACCAAGCCGCGCAAACGCAACCTGCACCGAGCTGATGCCCGGAATCACGCTGCACGCGCCGCGGCCGAAGCGCTTCAACACCGGCTGCGCAAAGCTGCAGAGGCCCGCGTCGCCCGTCACGAGCACAACGATGCGCCTGCCGCGCCGCGCGGCGATCTGTCGCAGCGCCTCTTCCGTGTCCGCTCCGACCACGATGCGTTCTGCCGCGCGACGGGGAAAGAGATCGAGCAAGCGTCGCGCGCCCACCAGGACCTCGGCCCGCAACGCAGCCTGCCGCGCGGCGGGCGTGACGAACTCCGGCGCGCCCGGCCCGCAGCCGCAGATGGTGATCTTCATCCTCGCTTGTGCCATGGCCTCAGATCTCCGTGGCTGCCAAGCCACTCGCCGCGCATGTTTACCAGCACCACGGCCACGCCATGCCGCGCGCCGTGCAGGAATGCGGCGATCTGCTCGCACACCCGCGCCGCCAGCGCGTCGGCCAGGCGACGGCTTTCGTCAGGGGCGAGCGCGGCGAACAGGCCCTCGACCGTGGGGCTGTCGGGCAGCGTGCGTCCAAGCACTGCTTCCGCAACACGCGCGACGGCAGGCACGGCGCTGCCTGAACGCGACGAATGCGTGTCCCATTCGCGCTCCGCCAGCTTGGCGAGTTTGCCCGGATGCCCGAGCGCCAGGATAGCGCGGAACGGCGCCTGCGCTACGAGACTCAGCATGTAGCCCCATTCGTTGCTTACTTCGATGACCTGTTCGCTCAGCAACTCGAAATGCCGATGCGCGGCGCGTTCGCCGACGTGACCGGGCACGAGCACCGGGCTGGCAATACCGCAGGCCGCTGCCACATCCACGCCGCACTTCAGAGCTGCCTGCAGCGCGGGATGGCTGAACGGCCGGACGCGGCCGGTCGTGCCGAGGATCGAGAGTCCGCCGACAATGCCCAGCCGCGGGTTGAACGTTTTCTCGGCCAATTGCTTCCCCCCGGGAATGGAGACGGTGACAATCACGTCGCGGTCGGTCACGTCGCGGACGGCGTGCCGGATCATCCGCCGCGGCACGGGATTGATGGCGGGCTCGCCGGGGGCAAGCTGCAGTCCGGGCCTGGTGATCGTCCCCACCCCGTCGCCCGCGGCGAACGCCACGTCCGTTCCGGCGCTCCAGCGCACCGCCGCGACGACCGTCTTCCCGTCGGTGATGTCGGGGTCGTCGCCGGCGTCCTTGCGTACAGCGGCCTCGGCCATGTCGCCGACGCACCGCGCATAGGCCACGGCCAACCGCGCGCGCGAGCCGTCGGGCAGGAGCACGTCCACGTCGCCGGGCGCGGGATGCCCGCTCAGCACCGCGGCCGCGGCTTTGGCCGCGGCCGCGGCGCAGGTGCCGGTGGAGTAGCCTTCGCGCGCGCGCGTCATGGCAGGTCGCTCTCCGGCGGCCTGGCCAGCGCGGCCTCGGCGGGTTTCGTGAGCAGTTCCTCGGGCAGCAGTTCGAGCAGCCGCTTGCGCGCTTCGCCCAGCGTCAACGGCAGGCCGTTGATGGGCACGCCGTCATAGCGTTTCATCTCGTGCAACAGGCGCGACACGTAGGGCAGGCGCAGGCTGGCGCGCTCGAGCATGTCGTGGTCGCAGAAGATTTCCTCGGGCGGCCCCTGTTTGAGCATGTGGCCGCGGTTCAGCACGCAGATGCGCGCGGCAAAGAGTGGCAGCATGTCCACGGAATGCGTCGCGAGAACGATGGTAATGCGGTGCTCGCGGTTCAGGCGGTTGAGCAGCCGCATCATCAGCGCTTCGCCGCTGGGGTCCAGGCCGGCAGTGGGTTCGTCAAGAATCAGCGTGGCCGGCTTCATGGCCAGCACGCCCGCAACAGCGACGCGTTTCTGCTCGCCAAAACTCAGGTGGTGGATGGCGCGCGCGCGCAGCGGCGTCGCGGCCACGGCGTCAAGTGATTCGGTGACGCGCTGCTGCACGTCGGCTTCCGGCAGGCCGAGATTGCGCGGGCCGAACGCGACGTCCTCCGCGACCGTCGCGCCGAAGAGTTGGTCGTTGGGGTTCTGCAGCACCACGCCCAGGCGCTGATACAGCTCTTTGGCCGGCAGGTCCCGGATGTCCTGGCCGGCGACGCACACCGTACCGTGTTGCGGTTTCAGCAATCCGGCGAGCACCTTGATCAGCGTCGTCTTGCCCGAACCGTTGGACGCGAGCAGCGCGACGAACTCGCCGGCGTTCGCGTGAAAGTCAACGTCGTGGAGCGCGCGCGTGCCTTCTTCGTACGTGAAGGACACGTGCGAGGCGGAGAGCGCGAGCGCGGTCTCGGCCGTCATCGCCGCCTCCCTTCCGCCGCGGCCGCCGGCGACGCGGAGCCGGGCGCGTATTCCACAAGGCAGAACAGTCCGGCCAGCAGCAGCGGCGCCAGCAGCAGCGCCAGCCGGGCGAGCGGCTTGAGCGGCGGCAGCGGCCCGAATGGCATGCTGCCCGCGTAACCGCGGAGCGTCATCGCTTCGTGCGTGCGCACGGACTGATCCAGGGAACGCACGATGACCGTGCCGGAGAGCGCGCCCAGCGACGACAGCGAGCGGCCGACCGTCGCATATCCCAGCCGCACGCGCTGCGCCGTGGCCACGTCCGACGCCTCGTCCAGCAGCACGAAGACGTAGCGGTACGTCAGCAGCGCGACCTCGACCCACGTCTTCGGCATGCCCAGCCAGCGCAGCGCGTGGAAGACTTGATGGGCCGGCGTAACGGAACTCAGCAACAGCATCACGCTTGCCGCGCCGAAGACCCGCGAACCGAGCAGGATTGCGTCGCGCACGCCTTCCACCGTGGCCGTGAAGCGGAACTCGCCGAGCGTGAACGACCACAGCGGCGTGGAGCCGCGCATGAAGGACTGCAGCAGCATCAGGACCACAACGACAAGCGAAGGCGCGGCCAGCCGCAGCAGCGTCAGACGGAACGGCAGGCGCAGCGCCAGCATCGCCGCAAGGCAGACGGCCAACACGGCCAGCGGCAGCGCGGGACGCGTGGAGAAGAGCACCGCCGCCAGCACGGAGAGCGCGCACACAAGCTTGACGCGCGGGTCCACACGCGTCAGCGCATTGGAGCGGCAGGCCATGATGTCCGAGAACAGCTCAAACATGGGCGTCTCCACTCGCCTTCTTCGGCCGCGGCGGAAAAAGCGCGCGGAACAGGTAGCCCGCGATGAAGCCCGCGACCGCGCCGGCCACCAGAAAACAGAACAGCAGCAGGTCGCCCTGGTCGGTGTTGATGTACGGCTCGCGCGGCGGCCGGCCCGCGGCCTCCGCGTACTTCTCGACCACAGTCTTGTCCACGCCCTCCCACTTCGCGGCCTTCTCTTCCGGCGCGGCCTTGGGCGCCGCGCCGCTCTTCACATCACCAGCGCTCTCCGCGCCGGAGCTGGCCGCGCAGCACAGCCACGCAGTCAGCAGTATCGCCGGGAAACACGCACTGCACGCGAGTCGCTTCATGCGCTTGTGCCCTCCGCCCGCAGACCCATCAGTTCGGGGCGGCGCGAGCAGACGAAGACGCACGCCAGTCCCGATACGACGCCTTCCGCCAGGCCCAGAGGAATCTGCGTGGGACTGAAGGCGACGAGGATCGCGAGGAACGTTTGCGACAACGAGTCGTTGCCGCAGAGGCCGCTGGCGAGCTCGAACGAGGTCATGGCATAGGTGCCCCAATCCGAAAGCAGGCCGGCAAGGAATGCGGCCACGAAGAGTGAGGCGCCCGCCCGGCGCGCCACCACGAACACGCCGTAGCCAACGAACGCGCCCACCACACCCATCGAACAGATGTTCGCCCCCAGCGTTGATAAGCCGCCGTGGGCCAGAAAGAGCGCCTGGAGGAGGAGTGCCACGCTGGACACGACCACCGTCGCCAGGGGGCCGATCAGTATCGCGGCCATGCCGGTTCCGCACGGATGGGAACAGGTCCCGACCAGCGGCACGGGCACCGGCATGCAGGAGACAATGAACACCGCGGCGCCGACCAGCCCCACCAACGCCTTCATGTAGGGCCTTTTCTTGCTCCGCCGCTGGATGTCGTGCAGGCCCCACCAGACAAACGGCAGGCTGATGGCAAACCAAAGGCCGGCCCACGGCGCCGGGAGAATGCCTTCGCCGATGTGCATGGCGTAGACGGGAGCAGGCCATAGGGCCAGTGCCCCGAGGACAAAAAGGGCCAACGTCCGTTGTTTCGGCAGCATGTTTGGCTTCTCCTCAGGCGTTCACCACGAAAACTTGACGCCAACCATGAAGACGGCTGCGCGGTCCGCATTCTGGCCCGTAAGCCCGTATTGCACGCCTGCATTCACGCGGACGTTGTCATGGACGGGCATGACCAAGCCCACTGTTGCCGCCAGGACGTCGCCGTCCGCCTCCTTGCCTCTGAAGAAATCGCGCGCGTAGTTGATTTCCATTTCCGGCTGTAGCCATGGCAGCACCTGATAGCCTGCAGCCAGGTTGGCCCCGAACGTGCCCCTTGCGTTGTTGCGCTTCTCACCAAATGGAAGCGCATACCCCAGTTCGGCGTTGGCCGTCCAGCGCCCCCAGTCTTTCGTCACAACGATGCTCTGGTTGAGGCTCCAGAATTCCTGGCATATTCCCAGCGTGTTCCGGGAACCGTGTTCGCCCACTGGCAGCGAAACGCCCGCCAGATATGCCAGTTCCAGGCCGTATTGAGGCATTTGGTGGAAGCGCCATCGCGTACCCAGTTCCAGTTCCCGTAACCCTTGGCCGTGGCACGGTTCCTCGGCATCGCCGGAAGGTTGCCCAGGAGTTCGCCGGAATTCGTTCGTGAAGCCCCAGGCGGCCTTAAGATCCACATCCTTCGCAACCCCGGCGGTCAAGCTGAGCGACAGATCGTGAATTCGCGCGCGGCAATCCCGTGCCAGACGGCGCTTGTCGTCCCATTCCCGGCGGACGATGGTTGCCGCGTACGATGGCTCAAGCTCGAAGTGCCCCGGGTCCACGGGCGTGGCGTCCGCCGTGGCAAGTTTCCCGTGCTCCGGCCCGCCGCCGTCTTCCTTGGCATCCGACGCAGCCCGGCCTGCAAGAACGCTTTCGCCACCCTCAGTGGCCCGTAACGTCACCGTGCCTGCCAACACTAGGACGGTTAACAGCAAAGAACGAGACAAACGACCCATTGCAACCCCTTTCAGAAGACGCAAGTGTCTTTGCACCGCAAACACGACCAGACCGACTCAACAACCGCTAGCTGTGCGGTTGCGGGGTGCACGGCGTCTTTTGCTTGCGGGGGTCGTCTTCCACAGGCAACTCACGGACATCGGGCAAGCCGGCGGATTCCTTGATCCGCTTCTCCACCAGGTCCACCAGCAGCGTGTCGTAGCCGAGGTGCCGGCCGAGGATCAGCTTGACGTGCGGGAACGCCTTCGCTTCCTCACGCAGAATCCGCGGGATGTCCGCGCGCAGGTGCTGCCCCACGTGCAGGAAGTACGGCACGACCAGCACCTCCGTCGCGCCCTGCTCCACGCATTTCCGGAACGTCTCCGGGAAGAGCGGCCCGCGCTGCGACATCGAGCATACGTCGACCGCGGCGTGACGGTACTTTTCGCGCAGTCCCGCCACGACGCGCTCCATGTCCTTGCCCGCATCGGGCACTCGGCTGCCGTGGCCCAGAAGAATGATCGCTCGCATGCGACTCCGCCTCACACAACTGACAGCTCAATGGATGTCGTTGTTCCCTTGTCCCAGCCGTCCCAGAGGAACGCGTCGGCCTTGCCGTCGGCAATCAGGCGCAAGGCATAGCGCGCCTGCTCCTCGTACAACTCGCAGAACGCGCCGGGCCGGTCCATGCCGCCGTTCATCTCGTGAGCTTCGGCGGGGCACGGCGAGCCGCAGAAGTGCCGCACGGCACAGCGGCGGCACGGTTCGATGTCCTCGACCTTCCGGCCCGTGACTTTCTGGAATGCGGGACTCTTGAGCGCGCGCTGCAGTTCGCCCGCGAACAGATTCCCGCCGTTGAACTCAGGCAGCCCGATGAACTCGCTGCACGGAAACAGGTCCCCGCGCGCCGACAGCGCGAAGAAGCAGCGCCCGCCGCCGCAGGGCGAGATGTCGCACATCAGCCGCCGCGCGGTCGGCGCGACGATGCTCACCAGGATGTTCGAGAAATTCGCGACCACGAGCTTGCGGCCGGTCTTCCGGTACAGTTCGTACGTGCGGTCGAGCGCGCGGAAGTAGTGCGGCGCGAGTTCGTGGTCGGCCGGCTTGATGTCGCGCGCGCCAGCCCGAGTGCAGCGGACGGGGTTGAGCATGCAGACGGGAACTTCCAGCGCGTGCAGGAAATCCACGATCCGGCTGAGGCTCCGCATGTTCTCGCGCGTGACCGTGCAGATGACATTGTAGTTCGGGTAGCCTTTCAGCCGTTCGAGGACGCGAACGACTTTGCCGAACACACCGCCGCCCGACCACGTCCGCCGCGTGCGGTCGGCAATACCGCGCGCGTGGCCGTCGAGCGACAGTCCGAGGCCGATCCGGCGCGACGTGATGAATTCGAGCGCCTCGTCGTCCAGCAGCGTGCCGTTGGTCTGGATGCCAAAGCGGAAATCGTCGCGGAACTTCTCGATGCCGGAGAACATCGCCTCGCGGGCCAGCATCGGTTCCGAACCGTGAAAGACAATCTGCGGCTTCACACCGGCCGGCAGCGTTTTCTTGAAGAAGCGCCGCAGGATGGCGAGCGCTTCGAGCAGCTCGGCTGCCGACATGGTGATGCCGTCGCGGCGCATGTCGTCGGGGATGTAGCAGTACCTGCAGTTGAGATTGCAGCGCTCGGTCGGGTTGAAGTACACCGCGAGCGGCTTCATGCCGAAGCGCAGCGCCTGCATCTCCTTCAGGAACCGGGCGCGCTTTCTGCGGTACGGTTGCAGAAACGCGCGGCTGGCGAGCGCCCCGGCGAGCTTGTCCTTTCGGAGCAGCGACCAGAAGGCCGCGTCGGGGTCTACCAGGCCCACGTACACGCTGTGGCCGATGTCAATCGGCTGCAGTGTGGGCCCGTTGCCCGTGTTGATGTGTGCGCCGCGCGAGGATGCTCCGCGCACGCTCTTCGTTGTCGTCGCCACGTTTCCCTTTCCTTGCTGACTCGGTCCCCCTCGATCAGTGCCGGGCGCCCCGGCACGGTGCCGGAGCGCCCGGATCGCGTTCACTTCGACTTCTTTTCCAGCAGGATGTAGTGCGACAGACCCGTCCCGCTGGTCTTGCACGTCTTGCGGTACGCGATGACCGCTTTCCTGTGCTTCACGCTTCCCTCCTTAACCTGTGCCTCCGCCGTTGCCGGCGGTCTGCGCCTGGCCAGTGTCACGGCGTGCGCGTCCAGGCTGCGCGCACGCCACCGCTGTTAGCGCATGAACGACACTCACCGCCAGCGGGCTGCCGCCGCGCCGGCCGGCCAGCGCGATGAACGGCGTCCGCAGCGACATCAGTTCCTGCTTGCTTTCCACCACATGCACGAAGCCCACCGGCATGGCGACGACCAGCGCCGGGCGCAGGCCGTCTTCGAGGATGAGGCGGTTGAGCTCCATCAGGCCGACGGGCGAGTTGCCGAAGAGCACGATGGCGCCTGCGAGCATCGGCCGCGCCTTGCGCACGGCAAAGATCGCTCGCGGCAGCTTCGCCGCGCGCGCCTCTTTCGCCAGCTCTTCGTCGGCCACGTGGCAGACAATGCTCTGCGCGCTGTAGTCCGGGCAGACGCTGCGCAGCCGCGCCAGCGACAGCCCCGCGCGGATCATGTTCGAGTCGGTGTAGATCGGCCGGCCGTCACGCAGCGCGGACAGGCCGGCGGCGATCGCGTCGGGCGAGAAGCGCACGTCGTCCATCAGGCCGAAGTCCGCCGTCGCGTGGATCATGCGCCGCACGACCTGCCATTGCTCGGGCGCGAACGCGTGGGCCTTTGCCTCGCGGTCAATCGCCGCGAACGACAGCGCCTCGATCTCCTCGCCGCCGAGGGGCCTATCGTAAAGCGCCCGGACCAATGCCCGCGGCGCTTGTCGTTCGTTGCGCTCCGTCATGGCCGGCCCTCGCAGTTGGCGACGAAACTCCTCACCGCCTCGGGGCGGCTGGCAACGTGCGCGTGGACGTATGTGGCCAGCACGCCGCCGCGCTGGAAGCCTTCGCGGACGGCGCTGTCGGCACGGCGGTAGACAAGCGAGTAGGCTGTGGACCACGCGGGATCGTTGAGCAGCTCCGAGTAGTGGAACTCGTGCCCGCGCAGCCGCGCGCCGCGGCTGCCCCAGAGCGTGTCGCCGGTAAGCGTGACTTCGACGTAACCGAGCGCCTTGCGGTGCGACAGCATGCGCGTCCAGGCGGGCAGCACGCCGGCGAGCGCGTGGCGCTTGCCGTCGAGCGTTTCGAGGCCCTCGGCCAGGTACATCAGGCCGCCACATTCCCCGTAGACAGGCAGGCCCGCGGCGGCGAAGTCCCGGACGTCCGCGAGCATGGTCGCGTTTGCGGACAGCTCCGCGGCGTGTTCCTCAGGATAGCCGCCGCCGATGTAGAGCGCGTTCAAACCGCCGGGCAGGCGCTTGTCCGACAACGGCGAGAAACGCACAAGCTCGCAACCGTGCGCCTGGAGCGCCTCGAGGTTGTCCGGGTAGTAGAAGTGGAAGGCCCGATCCTGCGCGACGCCGAGCTTCACCCCTTTCCGTGGCTCCACGCCCGGCGCCGCCTGCTCCGTTTCAGCGGAGCCGGAAATGGGCGGCGCGGCCGCGGCGAGTTCCCGCACGGCGTCCAGCGGCACGTGCTTCTCCAGCGCGTCGGCCAGAGCATCGAGAACGTCCTTTGACAGGTTGCGTTCATCCGCAGTGACCAGCCCCAAGTGGCGGCTCGGCAGCGACGGAAACGCGCCGCGGGGAATGGCACCGACCAGCCGCGGCAGGCCGGCCGCATGCAGCGAGTTGTCCAACCACTGCGCGTGCCGCGGCGAGCCGGCGTGGTTGGCAACGATGCCGGCAATGCGCAGTGACGGCTCGAACTCGCAAAAGCCTTTGACCAGCGCCGCCAGGCTCCGCGCCGCGCCGTGAGCGTTGACCGCGAGCACGACAGGGGCGTTGAGCCAGCCGGCGATCTCGGCCGTGCTGCCTTCGCTGGTGCGCGGGTCGGCGCCGTCAAAGAGACCCATGACCCCTTCGATGATGGCGAGGTCCGCGTCCGCAGTCTTCGTCGCAAACAGTCGCCGGACGTACTCGCGGCCGGTCATCCAGCCATCGAGGTTGTAGCAGGGCCGCTGCGAGGCCAGCGCGAGATAGGACGGGTCGAGGAAATCCGGGCCGACTTTGAACGTCTGCACGCGCAGGCCGCGGCGCGTGAAGGCGTGGACCAGCGCCAGCGCCAGCGAGGTCTTCCCCACGCCGCTGTGCGTGCCGGCAATGACAATCCGCGGACAGTTCATCGTCAGAACTCGACCCCCTTCTGAGCCTTGCGTCCGGCATCGAAGGCGTGTTTTACGGCCCGCATTTCCGTCACGGTGTCGGCGAGCGCGATCAGGCGCGCGGTGGCTCCGCGTCCGGTCAGCACGACTGTGAGCGCGGGCGGGCGCTGCTCCATCAGCGCCACGATGCTGTCCTCGGTGAGCAGCCCCGTCGGCACGGTCGCGCAGATCTCGTCGAGGATCACCATGTCATAGAGGCCCGATTGCAGCGCCTGCGCGGCACGTTCAAGGCCCGCCGCCGCGGCCCGGCGGTGTTCCTGAAAGCGCGGGCTGTCCGGCTTGGGGACGAACCCGAGCCCGGTCTGAACGAACTCGAAGCCCGGCAGTTGGCGCGACGCAGCGAGTTCGCCGGTCGGGGCCGCTTTGACGAACTGCAGCACGAGCACGCGCATGCCGTGCCCGCAGGCGCGCATGGCCATGCCGAGCGCCGCGGTCGTCTTGCCTTTGCCATCGCCCGTGAAGAGCAGCACGCGGCCCGGTTCGCCATCCTGGCTCATGACCGGCCTCCTTGCCACCACGCCAGAACCAGCACTCGCAAGCCGATGAACAGCAGCAGCGCCAGCAGCGCCGTGCCGAGCATCAGCATGTTCGCGCGCGCGATGTGCTCGCGGCTGAGCGGCTCATTCGGGTCGCCGATCAGCGCGCCATTGTGCGGTTCGCCGCCGTAGAAGTTGAGGCCGCCGAGTTGAACGTTCAGCGCGCCGGCGACGGCGGCTTCGGCCAGGCCGGCATTGGGGCTGGCGTGCTTGCGGCCGTCGCGCACGAGGACGCGCAGTGCTCGCAACGGCCGGTAGCCCATGAGGGCCGCGGTGAACGCGACCAGCGGCGCGGTAAGGCGCGCGGGAATGAAGTTGGCCGCATCGTCGAGCCGCGCGGACGCCCAGCCGAACTTGAGGTAGCGTTCGTCCTTGTGGCCGAACATGGAGTCGAGCGTGTTGACCGCCTTGTACGCCATTGCTGCGGCCGGTCCGCCGGCGACGGCGAAGAAGATGGGCGCGGTCACGCCGTCCACCGTGCTCTCCGCAACGCTCTCGACGGTGGCCCGCACGACGCCGGGCTCATCAAGGCTTGCCGTGTCGCGGCCGACAATCATGCTCACGCGCCGCCGGGCTTCGGGCAAATCGCTCGCGCGCAGAGCCTGCAGCACGCGGCGGCTGTGGTCCGCAAGGTCGCGCGCCGCGAAGGTCGTGTACAGCAGCACGACGGAGACGACATCGCCCGCCACGGGATGCAGACGCTCCGCGCCCGCCAGCGCACCCCACGTGATGCCGGCGGCAGCGCCGACGACCAGGACCCACGCTACGCCGCCCGCAACGCAGGTGAACGGAATCGCCTTGCGGAGGGGCGTCTCGACTGCCGCGGCGCAGCGGCCGATGAGCTTGACCGGGTGCGGCAGCCAGCGCGGGTCGCCGAGCAGGAGGTCCAGTGCGAAGGCGGCGAGGACCTGGTATTCGAGTCGCATCGTCATCGCCGCAACCCCATCAGCCTGTAGATGTCGCCCATCCGCACACTGCGCCGCACAACATCGGCGAGACGGTCGAACGCCGGCTCAAGGTCGTAACGCGCGCAGACTTTGCCCACCGCCGGCAGGCGTTTGCGCACGCGCAACCTGTCCACGAACCAGCGGCGGAACTCATCGGCATCGAAGACGCCGTGGAGATACGTTCCCCAGATGCGGCCATCGGCCGATGCCGCGCCGATGACCTCGCCGTCGTCGCGGCGGACGAGCGCCTGCGCGCGGCCGGTTTCGCTGCGGCCGTGGTGGATCTCGTAACCGGCCAGCGGCAAGCCGGAGGGCAGATGCGTCGCGCCGACGCGCGTCAGGGTCTTCTCGCGCGCGAGGGTGGTCGCAACGGGCAGCAGGCCGAGGCCTGCAAGTTCCGGGCGGTCTGATTCGAGCCGGTGCGGGTCCGCGATCTTCTCGCCGAGCATCTGCAGGCCGCCGCAGATGCCGACGATCTCAGTTGTGCCCGCCCCGGCCAGCGCGAGCACGCGGCGTTCGATGCCGGAGCGGCGCAGGTGTTCCAGATCGCCGATCACGTTCTTGCTGCCGGGCAGGACGACGGCATCCGGCGCGCGCAGTTCCTCCGGCGTGCGCACGATGCGGACGTGTACATCAGGCTCCAGGCGCAGCGCATCGAAGTCCGTGAAGTTCGAGATGTGCGGGAGGTCCACGACCGCAACCTCGACGTGCGCGCCGTCCGGGCCGCTGCCGTCAAACGCGCCCGCCTTGAACGCCACGGAATCCTCTTCGGGCAGGCCCAACTGGTGGAGGTACGGCACGACGCCGAGCACGGGGCGGCCCGTGTGCTGCAGCGTGTAGTCCAGCGCATCGGCAAGCAGCGATTCCTTGCCGCGGAAACGGTTGACCACGAAGCCCGCGACGAGCGCGCGCTCCCATTCGGCCAGCACTTCCATGGTGCCGACGAACGATGCGAAGACGCCGCCGCGGTCAATGTCACCCACCAGCAGCACCGGCGCGCCGGCGTAGCGGGCCATGTGCATGTTGACGATGTCGTGCGCCTTGAGGTTGACTTCGCCCGGACTGCCCGCGCCCTCCAGCACGACGACGTCGTGTTCCGCGGCGAGTTCATCGAAGGCGCGCCTGGCGGCGGCGAACGCCTGGGGCTTGTAGCGGATGTAGCGCGCGACATCCATGTTCTCGACAGGCTTGCCGAGAAGAATGACCTGCGAGCCGGTGTCGGAGTTGGGCTTGAGCAGGATGGGGTTCATGCGCACGTCGGGTTCGATGCGGCAGGCTTGCGCCTGCACGGCCTGCGCGCGCCCCATCTCGCCGCCCTCGCGCGTGACGAACGAGTTCAGCGACATATTCTGCGATTTGAACGGCGCGACGCGGTAGCCGTCCTGCAGGAGGATGCGGCAGAGCGCCGCGCAAAGGACGCTCTTGCCCGCGTTGGAGCCGGTGCCCTGGAACATGATAGTGCGGGCAATGTGCCTGGTGGGCGTGTGCACGGCAGGCCCGGCCGGCTTCACCGCCAGCACGCGCCGGAGCGCTTCACACAGGCGTTCGTTGTCCGCAGCGCCGCGGACGGCGACGCGGAAGAAACGCTTGTCGAGGCCGTCGAAGTTGGCGCAGACGCGGACAGCTACGCCTTGGCGGAGCAGGCGTTGCGCCAGCGCCGGCGCATCGAGGCCGCGGCGTTGAAGACGCACGAGCAGGAAGTTCGCGTCGCTGGGATAGACGGTCAGGCCGGGCACGGCGGCCAGAGCCGCATGCAGCAGTTGCCGCTGTTCGCGCACGAACGCCTGTGTGCGCGTCACGTAGTCGCGGTCGTGCAGCGCGCGCACGCCTGCTTCCTGCGCGATGGTGTTCACCGACCAGGGCTGCTGCAACGCCTGCACACGGCGGACGACATCGGGCGCGGCGACGGCGCAGCCCAGGCGCAGGCCGGGGATGGCGAAGATCTTGGTCAGCGACAGAAGGACGATGACGTTGCGCGGGCGGCGGCGCGTGAGACTGTCGTGGCCTTCCACGAACTCCGCGAAGGCTTCATCAATCACGAAGACCGCCGCCGGGTGCGCGCGGGCGAGCCTGCGCAGAGCCGCCGCGTCGCACAGGCGGCCCGTCGGGTTGTTCGGCTGGCCGATGAAGACGACCATGCGGTGCGAACGGGGAGCTTTGCGCAAAAGCGCGTCGAGCACGGAAACGTCCAGGACGAAGCCGTCGGCTTCGCGCAGCGGCACGCGAGCGACGGAGCAGCCTGCGAGCGTCGCGGCCCGGGCGTAGTCGCTGTACGACGGCACGGGGATGACGGCGCGCGCGGCCTCGAGCGCCGGGGGCAGCAGGTAGAGGATCTCGGTGGAGCCGTTGCCGACGATAACGTGGCCGGGGCTGACGCCGTAGCGTTCAGCGGCGGCGGCCACGAGCGCGACGCTGTCGGGATCGGGGTAATGGACGAGCGAACTGACGGTGGAACTGATGAGCGGGCGCAGCCATTCCGGCGGGCCGAGCGGGTTCACGTTGGCGGAGAAGTCCAGCAGCCGGCCGGCGGGCAGTCCTGCCGCGGCGGCCAGTTGCCGCAGGTTGCCGCCATGCGCATGTTCCGTCATGCGAACGCCTCGCCGTGCAGCCAGCCCGCCACAACGAGCGGCGGGACGAGTTCCGTGAGTTCACACGCGGCGCCGAGCGTATCGCCCGTGAAGCCGCCGATCTTGCGGTAACAGCAGAGTGCAAAGAGGCACGAGACGAGCAGCGTGCCGGCGGTTACGCCTGCGCCCGCCAGGCCGAGCAGCCACCAGCTCGCGCCGCCCAGCACAGCCAGCGCCAGCACGGCCTGCAGCCACGAGCGGGCTTTGACGAAGACTGTGCCGAGTCCGCCTTCGCTGCGCGCGTACGGGAGCAGGTTGAGCTGGAAGACGAGGGCGCAGCGGCCCGCCAGGGCCATCAGCAGGATTGCGGCGGCGCGCCACGAATCCAGCAGCGGCGGGATGCAGGCGAGCGCCGCCATTTTCAGGCCGAGCACGCAGATTAGCGCAGCGACGGCCATGGGGCCGCTGCGGCTGTCCTTCATGATCTCGAGAATGCGTTCTTTCGGGCGCGAGCTGAAGAAGCCGTCGGCGGTGTCGGCGAGGCCGTCCACATGCAGGCCGCCTGAGACGAGGACCAGCGCGGCAATGCTGATAACGCTGACCGGCAGCGACGGCAGAATGCGGTTCAGTCCGAGGTCCAGTGCGGCAACAGCCACGCCGATCAGCAGGCCGACCAACGGGAAGAACCAGATGCCGCGGCCAACCGCCCGCTCGCCCAGGTCCAGGCTGCGCGGGAAGGGCAGGATAGTGAGGAACTGGAGGGCTGCCAGTGCGGCCTTCACGCGTTCGCCTCCGACACCGCTGCTTCGTCGAACGTCGCCACTTCCGTCAGGATGCGGACTGCCGCTTCCACCAGGTTCATAGCCAGCGCCGCGCCTGTGCCTTCGCCCAGCCGCAGGTCCAGATCGAACAACGGCTGCTTCTTCAGGAGTTCCAGCGCCACGCGGTGGCCCTGTTCCACGCTGCGGTGCGCCGCGATCATGTACGCGGCGGCTTGCGGCGCGAGGCCGTTGGCGATCAGCGCGCCCGCGGTGGAGATGAAGCCGTCCACCAGGACGGGCTTGCGCTGCGCGGCCGCGCCGAGGATCAGGCCCGCGATGCCGCCGATCTCGAAGCCGCCAACTTTTGCCAGCACGTCCAGCGCGTCCTTTGGGTCGGGGCGGTTAACGGCGAGAGCTTTCTCGACGATGGCGATCTTGTGCAGCCGCTGCTCCTCGCTGATCCCCGTGCCGCGGCCGGTCACCTCCGCCACAGGAGCGCCCGTCATGACGGCGACGATGGCGCTGCTGGGCGTGGTGTTGCCGATGCCCATGTCGCCGGTGCCGAATACATCCGTCTCCGGCCCAAGCTCCCGCGCCACGTCAATGCCGGCTTCAATGCAGCGCACAGCTTCGGCGCGAGTCATGGCCGGGCCGCGCGCGATGTTCTTGGTGCCCGGGCCGATGCGTCTGGAGAGGATCTTGCCCGCCTTGGCCAGGGCGCTGAGGTCGCCGGCGACGCCCATATCCACGACGACCACGCGGGCGCCCACGAGGCGGCTGAGCGCGTTGATGCCGGCGCCGCCGTGGACGAAGTTGTGGACCATCTGCGGCGTGACCTCGGCGGGATACTTGCTGACGCCTTCGGCGGTGACGCCGTGATCGCCCGCCATCGTGACGATGGTTTTGCGCTGCACGGGCGGGCGCGCGGAAGCGGTCATGCCCGCGAGGTCCTCAGCGAGGTCCATCAAGCGCCCCAGTGCCCAATACGGCATCGTCAGGCGTTCCAGACGCGCGTGCGCCTGGGCGCGGGCGGCGGCATCCGGCGCGAGGATGCTCTTGACGGTCTCGTTCAACGTTTGCATGCGGGCAGTTGTCCTTTCAGGAGCAGCGGCAGGCCGCAGACCAGCAGCGCGACAGCGCCGGCGTCGGCAGCGATGACCTGGTTGCAGCGGCCGGCAAGGTCGCGGAAGCGGCGGCAGACTGCGTTCTCGGGCACGATGCTCATGCCGACTTCATTGGTGACGAAGATCACCGTGCCGGGATGCGCGGCACAGACCGCGAGGAGGCCGCGGCTGCGCAGCGCGATGCCGTCTTCGGTCAGGTCGCGGCCCTGCTGGCCGGCGTGGTACATCAGGTTGTTGATCCAGAGCGTGAGGCAGTCCACGAGCACGACGCCTGCATGCCCGGCGCGCTGCAGAGCGCCTTCGAGGTCCATCTGTTCCTCGATGGTCTCCCAGCCTCTCCCCGCCCGAGCCGCCTGATGCCTGCGGACTCGCTCGCGTGTCTCCTCATCCAGTACCGGGCACGTGGCGACGAAGACGCGCGGCGCGGGCAGAGCTTCGGCGAGGGACTGCGCGTACACGCTCTTGCCGCTGCGGCTGCCGCCGGTGATGAGCACGTGCTTCATGTGCGGACCTCGCCGCTCTGGTTCAGGCCGACCAGCACGCCGCGGTCTCCGAACACCTGGAGGGCCGTCAACGACGCATGGCGGATGCCGAACAGGACGTACTGCCGCGGCCGCAGTCCCAGCAGGTGGCAGATAGCGGCAGTGATGACGCCGCCGTGCGTGAAGGCCAGCACGGGCTGTTCGGCGCACGCCGTCATCCGGCCAACCGCCCGCCGGACGCGACGCATGAAGCCCGCAACGGATTCGCCGCCGGGGAACGCGAAGTCCGCTTCGAATCGGGCGAACCGGCGGACGCCGGCCGGGTCAACGCGAGCGATGTCGTCGAAGCGCATGCCTTCCCAGCGCCCGAAGTTGATCTCGCGGAGGTCGCGGTCAACTTCGGGCTGGAGGCGCGTTTCGGCCAGCGCTACGGCGGCGGTCTGGCGGCAGCGCTGCATGGGGCTGCAGAAGCAGCGCGCGGCGCCTGTTGCCGCCAACAGACCGGTCAAGCGCGCAGCCTGGCGGCAGCCCTCGGGAGTCAGCGGAAGATCGGTGGCGCCCATGAAGCCGGTGTCGCCGCAGGTCGCGTGGCGCACGAGGAAAAGGAGCCGCGGAGCGACGTCGGGTTCGAGGCGCGCGCTGCTGCGCGGCCGGGACGCGGACGGCCCTCGTTTTCTGCGTACGGCCATGTGAGCAGCCCAGCAAAAAAGAAATCCCCGAACCTGCTGCTGCAGATCCGGGGATGCCGTATTCCATCCGCCGTCAATGAATGCCGGTCCCCCAATCCGCGAGGGGCGCAGCATTTCCCTGCGTGGGCAGGTCTTCTGACTTCCGGATCGTCCTCGGGCCGCGCCTTCCCATCGCCAACAACGACAGTGGTCTTGATTCGGCCTTCGTCCCCGGTTACAGCGGCGGGACCGTAACGGATTTACACCGTTTTCCCTTGCGTCCTTTCGGACTACCCACGGACACAGATAGCCTTACCGCGACGCGAGGCCGTGTCAACAGCTTTGCCGGAAAGCAGCGGTTTCGTTTACAATTCCGGGTTTCAATTTGCACTAAGTGATGAGACACCTTAGCTTCTGGGCAGAGGAGCCGGAAGAGAACCGCGTCGGAGAACACACATCGAGATGGACCAGTTGATTCTGTTGCAGGACTCGCCAGGGCATCGAGGTGAACAACTTGGCAACTGTCAGAAAGCCTTGCTGAAGAAGCGGGTGGCGGAATTCAGGGCACTATGCGACAAGCTGCAGCTGGGACCGACAGACGTGCCCGACCGCGCCCGCCAGATCACCACGACGCTCAATCTGGTGTGCCAGGAATGGCTTGCCGAAGCCCGCGCCGCCGCGGCTGCGGCGCAGGTGCCCGCGGCCAACCTGATGGCCATCACCTACCCGCCGGAGAAGGTGCAGCCGACCTTCCTTCCCAAACGCGCCAACGATTCCACCGCCTTCGGCTCTGCCTGCAGCATAGCGGGCACGCGCGCGATCTTCATGCGCAACTGTGACGGGCCGGACATTGTGCACCATGTCCTCAGCCAGGCCGCGTCCCCGGGTTCGCTGGCGTACGTGGCCATTGGCGAGGCTGGCGACATCGGCATCAAGGCGTTCGCCAATGAGGCTGGTCTGGCGGGAACCTTCCACATTGGCCCGCCCGTGGACGACTACACGCTCACCGCAATCCAGCCGTCGCTGGTGCTGCGCTATCTGTGTGAACGCGCGTCGAGTTGCGCCCAGGTGCTCACGGAGTTCGAAGCATTCCAGAAACGCGTGGGGCCGGGCACACCGGACAAGCGCGGTGTCTGCTACCTCTTTGCGGACTCGGCCGGCGAGGTCCTGCTGATTGAGGCATCCGCGACGCGCTTCCATCACTACCGCGCAACGGACGCCTTCATCATCGCAACCAACAAGTTCCAGCTCAGCAGCCCCACGCAGTCGCGCCTCGAGCCTTTCCGCGAACACTGTCTGCGCGCGCATCTGGGCGCAGCGCCCCTCGACTTCGAGCGCGCCCTCGCTGCCGCCCGTCTGGACCAGCGGGCCGGCGGCGAGAAGGGCGTGTGCGACGTGGATACGCGGGCCTCGTTCATTGCAGCGCTGGGCAGCGGCGGCAAGCCGACTTTCGCGCTGGTAACCCTCGGCTCCCCTCTATGCAACGTCGCCCTGCCCCTCTTCCCGCGCGTGGGCGTGCCCCTCGGCCTGGTTGACGGCTCCTGCTATGAGACGGCGCACAAGACCGTTGCCCCCGCGGGCACTCGCAACGAGAAGCGCGACGCCTACGACAGCGCACTGCTCCAGCGGCTGGCCGGCGTGTCAGCGTCCACATCGGACGAGGCGCTTGTGGCACTCGTCAAGGAATCGTGGGCCGACGCGCGCCGCTTCGCGTCAGAGACGGCGTCCGCAAAGCCTGCCGCCGCCACAGTGTAGCCCATGCCCCGGCCACCGGCACAGCCTTCATCCCATCTGCACTGCAAACAGTTGGTTTCTTCGCAGCGCGCGAAGACTCTTCTATGTCACGGCACTTGGTTGCGTTCCCGCGAACGACCTCGTGCCTCGCCTCTTGCCGTTCCGACACCCGACACCCGAAACCCGAAACCCGGCGTCCGAAACCCTAACCCCTAAACCCTGAACCCTTATCCGTGTCCATCTGTGTTCATCTGTGGCTAACTCACGTGACGCATCCGAACGCCTCCCGCATCCGGTCCAGCCAGTCCCGCGCCAACGCCTCCGCCTTCGACCACTCATCCAAGAACGGCTCGCTCGGCGGATCGTCGCTCTTGCCGTAGATCCACCGCGCCCGGATTACGTTCGGCGTCTCCGCCTCCCGGCTCGCGACCTCACGCAGCACCTTGTCTTCCGCGCAGATGTAGTACCGCACCACTTCCGCCGCGAGCCCCCGTTCAATCGCCCGCAGCGATCTCCCCAGCACATTCAAACACGCCCGTTTCAGCCGCGCCCCGCTCCCGAACCCCGCCCGCGCCGCCCAGTCCTCCAAATCGGACCCGCGCCGCAGCGCGCTCACGAGTTCCTCAATTCTCCGCGCTCGTTCGTCGCATCGCTCTTCCGCCGCATAATCTTCCGGCCTCATCCTGAAATACTTCGATCGTTTCGTCGTTCCGTTCCCCCGAAACCCGAAACCCGAGGCCCGAAACCCGTCCATTTTCCACGCCGCCCACGTCCCCGGCAACCCCCACAGACTCTCCGCCGCCTCCCGCAGCCGCTCAATCAGCGCCCGCTTGACGCGCCCGATCTTGAAGCCGTCCGCCAGTTCCTGCGCCGTCACCCCGCAGTACTCTTTCGTCAACATCGTCAGCCGCGCCCGCGAAATCTCGAGCTCCGCGCACATGCTCTCCACCGACCGCCCTTCGTTCCGCGGTCCCGCCCATTCCTCGGCCGCGCGGCCAAACGGCGTCATCAAACTCAGCTCCGTTTCCGTTTTCTCCCCCTTGGTAAGGGGGAGATGTCGCTCGTCGCCAGACGAGCGACAGAGGGGGTCGTCGTTGCCTAAACCCTGAACCCTAAACCCCAAACCCTTTCCTTTCTCTGTGTTCTCTGTGTCCTCTGTGGCAAACGCCCTGATTCTGTCCACCAGCCTCTTCAGTCCCTTGCGCCTCTCCTTCGCCGTCATGCGTTGTTCGACGGCTCCCGTGATCCCCGTAATCCTCCTCCACTTCGCGTGCTCGGCGCCGTTGTTCCCGACACCCGACACCCCACACCCGACACCCGTTCTTCCTTTGCGTTGCACCCACGCCCGCCACGCATCCGCCAGCGCCCGCTCCCGCGACCAGGCCTTGTACCTCCCCGGCCAATTCAACCCCGCCTTCTGATGCGAAATCCCAAACATGCGTCCCTCCCGTCGCCGCAGCGACAACCGACCGGCGTGTGCCACGGGCAGCCTCTGTTTGCTGTTGGCTGCCCGTGCTTCACCGTGCCGTTAATCGAAAATCGAAACTCGCAAATCAAAAATCCCGTGCACTCGGCTGCCCAGCCATACCTAATACACAAGAGAACCTCTCAAGCTGTGTCAGAGCATAGTTCCCCTGCTACAGTCGCCCGTATAGTAGTACGATCATAGCAACCAAATCTTGCATGAAAAATGGGCAAAAATAGAAATTCCAGCACTCCTTTGTAAGTCTTTGTCCGCTCTGGATTACTACTTGTGGTGCAGGCGTCTCGCCTGCCCCTTCGGTAATCTGGGTAATCTGGGGACACAATACCGATTAGTGTTGACAATCCTGGTAGAATCGGTGGCCACACCAATCTCCTCCCCTTTGCGCCGATCACGCAAACAACTCCCGCTGTCCCGGCGCTGCCACGCGGCTCTTTCGCGGGGCCGATGCCTTGCCGGCGATACTGTCTCGAACGGCTGTACACCAGCCGCCCGCGGCTGCGGCTGAAGGGTTTTCCGTTCGCCCCTTTTCTTTTTCCTTCGAGTTTCGGATTTCGAGTTT
>Ga0315282_10005898_pt1 | contig 20701 bp, 13 predicted proteins | sample YL17G07_20_MG_FD_203693 | JGI IMG/M metagenome (GOLD analysis project Ga0315282, IMG submission 203693) | Sediment microbial communities from Yellowstone Lake, YNP, Wyoming, USA - YL17G07_20 | ecosystem: Environmental > Aquatic > Freshwater > Lake > Sediment | place: USA: Wyoming | collected... | reverse complement strand
ACCCGATGCCGGCATCATGGATTTGGTTCGGAAAGGAAGCACCGTTCTCGCGGTGGATTTGCGCGGCATGGGCGAGACGCGAAACAAGAAAGGCGCCGAAGGGCAGCAGAGTTATTTCGGCCCCGACTGGAAGGACTACTTTCTGGCCTACCTTGTCGAAAAATCCTATCTGGGCATGCGCGCCGAAGATATTCTCGTGTGTGCGCGGTTCCTTGCCGACTATCGCGCCGACAAAGCAGCGCCTCACCGCGTTCATCTGATCGCCGTCAGCGAAGCCGGGCCGCCCGCGCTCCACGCCGTCGCGCTCGAGCCCGACCTGTTCGCGTCGCTTCGGCTCGAGCGTTCGCTGGTTTCATGGTCCAACGTGATCCACACTCCCGTGACCAGGAACCAGCTGGTCAACACCGTGCATGGCGCGCTGAAAGCGTATGATCTCCCGGACCTGCTGGCCACGTTGCCGAAGGACAAGGTCGCTGTGGTGAGCCCGCTCGACGCGGCGGGGAATGCGGTCAAAGAGAAGTGAGGGCGCGGGCGTTTACGCCATTCGAATGTCTACCAACGCGCCACCAGGATCTTGATCAACAAAACAGAGTCAATCCGCCATGTGGACTGCGGCCAGCTGGCCGCACTCCACGTGCCGAGATTTCGGGATTGGCTTGACATCGCCGGCCCCGCGAAGAGAATGGAGGTTACATTGTCGCAGTGGAGGAGAAGATCCGTCCATGGCTGTTCTCTGCGTGAACATTGATCACGTGGCCACGCTTCGGCAGGCGCGCCGGACCTTCGAGCCCGATCCGGTGGCCGCGGCGATGATCTGCGAAGCGGCGGGTGCGGTGGGCATCACGGCTCATCTTCGCGAGGACCGTCGCCACATTCAGGATCGCGACCTGCGGTTGCTTCGCCAGGTCGTCAAAACGCGCCTGAATCTGGAAATGGCCGCCACCAACGAGATGGTCGCCATTGCCCTCGACGTCAAACCTGACATGGCAACCCTGGTGCCCGAAAAGCGCGAAGAGATCACCACCGAGGGCGGTCTTGACGTGGCGGGTCAACAGGCTCGCATCGCCGACGTGACCCGCCGCCTCCGCGACGGCGGCATCTTTGTCAGCTTGTTCATCAACGCCGATCCGCTCCAGATCGAGGCGGCCGGTGCGACGGAAGCCGACGCCGTGGAACTGAGCACCGGCGCCTACGCGAACGCTCGCCGCGCCGAGGACCGTCTGCGCGAGTATCAAATCCTGGCTTCGAGCGCCGTCATGGTTCGCAACCTGGGAATGGCCCTGAACGCCGGACACGGTCTGACCTATCAGAACGTTCTCCCCGTGGCGGCCATTGAAGGAATGGGCGAGCTGAATATCGGCCACTCGATCATCAGCTATGCCGTGCTCTACGGTCTGGCCGAAGCCGTGCGCGAGATGTCCCGCCTGATTGACCGCGCGACGAATGTCCCCGAACGTCACCGGCTCGTCTGACGCCGACCGTTGGAGGCCGTGGTGTGAGAATCTGCTATTTGTGCGCCGACCATGGAATCCCCATTCTGGGGCGCAAGGGCTGCTCGACCCACGTGCGCGAAACCTGCCGTTCCCTGCGCGAAGCCGGCCACGAGATTTTCATTGTCACGCCCCGCCGCGGCTCCGACGTTCAGGAATATAGTGACCAGCTCATCATCGAGGTGCCTCCCCCCCGTTCGCGCTTCGTGGGCAGCGATCTGCGCCAGTGGCTCTACAACTTTCGCATGACCAAGGAGCTGACCCGGATTTTGAACGAGCGCCATCCCGACGTTCTGTACGAACGCTACTCGCTCTACTCCACGGCGGGAATGCACATCGCACGGCGGTTCGGCCTGCCGCGCATCATCGAGGTCAACTCGCTCCTGGTCGAAGAGCAGCGCCACCGCATCCACTTCCACCGGTTCGCCTCCCGGATGGAGAACCGCATCGTGGGCTCGGCGCCTTCGATCATCGTGGTCTCCTCGCCGCTGCGCGATGCCTTCGTGAACCGTGGGATTCACCCCAGCCGCATCACCATCATGCCCATGGCCGTGGACGTCAGGCGTTTCCATCCCGACGTCGAACCGGCCGACCTGCGCGGGCGCTTCAAACTCGACGGCAAAACCATCATTGGCTACGTGGGCACCCTGACCGCCTGGCACGGGATTGACCTGCTCTTCGACGTGTCCGATCGGCTCAAAGCGCTCGAGGAAAACGTTTCCATCGTGGTGATCGGCGGCGAGGAGAACAAGGTGCTCGAAATGCAGGGCCGCGTGTTCGGGCGGCGACTGGCCGACTATCTGATTTTTGCCGGCAGCGTTCCCTACACCGAGGTGCCTCACTACATCAGCGCGATGGACGTGACCGTCATCCCCGGCTCCATGGAGTGGGCCTCGCCGACCAAACTGTTTGAGTACCAGGCGATGGGCAAGCCTTCCGTCGCGCCGCGGCTCGTCCCCGTGGCCGACGTCCTGACCGACGGACGCGAAGGCTGTCTGTTCCGACCCGGCGACGTGGAGGAGTTGACCAACTGCATCCTGAGGCTGCACCGCCATCCGCAGGAACGGCTCGCGATGGGCCAGCGCGCCCGCCGCAAGGTCCTCGAACGTCACGCCTGGGAGCATAATACTCGCCGCATCATCGAGATGTTCGACCGAATGATAGCCGAAAAAGCGCGAGCCGCAACCTGAGCTCGCGCTTTTTCTTTTTTCGAATTCGTCGGCTCGTCGCCAACCAGCGTCTGGCACTCTCTTCTCGCTTTCAGCCTGACTCTTTCGGCTCTCGTTCCGGCTTTCGCCTTGTTTCTACTCCCGCACAGCCGACGGCTCGACTTGCATCAGTGCCCGTGTTCCACTTTTTTCTTCTCGATGTGCGGCGGATTCACCGTTGTTCCATGATACTGTTCGAACTGTTTCGCGCCTTCGTTGCCCTTTGGCACCACGGCGTGTTGTGGAACAACAGGGAACGGCAGCCGGTCATGGAATGCCCTGATCTCGTGACGCCTGCCCGTGGAATAGGCTTTCCAGTTTTCCGGTATTCCTCCGTGCTCTGCCAGAACGCGCGGCACAAACCGCGGCTCGACGGCCGCCCAGCCCATTCCGGGTCGTGCGGTGCAGAACCAGTGGTCATGATGAAAGCAGTAGAAGTAGCCTTCCATGTAGAACACCGGGAAAGGGAATCCCTCGACGCAGTCGCAGTGAAACTCACTATTGAAGACCACGACCGGCGCCGGCGGGAGAACGATCGGCGGCGGAACTACTCCAACGACCACGCCCCCTCTGCCTCCCGGTGCCACAACCCCGGGGGACCTTGCACATAGCCCGTCGCGTATCCGTAGGGCGGCCAGAACGGCGCCCAGATGCAGCTGGTGGCCCACAACGCCAGAGCCGTGACCGATGCGGCGCCGAAGAATCGTTTTATTTGAAACCCTCGGAGCATTTTTCCTTCATCTTCCTTCCGCTAGTTTCCCAATCCTCAGACGGATCTCCAATCCGTCTCTTGCCTTGGAACATATTCTGTTCCCAAGCGTGCTGAGGCGAAGAGGGGCGGAAATCCGCCTTTTTTCGTTCAGTTGTGGTCGTGAAATCCCTCACCTGTGAATGCGTTCTCCAATCTCAAGGGGAGACTGAGTTGGTGGATGATTTCGCGCGGGTCGGCTGCCGTTCAGCAGGGCAAAGAAGCCATTGCATCCGCAAAGCAGATCGGTGCAGGGTATCCAGGCGTTGGCGGTGGAGAATACTATCTGAAAGGCGGACCGTGGACCGCCAGGCGAGAGTCTGTCCGCCAAAGTCGCCGCTACGGGAGGCCGCTGTGGTTGAGAAATCGAAGAGCCGGTGTTGCCGTTCTTGGTGTCGAACCGCCTGGATCGTCATTTGGTCAACGATTGTTTCGCTGGTCGGCGCCGCCTCGACGCAGACCACCGAAATGGTTCCCATGTCTGACGGCGTTCGGCTCTCGACCAGCATCTACCTGCCCTCGACCGATGGGCGCCGGCCTGCCCTCCTTGTTCGCACCCCCTATAACAAAAACAGCCCCCTGGCACCCCTTCTCGCACTCGGCGTCACCGCGAAAGGTTATGCGTTCGTCGCCCAGGACACCCGCGGGCGGTTTGCATCCGAAGGGAGCGACTTCCCCGTTTTCCAGGCCGATGGATGGGCGGACCACCGCGACGGCTACGACACGGTCGAATGGATCGCGCGCCAGCCCTGGTCCAATGGCCAGGTGGCAACGGCCGGTCCCAGCGCGCTGGGGGTCACGCAAAACATGATGGCCGTGACCGCGCCGCCGCCCCTCGTCTGTCAACACAGCGTGGTGGCGTTTTCGAGCATGTACCACCAGGCGGCCTACCAGGGCGGCGCCTGGCAAAAGTCGCTGGTCGAAGGCTGGGTCAAGAGCAACAAGTTCGACCCGCGAACCACGTCCACCTTCCACAGCCATTCCGACTACGACAGCTTCTGGGCTCAATACAATCCCGAAGCGCTGGCCGAACGCGTCAACGCCCCCGTGATGTTTGTCGGCGGCTGGTATGACATTTTCAACCAGGGGACGATTGACATGTTCCTCGCGGTGCAGGAACGTGGCGGTCCCAAGGCGCGGGGCAAATGCCGGCTCGTCATGGAGGCGTTCGGTCACGGCCGATCGAACGACCTCAAGTTTCGCAATACCGGCCTTCCGGCCAACGCCGACCAGATCGCCTGGACCGATCTGTGGGTCAAAAAGGGCGGCAAGGGGCTCGAAGAGATTCCCGTCGTTCAATACTACGTGCTCGGCGATCCTGACGACCCCCAGGCGCCCGGCAACGAATGGCGCAGCGCCGACACGTGGCCCATTCCCGCGCGCATGACGCCGGTTTATCTCCACAGCGATGGGCGGCTTGATTGGAGCTCGCCGACCGTGAAAAGCGCCTCGCGTTCGTTCCGCTATGATCCCAGGAATCCCGTACCGACCATCGGCGGCGCCAACCTGATGATCTCGAAAGGGCCGAAGGATCAGCGGCCGGTCGAAAAGCGTCCCGACGTGCTGCTGTTCGAAAGTCCCGTTCTGACCAAACCGCTCGAAGTGACAGGCCGCCTCAAAGCCAGACTATGGGTCGCCTCGGACGCACCCGATACCGACTTCACGGCCAAGCTCACCGACGTCTATCCCGACGGCCGAAGCGTGATCGTCCTCGACGGCATTCGCCGCATGCGCCATCGCAACTCGTTCGAGAAAAGCGAACTGATGGAACCGGGAAAGATCTATGAAGTGGAGATTGACCTCTGGTCGGTAAGCATCGTCTTCAACAAGGGGCATCGGGTGCGGCTGGCCATTTCGTCGTCCAATTCTTCGCGCTTCGAACCCAATCCCAACACCGGCCGCCCCTCGGGCACCGATTCCGAAACCCGCATCGCCATCAACACCGTCTACCTCGACGTCGAACACCCGTCGCACATCATTTTGCCGCTTCCGAAGTAGGAGAGGTTGCCAATCGGGGCCGGTCTCATTTCCGCGAGACTTCTTGCCGACTCCGAAGTGAAAAAGTCCTGTTGGGATAGTCTATGTTTAGGAAGGGATAGTTGACGATCGGCATTTAGTAGATGCAGACGATCCCGCTTCTTTATTCTCTTCATGGGTGCATTTCCCCGACGATGCAGTCCCTTTGAATCCACTTGGATTATCGCGCCGTTCCGACCGCGTCCGGTCAACTCAAAGTTACATGTCCTAGTACTTCCTCCACCCTCGCGCCTCTGCTCTTGGCGCGACCGCGTTCGCTTGGTAGATCCGTCGCACCTCGGCCGGGGTCAGCGCCCGATTGTAGATCGCGACTTCGCGGATTCCGCCCTTGAGATTTCCGCTCATCCCGCCCAGGCGAAGATGGTTGGAATTGTCGGTCATCGCGCGCGTCGTTCCCGACGTTTCGATGATCTGGACGCCGTCCACGAAATGGCGGGCCTGGCTGCCGGTCCAGGTGAATGCGACGTGCGTCCAGGTGTCGCAGTCCACGACGGCGCGACCGTCAATCCAGGTACGCGATCCCGTTTCGTCGAACTTATGGGACCCGTTGGCGCCGGTCGAATGGTGGATCCAGAGCAGATTGACCGGTTGGGCCGGCGGCGAGAGGTTGTAGTCTTGCGACCACCCTGACGCGACAGTCCCAACCATCACGACCAAGATGGCCGACATGCTTCGCAAACGATTCCCCCACATCGTGCTCCCTCCTGTGACTTCCCTGATTTTGGCGCTACACTGGCACGCAGGCGGAACGCAATGCAAAGGGAATCTTGAAGGAACGCCGGCGGCCTCACCGGTGCTCTAAAATGCCGGTTTATTGGGAACAGTTGGCCGCGGCCCCGAGAATCTATTCACAGGCCATCGTTTTCGAGCACCGGCGTGGCCGCCGGCGTTCCCTCGCTCACACGGCCCACGGCGCTTTGCGGCAAGCGGCCTTCTTCTCTTCCAGTTTGAAGAGGCGCCGGCCGTTGCCGTTCATGATCGGTTCGATCAGCTCGAGCGCCTCGTCCACCGTGAGCCACCCTTCGTCCACCGATTCAATCAGCGCCCGCGCGATCCCTTGCCGCGCAATCGCCGCGTGGCCCACCACCGGTTCGACGGGCCGATAGTCGCCGCCAAAGGTCAGAATCTTGTTGGCGGGCGCGGCGGTGAGGTAGTGCTTGAGGAATTCGGTGCTCGTCACCGGGCTCATGATCCACGCCCAGACCATGTCGAGATAGGTGTTGGTATACTGCTTGGCGATGGCGATCATGTCTTCGTAGAACGGCCAGCAGATGTGCATGAGGACGAACTTCGTGTTGGGCGAGCGGCGCACGACCTCGCACACCGATCCCGGATTCCTGGCCACGCGCGCCAGCGGCATCTTGTTTTGTCCCGCGTAATAGCCGGTGTGGAGCTTGACCGGGAGATCGTGTTCGGTCGCCTTGCCGACGGAATACCAGAAGAGGTGATCCTGGAGGCGCTTCTCGTCTTCCGCCGAGACGGGCTCCTTGTTGAGGACGCGCTTGAAAATGGGCGCCGCGTCTTCGGCTTTGACGTCGTCGTAGTCGAGATCGCGGCTGTAAGCGGCCTGCGATTTCACCGCGACCGCGTAGCGCGCGTATTTCTCGAACCACTTGTCAATGACCGTGTGCCAGTCGGCGAGATCGTTGACCTTGATTCCCAGCGCCGGGGCGTACTGTTTGAAGTCCGGCCCCATGTGCATCCCGACAATGCTGATGTCCTGGAGCAGCAGATCGGGCATGTCCGATTCGTGAAAAGGACCGGCGTTGACCTGGCACGAATCGAGCTTGGCCACTTCGCACAAGGCCTTGCGATAGAACCCCGGCTTGATCAGCGCGCGATACTGCGCGGCGATTCGCCCGACGGTCTTGGCCGAAACTTCGCTGATGCCATAGAGATCGCGAATGGCGATCGAGACCGCCTGGCCGTATCCGGTATTCTTGACGGCGGGCCAGATGGGTTCGAGCACGCGCCATTTCTGCGCGGGATCCAGGCCGGGACCGTAGAAAGCATTCTGGTCTTTTTGCGACATTCCTGCGCTGATGATGTCCGACTCGAGATAGTGGCCGAAGATATAGGACCAGTCGGTGGCGCGACCGCGAGCGCTCGCCGCGGACTCTTTCAACCGATCGCTCTCGTCATTGAGGTGCTCGTGCGAATCCACGAGGATGGTCTCGTTGACCCGCCGGATGATTTGTTCGGCGTAGTCGGCCGGTTTGGCGCGGGATTTGCCGGCGGCCGCCTGCGACCGCTCGGGGGCCGAACCGATGGCCGCCGCTGCCGCGCCCATCACACCGATTCCCTTGATGACCGATCGTCGAGAGATCCCCTTGTTCGCCATTCTCGTTCTCCTTCAATCTCATTCTCGCGCCAAGACACAAAGACGCCAAGTACTCCCTCGAAACCTGAAACTTGAAACGATTGATGCCCCGAACTCCATTTGCACTTGTTTCGTTCCCGGCGCAAGCACGAAATCGCCGTTGTCGGATCGCGCCACGGACTTGTCATCTGCCGTCGTGTTGGCTCTGAGCGATTGAGGGAGTCGCAGGACGAAGCCTCCGGGCGGAGCGGCCGATCCCTTACAACCAACAGCGCTGCACAAGCCAGCTGGAACGTTCTCGCTCTCCGCATCGTCCGGTCCTCTTTTGGTCCGAGTCTTTCGCCAATGCGCGGCATTTTGTCTCGCCGCCGCGACCTGGTGCAAGTGCAATTCCGACCCGTCCGACCCGTCCGACTCGTCCGATTTGTCCGACCGGTCCGACCAGTCCAACGCTGCCGCACACCGGCGAGGCCGCGGGCGTTCGGCGAGAGACGTTTCAGAAAGGGCTTGAAATGGGGGAGTCGCTGGTTTAGTTACTCATCCTGCCATCGGTTGACAGCAGAGTGCCGAAGTGGCGGAACTGGCAGACGCGCACGATTCAGGGTCGTGTGGGTAACCCCCGTGGGGGTTCAAATCCCCCCTTCGGCACCAAAACATAAAGGGCGCATGAGGAAGCTTCCCCATGCGCCCTTTTTCACTGCAATGGGGACCTATAGGTCCGGCCTTTCTTACAGAAACAGCGGAGCCAGAACCAGCGTGATCGTGCTCAGCAGCTTGATCAGAACGTGCAGCGAGGGACCCGCGGTGTCCTTGAGCGGATCGCCGACCGTATCGCCGACCACCGCCGCCTTGTGAGCATCCGAACCCTTGCCGCCGAGCTGGCCGGTCTCGATGTACTTCTTGGCATTGTCCCATGCCCCACCGCCGTTGTTCATCACCAGGGCCATGAGGATACCCGTGATCGTGCCGATCATCAGCAGCGCGGCCACGGCCTCGGCGCCCGTGCCGGGGACCTTGGACACCAGCTGCGATTTGAACGCGAAGCCCACGACCACCACAAAAATGAGCGGCAGGATGCCCGGAACGATCATGGCCTTCAGCGCACCACGCGTCACGATGTCCACGCACTTGCCGTAGTCGGGTTTTTCGGTGCCCTGCATGATGCCCGGATGTTCGCGGAACTGTTGACGCACGGCCTCGATGACCTTCTGGGCCGCCTTGCCGACCGCACGAATGGCCAGGGCGCTGAAGAGGAAAATCAGCATCGCGCCCAGCAGCCCGCCGATGAAGACCGGCACCCGGCCGATGTCCACCTTCCGGCTGAACGTGGGCGCATATTTGACGACTTCGTCGAGATAGGCGCTGAAGAGCAGGAAGGCGGCCAGCGCGGCGCTTCCGATCGCATATCCCTTGGTCAGGGCCTTGGTCGTGTTGCCCACCGAATCGAGCCGGTCGGTGCGAGTGCGTACTTCCTTCGGCTGTTCCGACATTTCCACGATTCCGCCGGCGTTGTCCGTGATCGGGCCGAACGTGTCCATGGCGAGAATATAGCCGCACGTGGCGAGCATTCCCATGGTGGCCACCGCGGTGCCATAGAGGCCGCCGTTGGGGATGCCGGGCAGCAGATACGAAGCCAGCCCCCACTTGCCCAGCAGATAGGAGAGCATGATGGCGGCCGAAATGACGATCACCGGGACGGCCGTGCATTCGAGCGCCACGGAAAAGCCGGTGATAATCGTCGTCGCCGGTCCCGTCTTGCAGGCATCGGCGATGGAGAGGACGGGGCGGTAGCGATATTCCGTGTAGTACTGGGTGATCCAAACATAGAGGTAGCTGGTCACGATCCCCACGACGCCGCATCCAAAGAACCACAGGTAGCTGCCCAGGAACGGAGCGCCGTCAGGACGCAGGAGCAAAACAACCGCGATCAGGAAGCCGAGGATGGCCAGGATCGTCGTGATCCCATAGCCCCGGTTGAGCGCCTTCATGGGGTCTTCGTCGCCTTTGATGCACACCGAATAGACCCCGATGATCGAGGCGATGAGTCCGAAGGCACGCGCCAGGAGCGGGAAGATAATTCCTTTAGGACCGAAAATGGGGATGAGCGCCATCCCGAGTATCATGGCGCCGATGTTTTCGGCCGCCGTGGACTCGAACAGGTCGGCGCCACGACCCGCGCAGTCACCCACGTTGTCGCCCACGAGGTCGGCGATGACCGCCGGGTTGCGAGGATCGTCTTCAGGAATTCCCGCCTCGACCTTGCCCACCAGGTCGGCGCCGACATCGGCCGCTTTGGTATAGATTCCACCGCCGAGTTGCGCAAACAGGGCCACAAACGAGGCGCCGAACCCGAAACCCACGATCTGGAGCGGCACCACGTATTTTTGGTAGTTCGCGGGGTCAAACGGGCCGCTCAGGCCGCCGTAAGAGAAGAAGATCAAGCCCACGCCGAGCAGCGACATCGCCACCACGAGCAGGCCCGAGACCGCTCCGCCGCGCAACGCAATCTGAAGGGCGCGGTTGAGGTCGCTCCGAGCCGCCGAGGCCGTTCGGATATTCGCCCGAATGGAGATGTACATGCCCACGTAGCCGGCGATTCCCGAGCAGAGAGCACCGAAGAAGAAGGCTATGACGATTTTCCAGGCCAGCTGTTTCTGGGACATCCCTTCGGGTATCTCCAGCTTGGTCAGAAGGTAGAACAGCAACAGGATCACGCCGATCACGATGCTGATGGCCATGATGGTGCGATACTGCCGGCGCAAGAACGCCTCGGCACCTTGTTGAATCGCGTCGGAGATCTCCTGCATTCGCGAAGTCCCTCGGTCCTGACTGAGCACCCACTTGCCCAGCATCCAGACCGCCACCAGCGAGCCGACGGAGACGGCCATGGCGAGTATGAAACATCCGTCTGCCAACGCCTTACCCATTTCCCTCTCCTTTCTGTTTTTGCCTGGCGCTTTCGGGCCAAGGCCAGATTCCTATGGTGACGATAACCCTAATGATGTCAAACCGGAACGCCTGACTACCAAGAGGCCCGTGACGAACGTCACAAAAGAGAAACGGCTTACTTACGGATGTCCGGGACGCCATGTCAAATACTGATTTGCGGAAATTGAGGCAGCACGAGGGAGTTGCGAAATGGCGGGTGTGGCTCTTCTGTCACGCTCTTCGCTGTTGGAACTCTACCTGTCCGTCCAGCATTTCCCGGCGTGGTAGGAACTGCGAACGAGCGGGCCGGAAAGAACCCAGGCGAAGCCAAGCGAACGTCCTCGCTCGGCCCAGTGGTCAAACTCTTGTGGGGGAAGATAGCGGGTGACGGGCAGTTGAGCGTGCGTGGGCTGCAAATACTGGCCAATGGTCAGGATTGAGCAACCGGCGTTGCGCAGGCGAACGAGAACCTGCTCGATCTCGTCGGCTGTTTCTCCAAGCCCCAGCATCAGACCGCTCTTGGTAGGAAGCTCGGGGCGCTGTCGGTGGGCATGGTCGAGCAAGACCAGTGATCGGTCGAAGTCGGCCTCGGGGCGAACCGTGGGATAGAGGCGGGGAACCGTCTCGACGTTGTGATTCAGAACGTCCATGGGCGCGCGAAGGACTTCGTTGAGACTTTCGGGCCGCCCGCCAAAATCCGGCACGAGCAACTCGACCGTGCAATCGGGGAGCGCCGTTTTCAGCGCCTCGGCGCAACGCCGGAAGTGAGCCGCGCCTCCATCCTCGAGGTCGTCGCGCGTGACCGACGTGATCACCACGTGGCGCAATCGCATTTCGGCCGCGGCATCGGCGAGGCGGCGCGGTTCGTCGGGATCGAGCGGTTCGGGGTGCCCGTGCGAGACGGCGCAGAAGCGGCAATGGCGCGTGCAGACGCGGCCCAGGATCATGAAGGTGGCCGTCCCTTCGGCGAAACACTCGCCCACGTTTGGACACCGCGCCTCCTGGCAAACCGTGGCCAATTCCAGTCGCCGGAGCGTCCCGGCCGTCCGCATCACGATCTCGCCGGAAGGAATCCGGGCCTTGATCCAATCAGGATGACGTCGTGATATCATAAGCCTGCGAAGAGCATGAAGGAGAAATTATGAAGGATGAATGATGAACGGGAAAAGCACCGGGATACAGAATTCTGGCTTGGTGGTTCGGCTCTTCTATTCATCATTCATCCTTCGCTTTTCTGTTCGTCCTTCATCGTTCATCATTGCACAGTAATCGCCCTTTTCAGCGCCACCAACGCCGCTTCGCCGATCACCTCGGCTCGCGTGGGATGGGCATAGATCGCCCGCCCGACCTGCTCGACGGTCAGCCCGGCGCTGATGGCCAGCCCAAACGTGTTGATCAACTCCGTTGTGCCCGCTCCAATCATGTGGCAGCCGAGGATTTCGCCCGACGTGCTATCGTAAACCAGCTTGATGAACCCATCGGTATCACCCGTGGCCACGGCCTTACCGTTAACGACGAAAGGCACTTTGGCCACGCCGACATTGGCTCGTTCCGCCCGCGCGCGCTTCTCGGTCCATCCAACCCATCCGACCTCGGGCTGGCAATAGATGCAGGCCGGAACGGCGTTATAGGGAATGGTGCCGGTGCCTTGGCCGACCATCCATTCGACCGCCGCGATGGCCTCGGCCGTGGCGGCGTGGGCCAGCAAGGGCGCGCCGATGAGATCGCCCGCCGCCCAAACCGTCTCGCAGTTCGTGCGGAAGCCCGGCCCCGTTCGGACAAACCCTCGGTCGCGCGGGATGCCCAGCGACTCCAGACCCAGATTCTCGCTGTTGGCCACCACGCCGATGGCCACCAGCATCATGTCGGCCTCGACGCGCTGTTCGCTGGCCGGCGAGACGGCGATTCCCCGAACCCCGGTCTCGGTGAGCTCAACCTGATGGCAAGCCATGCCTATCAGAAAATTGATCCCCCGCCGCGTGAGGGCCTTTTGCAGCTCGCTCGCGAGATCGTCGTCCGCGACCGGCGGGAACCGCGGTTCCAGTTCAATGAGCGTGACCTTGGCGCCAGAGCTCGCCCAAATGGAGGCAAACTCCAACCCCACGGCCCCCGCGCCAATAATGATAATCGTCTTGGGGACCGTTCGCATCGCCAGCGCCTCGCGGCTGGTGATCAGGCGCTTGCCGTCTATCTTCATGCCGGGAAGCACGTGGGCGCGCGCTCCCGTGGCGAGCAGAATTCGGCGGCCGCGAAGGGTGCGCTCGGGCAGGCCCGGCTGCGGGGCGCTGACGATCACCGTTTGGCCATCGGCCAGGCGGCCCCGACCCGTGATGAGCTCGATCTGATGATCCCGAAAACGAGCCTCGATGGCACGCGCGAGACGGTCGGCGGCCTGGCGGCTCTTTTCATAGACCGCGCGGTAGTCCCAACGAATGGCATCGGCGCGAATGCCGCAATCCACCCGTCCGGTAGTGGTTCGCGCGATGTCGTAAATCTCGGCACAGTGAAGCAGGACTTTGCTGGGAATGCACCCCCAGTTCACGCAAATGCCCCCGACCCGCTCGGCCTCCACCACGGCGGTTTTCATGCCCAGCTGCGCGGCACGAATCGCACCGGCGTAGCCGGCTGGCCCCCCTCCGACGACGATCAGGTCGTATTCCTGGGTCATATTTCGACCTCCTCCCCCGCTCAGCCTCTGCACACAACTTATTGTTCAGAATTTTCTGGTTGATCCTTTTGTCTCACGTGAAATCGGAAACTAGCTGAAAACGGCACGTGATAGTCAACAGGATTGCAAAGCGATGAATCAACAGGACTACCGTCCGGGCGCGGGGACCGGTGCGGGGGGCGGGGGAGGCAGAACCACCAGCTCACCCGGGCGGAGGCCCTCCAGAATCTCGATGCGGAGTCCGTCCGTGCGGCCCAGTCGCAGGGACTGTTCGCGCTGCTGGCCCTGATCCAGAACGACGGCGAATGGTCCGGTGGGCGCCCAGCGGACGGTCTTGTTGTCGAGCAACAGGGCGTCGGATTTCTCGATAGCGACAATCTCCACGGCGGCCGTCAGACCGACTCGCGCGGCATCGCCCGGATCGCCCTCAAGATCCACCCGGATGGCAAAGACGGATTTGCCCGCTCGGCTCTGCGCGCGCGGAGAGACGGAAACGACGCGTCCCTGAAAATGACGGTCCACGGCCGGGAGGTAGACCGTGGCGGCGAGGTTGGGCTGGATGTCTCGGATCTGTTCTTCGCCGATCTCCGCAACCACCGCAATTTTCGAAAGATCGCTGACCACGAAAAGCGGCGTTCCGGCGTCAACGACCGCAGGGGCAATGAATCCCCCTTGTTTGACCGACCGTTCGGTGATCATTCCGTCCATGGGGGAGAGCAGAGAGGTCTTGGAGAGGTCGGCCCGGGCGGTTTCGACAGCGACCTTGGCCCGCGACACGGCCGCCTGGCGGAGCGCAAGCTCCTGGCGCTGCAATTCGAGCGGCCCGGTTGTGACTGGAGTCTGGTCCTTGCGTGTCCGCGCGCTGTCGCGGCGAGCGAGAGCATCGTCGCGCTTTTTCTGTGCGGCGAGCAGCTCCTGGTCGGTGGCCTGGTCTTTCTTGCGCAACTGGTTGACACGTTCGAACTCGGCGCGTGCTTCGGTCAGCGCCGCCTCGGCCGCATCCAGAGCGGCTTTGGCCACCGACACCGATTGCTTCGGATCCCGCTCGGGAGTCTCGGCACGCAGTTCGGCGATCCGCAGATTCGCCTCGGCCTCCATCAAATCGGCCTGCGCGCGCTCGACCGCTCGATGGTAGGGGCCCGGGTCGAGCACCAGGAGCCTCTGCCCCTTTTTTACATTCTGGCCGATTTCCACGGGCGCCGAGGTGATCTCGCCGGCGGCTCGCGCCGGAATCGGGATTTCACTGAAGGGGGCAACCGTGCCCGCCGTACGAACCACGATGCGGAGCAAGCCCCGCTGGACGGTTACCGTCGGCGGTGGCTCGACTTTCGGGGCCGCGATCACTGCGCTCGGGAACAGACTGACACCGACAAACACCCAGACGTACGCTTGCCGTCCTGGCCGCATGAGTTGGTCCTCCTTGCGGGAACGATAGACTTTCCCGTCCGGATTTCTGTGCGTTTCGCGAGAATCTTTTCTACTGGGCCGCGAACTCAGCGGCCAGGGACCTGGGAGCAGCGATCAACGAATCAGAACGGCGTGTTTGATCTGAAGCTCTGGCCCCAACGCCTGACCGCACCAATGGATAGAATCTTCGACAGGGTGTAGCCGCCTCCTTACGTCGGCGGCGACGATCGGGGACAGGCAACATGCACCCGCCCCCCGTTTCCTCGCTACCCGGCGGCCTCGCGATATGCCGTGCTATTTCTTCAGTTCTTCTTCTGTCTTGGCGACCAGATCCTGGACGAACTTCCGCGTTTCATCCACCGTCATGTCCTTGCGATAGGCCTCACCCAGCTTGATTCGGATGTACGCGGAACGCTGGTTTCGCAATTCCTGGGTCAGGATTTCTTTGATCTGCCCTTTCAACGTGTCATCGAGGGGGACCGCCACTTCGGGTTTGATCTCCTCGTACTGGAAGATCGTGAACTGCTCACCCTCGTCAACGGGTTGGGTCCACTGGCCGACCTTGAGACCCTCGAGCTGCTTGCGCAGGCCGTTCCAGCGGCGGTCGGGGTCCATGAACCCCAGTTCGCCATCCTTCTGGACCGAGGGGGCTTTGGAATACTGTTTGATCAATTCCTCGAATTTGGCGCCGGCTTTGAGTTTCTCGACCACTTCGTCGGCCTGAGCCTTGGCCTGCTGCCGTGCGAGGTAAATCTGTCGGGGCAAGGTCCCGTCGGGCTGGCGGTAGGGCAGAACGATCTCCCGCAGCCGGTACATGGCGGGCTGCTTGACATAGGAGTCGTAGTAGTCCTTGTAATGCTGGACCACATCGTTCTCTTTGGGCAGAGGCATCCGGGCCACGGCCTGCATGAGGGAAACTCCGGCCAGGGCCTCGTCGTTCAGATAGCGTTCGAGTGTCTTGAGTTCCGGGCTCTCGATCAGGCCGTCTCCCTGGGCGGCTTGCTCGATCCGCTTCATTTCGATCCAGTTGTCGAGAAAATCGGCGCGGTTTTCGGCGATCTCCAGCTGCTTGCGCGCATCCGGCGGCATCTCGTTGAGACGCTTGCGGCAGTCGCCGACGGTGATTTTGAGGAATTTCGAGTCAACGACCAGGGCATCGTCCGGCGCTTTGGAGTCTCTCAGGAGCTCGTAGTTTTTCTTGACTGGGAATCGCGCTTCCATCTGGCTGGCGAATCTTTCTCGAAACGCCGGCAACTGTTCCTGCTGCAGGCCCTGGACGATCGAGTCGCGCACCGACTCCAGCGTTTGGGTTGTCGGCCGCTCCAGTTCTTCCAGGTGGAAGATGTTGAAGCCATACTTGGTGCGAACGACCTTGGAGCTCTGACCGGGTTCCAGTTCCAGGATGACCTTTTCGAGATCGGGATTGATCTCGCCAAACGCCCGGGGACGGATGATCTCGTCCTTGCTCTCGTTGTCCGAGTATTTCTCGGCCACCTGGACAAACGAGGTGCCGGCGTCGAGTTCCTTGAGGGCCTTGTTGGCCAGGGTCTCCTTTTCCTTTTCTTTTCCGGGATTATCCACCGTGTTCAGGAAAATCTGACGAAACGAGAAATGTCCTCTCACGTGGTACTGGGGCAGATGATCTCCATAGTATTTCTTGATCTCGTCCTCGCTGATGGGGATTTCGGTTTTGCTGCGTTCGAAGAGCTTGTCGGCGTAAGCCTGGAGCAGAGTGTTGTGAACGTATTGCAGGACTATGGGATTGGAGGTCAAACCCTCCGCGCGAGCGACGTCGGCCAGCAACTTCAAGGAGCGATAGTAAAGCAAAGCGCCTTCTTCCGGGTCGCGCCAGCGCGCCCGCGCCTCGTTCGACCCGCTGAAGACGGCCCGTGCGTCGCTGAGGACCCGCCGAACCAGAACCTCGGGCACTTCGGCGCGCAATTGTTTCATGACCGGCGACTCGGTCGGGGCTTTGCCCGCCTGCCGGGATGGCTTGGCCGGTTTGGGAGCCGGCACCTCACCGGCCTTTTTGCAGCCCGCCGAGAATGTCAAGACGGCCAGTGCCACGGCCAGCGATGCCGTCCCAATCCTTGATCCCCATCCGCTAGGGCGCTGCGTCCGTACGAATTTCACAGTTGCTCTCCTTTTTGTTGGTTTTTTCCATTGTCCTCCCCAAAACAAAGAGTAAAACCCAAAACGGGGCGACTGGCAAGCAAAAACACATGCGTCTTACGGTGTTACGGTGTGGGCGCATCTCAGTTCCGCTCCCGCAAGAGTCCAGCCGGACAGGTTCTCACCAGGCGAATCTTTGGAGTGCGGCGGCTTGACGCCGCCTTCTCCAGCGCGGCTTGACGCGTCGGAAGACCGCACCTCCATCGGGCAAGAGTGTGGACTCGGCCCCATCAAGCCGGGGCAAAAGAAAGCGGCGTCGAGCCGCCGCACTCGTGCGCCCGGGAGCTCGGATGACCAGGGGTGAAAGTCCCCTCGGGGCAGGCGCTCTCCAGCCCCGTAGCCAAAGGCAACTGCGCCGCCGCGAGGCGGGGTGGGAAGCACCGGGAGGCAAACGACCAGTCCGTAGGAGACGAACTCGATTCGGCCGTGCGTTCCGGCGAGCCTGCGAGTGAAGGGCGAAGCCCAGACCCGGAGGAATCCGGGAAGCCCGCCGCGCTGAGGGGTAGCGTGCGAAAGCGACGGTGGGGGAGCGTGGGGTGGTTGGAGACGGAATGGTCGGAAGGTCGTCGGGATGAACCGGGGAGACCTGTCCGGCGGGCGAGAGCCGGTCAGGAGTCAGAGCGTCCGCAGTAGCGAAGAAGCGCCGTAACGGGCGTGGAGCGAAGGGACGCAGGAAGGTGGAAGGCGTGACGGACGGACGCCAGGACGCGCCGCGCGAAGCGGAAACCGCCGGCAGTGCCGCAGTCGAGGCTAGCCGAGGCGGAGAGGCCCCGGCCACAGGGTGGTCGTGGGTGGAACCGAGCGTCTGGACGGAGCGCATGTTGGCGGCTCTGGAGACCGGAGTGAAAGGAGGTCGGTGGTACAGTTTGATGGACAAATTGGACGACCTTTGGCTCCCTCGACCGATGGATTCGCATGCGCCTGCGCAGCATCCTGCGCAAGCGGCACTAACTCAAAGGCCGAGGCCGAGGCGCCGACCATCAACGCTGGCCCAACGCCTATTTCACCGACCTTGGGCTGTTCTCGCTGACCGCAGCCCACGCGTCGGTCCGCCAATCCGCTCGTCGGTAAAACCACCGACTGGAGAGCCGGATGCGGGAGACCCGCGCGTCCGGTTCGGAGGGAGGGGGAATCGGCTAACCGATTCTCCCTACCCCTATCAAATCTGCCACCCATGTCGTCTGTAACGGAGGCGAGATGCGCCTTTACGGTGTTCAGTTGAAATGCGCTGTCCCACCGCCAATGGAACCGGCGTGTGGGGCCTGTTTCCCCGCCCGACACGCCGGCTGTTTCTCACTGGCGAGGCCCCTGGAATTCGGATTACCTCTCGCTCATTCTCGTCAGGTCCAGTGGACGGTTCTGCGTGTTGGCCACGCGCACGCAGAATTCCCACTGCCCCTCACCCTGCGTGATCTTGAGTAGGACTTTGTTTGTGCCCTGGACAAGTGGGACCTTCTCGATCGTGTCCTCGTCCACTGTCAGGGGCCGCGCTACGTTCCTGTCGCCCACTTCTTTGCCGTTGACCCAGCAGACAAACCCGTCGTCGCTGCCGATCCGCAGATTCACGCTGCGAGCGCGCGGGGCTTCGATTTCGGCATAGGCATAGGCCGCCACGTTTTCGTGGGGGCTGAACTGCGCCGCCAGATCCACAATCCCCTGCGGGCTGGCGGCCTTGAGCTCTTTCCATGTGAAACTCTGGTTGCCGATTTTGACGGGCTGATCCACGGCGATATTGTCCACGGGGAAGTCCGACTTGTTGAAGGTTGACTCGTTCCAGGAGACCGGCCCGAGAAGCCACCAATGGGTGATGAAGCCGAGCCGTCCGGCGAAACCGCTGGTGTCGGCGCCCAGCGCGTTCAATCCCGAAATCGCCGCTCGCATGGTATCGGGCGAAAGCCGCTGTTCCGCCATGGCGTTGAGCCGTTTGATCGCCTCTTCCTTCTGGCCCGCCTTGCCCATGGCGGTGACAATGCTGATGTACGCGCGGGCGGCCTCGTCGCGCACGGACGATCCCTGCGCCATCAGCTTTTCGATCCGAGGGAGCGAATCGGGACTGGCGATGTTTGCGAGGCCGTCGAGCGCCGCGCGGCGGACATCATCGGTGCCGGCCAGATCGAGCGCGCGCTCATACATGGCTTGGGCTTTGGCCTTGTCGTTGGCCTGGAGTCGCGCGGCCGCGAGTTTGACATAGCTGCGCAAGGCCACCGTCTTGACCTCGGGCGATCCTTTTTCGGCGGCCTCGACCAGCATCGGCTCGAGACTCGGATCGTTGAGGCCACCCAGTAGATCGAGCGCCGTCACGCGCACTTCGAGATTGGGATCGCGGCTGGCCTGCTGGATCAGGGCGTCGGCCTGGGGCGCCTTGCGTTCGGACAGAACGCGAAGCAGGATGGCCTTGATCGGAGGCTGCGCTTTTTCCGCCATCTGGGCCAGCCGCGGATTGATCTCGGCCCCCTCCATGCCGACCAGAATCCTCCCGGCCGTCTCTCGCATTCGCGCCGAAGGGCTGGTCATGGCCTGGAGAATGACCCGCAAAGTCTCGGGCGCGCCCGTTTTGGCATAGCCGATCAGAGCGGCGCTGCGGATCGCGTCGCTTCCTTCGCCGCCGAGCACGTTGGTGTAGCCCGCCGCCGCGGCCGGGGTGTCGCCCGCGGCCATAAGGTTGTCGGCCAGGCGCAGAAAGTCATCCAGCGCCCGTTTCTGCGGCATGCCTTTGAGTGCGTGGGTCGCGGCATCTATCACCGGCGCGGCTTTGGGGTCGCCGATGCGGGCCAGCGCGTCAATGGCCGACAGGCTCGTCTCAGGATCGCCGCTCTTGGTGAGATTCATCAGAGGTTCGACGGCAGCCTTGGAGCGCTTCTGGCCGAGCGTTGAAATAATGTCGCGCTGAAATTCGCCCGAAGCTTTCGGGAGCGCGGCGAGCAGAGCCGCTTCGGAAGCCTTGCCGGGAATGAGTTCCAGCGTCGCGCGCGACCGCTCGCGCATCTTTGGATCGGACGCATCGAGTAGCTTCGCCACGGCGGGAACCTCTTCGTCCGTTCCGACGGATTGAAGCAGGAACAGCGCCTTGATTCGCACCGGTTCGGCCTGATCGCTGCCGATCAACTTCACCAATTCGGCGGCCATGGCTTTGCGGCCGGCGTCGGCGCCCGGACGGCACGCATAATGAGCGATGAAGTCCATGGCCGTGCCGGCCGCCTTGGCCACGTCCAGCTCTTGTTTCCTGGCATCGTCCAATTTGCCTTCGGGGACTTTATCGGGTTCCCACTTGGCGAGCAGTTTCGCCAGCGGCGCAATAGCTTTGGCGCCGAGCGGAGCGCCTTTTTCCCACGCCTCGCGGCGCTTGTTGGCGTCTTTGCCTTGAATCTGTTGCAGAAACTCGTCGAGCGATAGCGTCGCCTGCTCGGCCGCCCGAATCGAAGGCGTACCCACCGCCACCGCCAGAACGAGCAACCATCCAATCAGCCGAAAGTTGTTCATCGTCGTTCTCCTTCTCCGAATCAGACAGGTTCCCAACCCGTCCTACTGGTTCTTCAAGTCGAGAATGATGGATTGACGAAGCCAGCCGCTCCCGCGTTTTCTGAACCCCGAAGGGGTAGCAGCAAGTAGCCGGGGGTGATGGCGGCGCTCCGCGTCGCCGAACCCCCGGAAACGTCTCCGCGCGCTCAAGCCCCGAACGGGGCGACCGAGCCGTGGTCGGCCGGACTTGGCCGTGCCTCTGTC
>Ga0315282_10005897_pt1 | contig 20705 bp, 14 predicted proteins | sample YL17G07_20_MG_FD_203693 | JGI IMG/M metagenome (GOLD analysis project Ga0315282, IMG submission 203693) | Sediment microbial communities from Yellowstone Lake, YNP, Wyoming, USA - YL17G07_20 | ecosystem: Environmental > Aquatic > Freshwater > Lake > Sediment | place: USA: Wyoming | collected... | reverse complement strand
AGGGTATGGGGACGCATTACCCGCTTCATTCAATCTCCCGATCGGGTTCGCGCTCTTCATCGTCTGGAATGCCGCGTCCCGCAAGAATGCCACAGAGGCTATGGATGTATTCCTTGGTGACCGGGCGAATCAGGATGCCGGCCTCGACATCCTGAAATTGGACGCGGGTGCCGGGCTTGATGTGGTGGCGCCGCCGCAACTCGACCGGAATCACGAGCTGGCCCTTGGAGGTGACTGTCGCTTCTGAGTCCATGGCTTACTTATAGCACAAAAAGTAGGATAACGGTCGATGCCCGGCGACGAACGGGTGCGCGACGTAGATGTGAGAATATCAATGGAATCGTCGCCCCTTGAGCCCGCGAAGCGGGCGACAGTTTGGTAGCCCACAGCGCAAGCTGTGGGTAGCAAAAGAGGGGAGAACAAGCCCGCGAAGCGGGCGACAGAAAGCGCCGCCAGATTTCTGTCGCCCGCTTCGCGGGCTCATGCCGGCCCGCTTCAAGGGCTCTCGGGCCAGTCTGTGCGTATCTGCTACGTCAGGATTCGGGCGAAGGACAAGAGAACGATGTTTCCAGTCACATTTGTGTCGCACACCGGCGACGAACTGATCCCACCTCGACGGGCACGCGGCAAACAAGCGCCCCGCTGAGCCTCTGCCGCCTTCCTGCTTTTGTATCTTCGTGGCTTGGTGGTGAGTTCTTACCTCCGGCCTTCAATCTCCTCGGCCAGCGGCGCGGCGCCGTACAGCTTGCGCAGCGCCTCCAGCATCGCCGCCGGATGCACCATGACCGCCCGGTTGTTCTCCTCGTTGAAGACGAAATTGCCGACCAGGCTTTCGATATTGCCATCGAAGACCAGGCCGACCAGTTCGGCCTTGCGGTTGATCACCGGCGAGCCCGAGTTCCCGCCGACCACGTCGAGGGTGGCCACGAAATTGAACGGCGCAGCCAGGTTGAGCCGCTCCCGGCCCTGAATAAACCGCGCCGTCAGGTCGAACGGCGGTTTGTGGTCGAAGCCCTCGGAGCGGTCGTACAGGCCGTACAGAGTGGTCCTGGGCGGCGCGATGGTGCCGTTCATGGCATAGCCCTTGACCGCCCCATAGGTCAGGCGCAGCGTGAAGGTACCGTCCGGGTAGAGCGACTTGCCATAGACGGCGAAGCGGGCGGTGCCGATCTTCTCGCCGGCCGCCGTCTCCACGCTCTCCACGTTGTCTTCGTACCACTTCAGCCTGGCGCGCAGCACGGGGTCGATGCGCCGGGCGAGTTGGATGAGCGGATCGGCGGAGGCGGCCACCGCTTTCTCCCCGCCTTCGATCAGTGACTTGCGGAACGCGGCGTCAACCGCGCGCGTGCCGTCCAGGGCCTGTTTCGCGGCGGCCTCCGGCGTCCGCCCGTCGAGCGCGGCCTTGAGGAACGGGTCGCCGGCTCCCAAACCCACCAGCGACTCCTGCAGGCTGTTGGCCAGCAGCGCCTCCTCCATGGCCGGATAAAAGGGCGCCGAGGAAAACAATTGGAACCGCAAGGATTCGAGCTGTGATTCGTGATAGCCGTCCAGGCGCTGGGCATCGGGCTTGGCCACCTCCGCGACGTACTGCACGATGGTGGTGGCAACGCCGGCCAGCTCCGAGCCGCGGACCAGGCGCAGGCGCACCTGCTTGAAATTCTCGCGGTATTTCTTTTCGGCTTCCAGGATGGCATCCCAGGCCCCGCCGTACTCGCGCTGCCATGGCGGGTTGGCGGCGATCTTGCCGCGAAACTCCGCCTCTTCGGCCGCTTTTTTGGCAATGACCTGCGGGTCGCGCAGGCCCTGGTACTCGCCTTCGTACGCTTTCACGGCATTCTCGAGGCCGTAAACATCATCGGTGGTCTGGCGCGCCTGCTCCGGGCCTTGAGCCGCGTAGCCCCGTAGCACCGCGATGCGCTGCTTCAGGGAGGTGAGTGCATAGGAGTAATAGAACTCGCGCAGGGTGTCGAGCTGCGCCGTGCTCCGCAGGCGGTCGCTGTGGCCGGGATGCCCGGCGGCGAACACCAGCTCGCCGTCGGCGGCCCCCTTCGCGTTCCACTTCAGGAAGTGCGCCGATTTCACCGGCTTGCCGTTTTCGTAGGCGCGGAACACGGCCATGTCCAGGCAGTAGCGCGGGTAGGTGAAATTGTCCGGGTCGCCTCCGAAAAAGGCCGCCTGCTTCTCGGGCGCGAACACCAGCCGCACGTCGGTGTATTTCTTGTAGCGGTAGAGCCAGTACTCGCCGCCCTGGTAAAGCGAAACCACGTCGGAGCGCAGCCCGGTCTTGTCCAGGCTTTCCTTCTCCATCCGGGCCATCTCCGCCTTGCGCGCCGGGAGCGCTTCTTCCTGGCTCATGCCGGGCCTCACCGCGCCCTGCACGCGCGCGCTTACGTTCTCCATCGACATAAGGACGTTTAGTTCCAAGTCGGGCGACTTTACCTCTTCGGCCGGGGTGCGCGCGTAGAAGCCGTCGCTGACGTAGTCCTTTTTCTCGCTCGACATCTTCTGCAATTGCCCCATGGCCACGTGGTGGTTGGTGAGCACCAGGCCGGTCGGACTGATGAAGGAACCGGAACCGCCGTCGTTGAAGCGCACCGAAGACAGCCGGACATGCTCGAGCCACTGCGCGGCGGGCGTGAAGCCGTATCGCTGCTGGATCAGCTTGAGGGGCGGGTTATCGAACGTCCACATGCCCTCTTCGGCGGGCAGAAGGCTGGTGGAAAACAGAAAAGCGAGCAGGAACGACAAGGTGAAACGCGTAATGACCTTCATGTTTCCATCGTCCGTCGCTTCCGGGTTATCGTCAAGCAATGGGTTGACGGCTGAGGTACTTGCAGAATTACAGAATGGGGACGCCGCAACAGAGCCGCGAGCGTCAGCGAGCGGGTGCTGGCGCAGCGCTGCGTTGGCCTTGCGGGGCACCCGCTCGCTGACGCTCGCGGCTCTGTTGTCTTAAATGGAATTTTGCAGGTACCTCGGCTGTCGGCTCAGGTTTTTCCGTCAGCCGCCAGCCGTCGGCCGCCAGCCGCACGATTAACCTTGTCAGGCAGGCCGCGACATGGTTAAATTCCTCAAATTGCGCATTTTAGGGGGAATTGCAGTGCCGAAGGTCCTGCTCGCCGACGACAGTACGCATGCCCAGCGCATGGGGACAAAAATCCTTGCGGGCGAAGGCTTCGAAGTGGTGACGGTCAGTAACGGCGAAGCCGCGGTCAAGAAGCTGACGGGCGGCGGGTTCGATCTGGTGCTGGCCGACGTCTTCATGCCCGGCCGTACCGGTTACGAGCTGTGCGCCTTCGTCAAGACAGACCCGAAAACCAGCCATCTGCCCGTCATCCTGGTGGTGGGACAGTTGGAGCCGTACGACCGTGCGCAGGGCGACCGCGTGCAAGCCGATGGTGTGCTGACCAAGCCCTTCGAGGCCAGCAAGGTGCTGGCGATGGTGAAGGGGGCGCTGAAGGTAGCCGAACAAAAGAAGAAAGCGGCGGCCCCGCCGCCGCCCCCGCCTCCTCCACCCGAAGAGGCCGCCCCGCCGGCCTTCGAAAGCGCCCTGCCGGAAATGGAACTCGCGGCCGCACACCCGACTCCTGTCGAGTTGCCGGAGGACCTGGCGCAGGGCGCGTTCGGTATGTTCGCGGAGGAGGCCGCCCTGCCCGAGCCCCCGGCCGTGGAGGCCTTCGAGGTTGGTCCCGCGCCGGAAGCGGCAGCTCCCTTTGCGTTTGAAGAAGCTGTGCCCGCGGCAGTGGAGTTCGCGTTTCCGGCCGAACCGGTCGTGGAAGCCCCCGCCGTACTGGAAACACAGGCCGAGGAACTCGAAGTTGAGCTTACGCCGGAACCTGCGGAGGCCGCCGAACCACCTGCGGCTGTGGTCCCTGAGATCGAAACCCAGGCGGCCGCTCCGGCCGGCTTCGAGCTGACCACCGAAGCGCCCTCCACCGAGTTCGAGTTGCCGGTGGAGCCCGCCGCGACGGCCGAGCTGATTCTCGAAGAACCACCTCGCGCGGCCGAAGAAGCGCCGGCTGCGCCGCCCGCCCTCCACTGGGCGGCAGAGCCGGCCGAAGTGACGGAAGCTGACCGGGCGTTGTTCGGGCCACCGGCAGCGATGGCCGCCCCCGCGGCCGCTCCCGCCCCCGAAAGCGCCCCCGATTGGGGCGACCTGCTGAAGCACGTCGAAGAGCCCATGGAGGCAACGGCCGCAGCAGCGCCAGCCCCGGCAGTGGAGCCCCCTGTCGAAGCGCGGGCCGCGGCGACCCCGGTCGAACCGGCGCCGGAGGCCATCCCCGCGCAAGAACCGGTCCCGGCCGAAACCGCCGCTCCCCCGCAGGCGCGCGCGGTGCTCGACCCGGAGATGGTGCGTGCCGCCGTCGAAGGCGGCTTCGACAAGGCGGGCATGACGGCCCTGAAGGCTGTTCCCGGCTTGGTGGATGCCATCGTCAGCGAGATGCTCCGACGGATGAGCTGAGACCGGAGGCGTTGACCGCGGCTGCCGTTCCCGGCCTACAACCCACAGCCTACAGCCTGTTTATGAAATTTGCCGGGCTGGTACTGAAGAGCACGTTGCGAAACAGGCGGCGCACGATTCTGACAGTGCTGGGCCTGGGCGCGTCGCTCTTCCTGCTGGTCACCCTTCACACTGTCCTTTATGAGCTGGCGGCGGCGACGATCACCCCCGAGGCAGACCTGCGCCTGATCACCCGCCACGCCGTCTCCATCGCCAACTGGATGCCGCTCGCCTATAAGGAGCAGATCCGGCAGATCCCCGGCGTCAAGGACGTGATGACCGCCCACTGGTTCGGCGGCATCTATATCGACGAGCGCAATTTCTTCGCCCAGTTTGCGAACGACGCCGACAAGGAATTCAAGTTCTACAGCGAGCTGAAAATCGACCCCGCCCAGCGGGAAACGTACGAGCGGGAACGAACGGCGGCCGTGGCCGGGATCCGCCTCTTCAAGCGCTTTGGCTGGAAGATCGGCGACCGGATTACCCTGAAGGGCACGTTTTTTCCGTTCGATGTCGAGCTGACACTGGTCGGCAGTTTCACCTCGCCCAACCTCCCGGACGAAGCGGTCCTCATTTTTCATTACGACTATCTGAATGAGATGATGGTGAAAACGATGAGGACGCGGGACGTGGCCGGCTTCTATATCATCCAGGCGGAATCGCTCGCGGCGGTTCCGCGGATCGCGCAGGCGGTGGACGAGAAATTCCGCAACAGCACGGCGCCCACCAAGACCGAGACGTAAAAGGCTTTCCAGCTCAGCTTCAGCTCCATGCTCGGCAACGTGAAGCTGTTTATCGGCGCCATCTCGGCTGTGGTGGTTTTCACGATTTTGCTGGTGACCGCCGCCACCATGGCCATGACCATCCGCGAGCGAACCGCCGAGGTGGCCGTCCTGAAAACACTCGGCTACACCAGCGGCCTGGTCTTCGCCTTGCTCCTGGCGGAGGCGCTGGCGATTGCGGTGTTGGGCGGCCTGCTGGGGTGCGGCGGCGCCAAGCTGCTTTACTCGACCGTTGACCTGCAGCAGTTCACCGGCGGCTGGATCATCCAGTTGCGCGTGCAGCCGGAGGCGCTGGCGCTGGGGATGGCTTTGGCCGCGCTTATCGGCACTGCCGCCTCGGCTGTTCCGGCGTGGCGCGCCTGCCGGATGCCGATCGCCGAGGCCTTGCGCCACGTCGGATAAGACAGCTATCAGCTATCAGTTCTCAGCTATCAGCCCAGCGGCTGACGACTGATAGCTGAAAGCTGATAGCTGGTTTTATGGCGATACCGCTCAAGTACAACCTGCGCAGCCTGTTGGTGCGGCGGACCGGGACGGCGATGGCCATCATCAGCGTGGCGGCCACCGTCGCGGTGTTCGTGTCCATACTGGCGCTGGTGAGCGGCCTGGAGAACGTCTTCGCTCTCACCGGCCACCCGCTGAACATCGTGGTCATCCGCCAGGGATCGCAGGTGGAAGGCAACAGCGCCGTATCGGTGCCCACGCTGCAAACGCTCAAGTATCTGCCTGGGGTCGCCAGGTATGGAGACGGCCAGCCGCTGGTCTCGCCCGAGCTGCTGGTGCTGGCCTTCATCCCGCGGGCCGGCGGGGACAAGGCGCACGTGAGCATCCGCGGAATGACACCGGCGGGGCTGGCCTTGCGCCAGCAGGTGCGCCTGGTCGAGGGGCGGATGTTTCGCGGCGGACTGCGTGAGTTGGTGGCCAGCAGAACGGTTGCCCGCCGCTTCAACCTCCAGCTCGGCTCGGCGCTGAATTTTGGCCTTGGCGATTGGACCGTGGTGGGGCTGACCGAGGCCGGAGGCAGCGCCTATGACTCCGAGTTGTGGGCCGACGTCGGGACGGTCGGCGATGGGTTCAACCGGCGCGAGGTCTACTCCTCGGTGCTGCTGCGGGCAGCCGACACAGCCAGCGCCGACCAACTCTGCCGGCGCATCAGCGACGACCGCCAGTTGCATCTCCAGGCCCGTGTGGAAAACGAGTATTTCCGCGAGCAGATGCGTACCTCCATGCCCATCAAGATACTGGGCACCTTCATCGCCATGGTCATGGCCATCGGGTCCTGCTTCGCGGCCATGAACGCCATGTATGCCACCGTGGCCCACCGCACGCACGAAATCGCGGTGCTGCGCGTGCTCGGTTTCTCGCGCCGGGCGGTGCTGCTGGCGTTTCTGTTGGAGTCGGCGATGCTGGCCGCGGCCGGCGGCCTGCTGGGCTGCCTGCTGGCGCTGCCGATCCACGGACTCTCCACCGGCGCCATGAACTTCTATACCTTTGCGGAATTGAGTTTCCACTTTCGCGTGACGCCGCAATTGCTTGCCCGGGGGCTGCTGTTCGCCGTGGCCGTCGGAGTCGTCGGGGGTCTGCTGCCGGCGCGCCTGGCCGCCCGGCGTTCCCTGGTCGAGGGCCTGCGCTCGTAATTGCGGTGAGCAAAAAGGGTATTATCACCACAGAGGCACAGAGAACGCAGAGAGGGACTTGATTGGGTTATTCTCTGTGTTCTCTGTGCCTCTGTGGTGAATTCGAAGAGCATGAAGAATACACTCTCCCAGGAGTTGGAATCACTGCGCATTGAGCGCGACCGGCGGCCCGGCCCGCGCCGCGGCCTGCCCGGCTGGGCGTGGACACTCCTGGTGGCGGCCGTGGCCGTGGGCGCCGTCTGCTTTCTATGGATGGGCGCCGGCCCGCAAGCCGTCGACGTGGCGCGCCTCACAACCTTCGAGGCCAAGGAAGCGGCCACGGTGCTGGTGGCCGGCGGTTACGTCGTTGCCCATCACAAGATCCAGTTAGGCTCCAAGGTAGTCGGAAGGGTGGCCTGGATCGGCGTCGAGAAGGGCGACCGGGTGAAGAAGGACCAGGTGCTGGTGCGGCTGGACGATACCGAGTACCGCGCGCAGGTGGAGCAGGCGCGCGGCGCGCTCCAGGCCGCCGCGGCGCGCCTGGCGCAGCTCCAGACCGGCTCCCGCCCCGAGGAAATCCAGCAGGCCCGCGCCCGCGCCGATGAAACGGAAGCCAACCTCCGGAACGCCCAGAGCAATTACGATCGCACCCAGGGCCTCGACCGCGACGGTGTGGTCTCGAAGCAGGAGATGGACCGGGCGCGCGATCAGCTCGACATGGCCCGGGCCCAGGCCGAGCAGGCGCGCAAGAACCACGAACTGGTGCGCCAGGGGCCGCGCCGCGAGGAAATCGACCAGGCCCGCGCCCTGCTGGAGCAGGCCCGCGGCGCCCTCCGCTACTATGAAACGATGCTCGACGCCACCGAGATCCGCTCGCCGATTGACGGGACGGTGCTGGAACGGCTGGTCGAAACCGGCGAAATGGTCACCACCATGTTTGTCGGCGAGACCGGCGCCAAATCCTCGGTGGTCTCCCTGGCCGATCTGAACGACCTGCAGGTGGAGGTGGACATCAGCCAGACCGAATTCGCGCGGGTTTCGCTCGGCCAGCCCTGCGCCGTGGTCCCCGACGCCTTCCCCGACCGGCGCTACCGGGCCGTGGTGGCCGAGATCGCGCCCCAGGCCAACCGCCAGAAGGCCACGGTGCAGGTAAAGGTGCAGGTGAAGAACCCGGACGCCTACCTGCGCCCGGAGATGAACGCGCGGGTGTCTTTCGAGGACCCGCGCGCCGGCCAGGCCAGCGTCCGGCAGATGCTGGCGCCCCGCTCCGCGCTGTTTCAAGCCGAGGGCAAGAGCGCGGTGATGGCGGTCGAGAATGGCCGCGCCGTCATCAAGCCGGTGACCGCCGGCGAGGAAATGGGCGGCTCGGTGCGCATCACCTCCGGCCTGAGCGGCGATGAAACCGTGGTGGTCGGCAACCCCGCCGCATTGAAAAGCGGCCAGCGAGTGCGTGTCAAATGAACCCTTAGCCGCAGATTGCGCAGATCCCGCAGATTTCCGAATCTGTGCAATCTGCGAAATCTGCGGCTAGACCGCGTTATGAATAAAGCGCTCATCGAAGTCGATCGCGTTGAGAAAGTTTTCCGGCGGGATTCCAACGAGGTGCGCGCCCTGGATGGCATCTCGCTGGAAGTGGCCGAAGACGATTTTCTGGCCTTGATGGGGCTGTCGGGCTCCGGCAAATCCACGCTGCTGAACCTGGTGGCGGGCATCGACCGGCCCACCGGCGGCAGGCTGCGCGTGCTGGACGTCGAGCCGGCGCGCATGAGCGAGAGCCAACTGGCCCGCTGGCGCAACGAGCACATCGGCTTTGTCTTCCAGACCTTCAACCTCATCCCGGTATTGACGGCCTTCGAGAACGTCGAATTGCCGCTGCTGCTCACGCGGCTGGCGCGCGCCGAGCGGCAGCGGCGCGTGCAAACGGCCCTCCGGCTGGTGGGGCTGGAGGACCGGGCCGAGCACTATCCCCGGCAGCTTTCCGGCGGCGAGGAGCAGCGGGTGGCCATCGCCCGGGCCTTCGTCACCGACCCGACGTTGTTGCTGGCCGACGAGCCCACCGGCGATCTGGATGCGCATTCCGCCGAGGAAGTGCTGGCGGTTTTCGCGCGCCTCAACCGCGACTTTGGCAAGACCATCCTACTGGTCACGCACGACGCGCGCGCCGCCCGCCACGCCGGCAGAGTGCTGCACCTCGACAAGGGCGTTTTGGTCGACGGAATTGAAGAGCGAAGATAGAATCACAAAGGCACGAAGGCACAAAGATCAGGATATTCTTCGTGCCTTCGTGACTTTGTGCCTTTGTGTTGAAGGGATCGCTCTTGCTTTCAAATGACTGCTGAGGAACTGAGAGATCGGATACTGGCCTTCATCGAGGCCTGCCGCCGGCACCGCCCCGTAATCAGAGAGGAAAGCGAAACCATGCCGCTGGAGCCGGAGCGCTTCAGCGTCGAGGTGCGGCAGGGCAAGGTGCTGCTGGAGGCCTGGGACGATTCGCGCAGTTTGATGCGGCGGGTGGTCGAGATCCGCAAGGAAACAGAACACGAGCTGGTGCTGGGCTACCGGCGGTTTGGAGCGGGCCAGGGCGCCGTGCGCATCGTGGCATCAGCCAAGCTCGCCCCCGAATTACAGCGCGAGGCGGCGCGCAGCCGCTTCGCCGACCGCCTGCGCAAGATGCTGGCCCAGCAGTTTCCCGGCTGGAAGGTGGAGCACCTCTCGGCCGCGCTCGATCTGGAGCACACCTTCTCCGTGGACACCGTTCGCGCCGTGCTCCGCCGGGGGCAAACCGCGTGGGCGGTGGCGGCCTGCGCCGAGCAGGAGGGCGAGGAGGCCGCCGACGGCGCGCTGACACAGGGCCTGGCCTGGCTCGAGCACCTACGCCGCTCCCCGTCCCATGTCCGCAGCCGGCGCCTGCTGACCGGCCTGAAGCTGTTCCTGCCGGAACAATACGTGGCCGGCACGGCGCTGCGCTGGCGCTTTTTGAACCGCGAGCCGGCACAGTATGAGTTGTTCGCTTTTTCGCCGGATGACGAAGCGCGGCGCGCCGAGGAAATCGATTACGCGAACCTGGCAACAGAACTGCCCCTGGTTGGTTCCCGCTTCCCCGTCTTCGGGGGCCTTCTAAACCAACTGGCCAAGCGCCCGGCAGTAGAGCTGGTTCAGACGGCTACCGGCCCGGCCTGCCGCATTCGCGGACTGGAGTTTGCGCGCCTGACGACGGACGGTCCGGTGTTCGGCTTCGGCCAGAAATGGCACCCGCTCACGCCCGAAACGCTGCCCGAAGCCGAAGCGCTGGCCGTCCACATCGCGGAGGTACGCTCCGGGGATTCACCCGAACGGCACGAGCCGCTCTACACCGCGCAGCCGGAACGCTGGCTGGAGTCGCTGCTGGCCGCCAACATCAGCGCGCTTTCCGCCGAACTCGACCCCGCGCATGTGTATTCCCAGGTGCCGGCAATGCTCGGCGGGCATCGCGGCATCATCGACCTGCTGGCCGCCACCCGCGCCGGCCGGCTGGTGGTGATCGAGCTGAAAGCTTCCAAAGACCCGAATCTGACGATGCAGGCGCTCGACTACTGGATGCGCGTGAAGTGGCACTTCGGGCGCGGCGACTTCCAGCGCTGCGGCTACTTCCCGGGCGTCGAATTGCGCCCCGAGGCGCCGCTGCTGTGGCTGGTCGCCCCGGCCTTCGCGTTCCACGAGCACAATGAAATCGTCCTGCGTTATCTCTGCCCCGAAGTCCCCATCCGGCGCATCGGCCTGAACGAATCCTGGCGCGAAGGCGTCCGGGTGGTCTACCACGGGTGATCAACCAATCCGCAGATTTCGCAGATTTTCGCAGATTCGAACTTGGCAATCTGCGGATTCGTTTCTTCAGGCTTCGAAGCTCACGCCGATCGTCTTTCCCAAATCGAACAGGTGCGCGCGGGCGCGGTCGTACTCTTCCGCGTTGGGCAGGTGCTCGAGCATCAGCGGAGCGTCCTGTGAAAGGCCGGCGAGCCGGCGCAGGTAGGCGGTGTAATCCATGGAGCCGGCGCCCGGCCGAACCTCGACGAAATGGATATTCATCTCCACCTCCCACTTCAGGTCCTTGGCGTGGCAACTGACGATCCACCGGCCGAGCACGTCAAAGCACTCGTTAAGCAAGTCGGTGTTGCGGTAGAAGCGGAGCGGCGAATTCACCAGGTTGCAGGGGTCGAGGTGGACGGCGAACGCTTTGCGGTCCACGGCCTTGATCAGCTTGAGGTACGAGGCGGGGCCGTCGGGCACCGACCAGCCCATCATCTCGTAGCAGAAGGCGGCCCGCCCGGGCTTGACCGCATCGATGATCTTCCGGGCGTTCTCGACGGTGGCGTCGAAGAATGCCGGCGAGAGGTTCTGCGGGTCCGGGCCGTACCAAACGGTCTTGTGGAACGAGCCGGCGATATCCACGCAGCAACGCGCCCCCACGGCCTCGGCCAGCGCCAGGCCCTCGGTCACGGTCTTCAGGTTGGCCTTGCGTTTTTCGGGGTCGGCGTCGAGAAGGTTGACCCAGCGGCCCACTTCGGCAACCACCACGCCGTGTTTGGCATAGGCCTCGGAAACCGCGCGGATGCGCCCGCTGTCTTCCAGCGAAAGCTTCGGACAATACGCCGCCCGGTATCCCAGTTTTCGATGGGCGAGCGCGAGTTCTTCCGGGTCGTCGCTTTTGACGTAGACTGGGCCGCCCAGCCGGATGGGGCGGTTCGGCGTGGATGGCTGCGGCCGGGCCGGCGGCGCGGCGGCCGTCAACCCCAGCGCTCCTGCAACAAAGCTGCGGCGATTCATGCCGCTATCCTACAGCAGCAGAAGGGAAACAGGACGCAGATAAGCCAAGGGAGGGGACCGGTGAATGTGCACCAATCGGCAGCGCGTCACGCGCGGTGCGGTCCGCTCCCTTACGGTCGCGGCTCTGCTACGACGCTTTTATGAATGAGGGCAAGCGAAGCCAGAGCAATGATGGCGGGGAAACAAACCAGCAGGTAGCGCGGTTCGGGCGCGTCCATCTGGGTGAAAAGAACCGTGCGTATAAGGGGGAAGGCCACCAGGAAAGCAACCTCCGGCGCACGGCGGAACTTCCAGGCGCCGGCGGCGGCCAGCGCCAGATACAGAAGGTTCACCAGCCCAAGGCCGACTGTCCAGAGCAGATCGTCCCGGTCTTCGTCCCATTCCTTGGCCAGCGGGAATACCTGGCCGGAATACGGCAACAGCTCGATCCGCGGCGTGAACCACATCGTAACGGCGCGGCGGAACGGCAGCCAGAGCCAGGTGCGGAAGGGATGGCGATGAGCGCGTTCCCCGGCGAGTTGCCGGAACCCTTCGTCGATTTCCGCGGTGATCTGCAAGTTTTCGTTATGCTGGGCGAGCAGGGCCGCAACTTTCCGGCGTTCCTGCCCGGAGTCGAAGGCCGACGCCGGGACATCGTCGATGCTGATCGGCTCCGACTCGAGCTTCCAGACGATCACTTCGGTTTCCTTGTAACGGGTCTGCCATGTACGGGCCCAGGCATAGAAACCGACGGGGGGCTGCTCGCCGGGCAGTTGCGCGTAACGGGGAGCGAGGAATTGCACTTCGCCGAGGGTGTGCCAGTTGCGCGCGGCCCAAGGAGCCAGGGGCACGGCGAGACCGACGGTCAGCAACAGGCCGGCGCGCGCCAGTTTGCCCAAGTTGCGCGGCCTCCACCAGCGAGCGAGCAACACCAATCCGGCGACCGCCAGCAACAGCGGGGTTTCCGGGCGCACCAGCGTGCCCACTCCTGCGACGAGGCCCGCAAGGAACCAGGGGAGATGAGGCAGCGTCGGCACCTGTCCCGGCGTGCCGTGGATCTTGCCGGCCACGGACACCGCCGTAGGAGGCGAAGGGCCCTGCCGGCGGGAGGCCCACGCTACCTCCCGCTGGAAGGCCACAACCAGGATCAACAGAACGAGCGTGGTGAGGAAGATGGCCAGCGGCTCGGTGAGAGGCACCGCCGTATAATTGGCGGTAAACGGGCAGAGGGCGGCCAGCCAGAGAGCGATCACGGCGGCCCGGCCGGCGCCGGAGGAAGCTTTGGCGGCGCTTGCCCCGGTGGCCGCGGAGGTCACCAGCGCCGCCAGAAAGGCGATCAAAACGCAGGTAATCAGATCAACGACCGCCTGCGTCAGCATCACTGCGGGCACGTTGCGGCCGGCCATCGCGTACACGGCGGCGAGAAACGCCGGATAGCCCGGAGCGCGCACACCGACAGGAACCAGCCGTCCCTCCAGCCAGAGCCCGTAGACCCCGCGATAGAGCCAGTTGCGGGCCAGCTCGTCGTAGAGGCGGAAGTCGGGGGTCTCGGTCGGGTACTGGAGGATGAAGAGCAGCCGCAGCGCCAGACCCATGAGCAACGCACCGGCCAGGTGCCGTCCCGGCAAACAGGCGGCCAGCAACCGCGCCAGGCCCGTCTCCGTCTCATATACTGGTTGTGTCGTGCCCGTCGGCATGTTCTGAAACAGACTTCAGCTACGGAGGAGCACCGCGACTCACCACTGGGACACCAAGAACGCCGAGGGGACACGAAGAACCGGCTTCGCGGTCCTTGATCTTCTGGGTGTCTTTGTGGTGAGTCATCAGCAGTCCTGAGTCGTGGAACACAAGCCCATCTTCTTTGACGCGCAACAGAAGCGCTGGCGGCGTACCCGGCTCCTTCTGGAAACCAGCGGCGCCCTGGTTACCGTGCTGTTGTTTGTCTTCTTCCTAAGTGTACTGCAGCGGCCGGACTTGCCGGGCTTATTGCTGCCGGAAACGAGGCCGGTGCTGCACGCCGTCCAGAACAAGGACAGGCGGCGGCCGGTCCGCCCGGCGGCGACGCGGCGGGGCCGGCGCGGCAAGGTGGCAGCATTGGGCCAGCCAAAGCCCAATTATGATCCGCTGCGCGCCGCTTTCTACGTGAGCTGGGATTTTACCAGCCTGGTGTCGCTCCAGCAGCACTACCGGGATATTGACCTGCTGATTCCTGAAGCGCTGCACGCCATCTCGCCCGACGGCCACGTCGATGTCGAATCGGACCCGAACCTGCTCCGCTGGATGCAATCGCTCCCCGTGCCGATCCCCAGCATGGCCCTGGTGAACAACTTCGACGGCGCAGCGTGGCGAAGCCGCGAACTGGGCGAGTTGCTGGCGAACCCCGAGTCGCGGCGCCGCCTGGCCGCCGATCTGCTGCGCTGCGCCCTGACCACCCACCAGGTGGGCATCGTCGTGGACTTCGAGGAAGTGCCGCGGAAAAGGCAGAAAGAGTTTCGAGAGTTAATCCAGCTACTGGCAGCCGACCTGCACCGCGTCAACCAGAAGCTGATGGTCGCGCTGCCGGCGGCCGACCCGGAATACGACTACCCGCGTATCGCCACCTACGCCGACGCCATCATCCTGATGGATTACGACTTTCACTGGGTGACTTCCAGTCCCGGCCCGATCGCTCCACAGGACTGGTTTGTGCGCAACCTGGAAACGGTCCTCGATCGCGTGCCGCCGCAGAAAGTCGTGATCGCCATCGCCGGCTACGGTTATGACTGGACCGAGCGCGAGCGCGGCCGGCCGGCCCGGCCCGCGGCTTCGCTGAGCTTCCAGCAAGCCATCGTCACGGCGCAAGAATCGGAAGTTTCGGTGGAATTCGATCCGGATTCGCTGAACCCGCATTTCTCCTACTCGGACGAGTTCAACCGCACGCACCGCGTCTGGATGCTGGATGCGGTGACGGCTTATAACCAGTTGCGGGCCGCCGAGGCCATGGGCGTCCGCGGGTCGGCGCTGTGGCGGCTGGGGTCGGAAGACCCCTCGCTGTGGTTCGTCTGGGACACGCTGCGCCCGGGCGACAGTGTCCGGGCAAAGCTGCAGCAGGTGCCGCCAGGATACGACTTGGTGCTGGAGGGCGACGGGGATCTGTGGCGCATCACCGCCACTCCCGAGGAGGGCCGGCGCGCCTTTCGCTATGACGCCGCCTCGGACTTGATTGTCGATGAGAGCTACCCCGTCCCGCCGATGCCCTACCGCATCGACCAGTTGGGCGGCGGCTCCCGAAGAATTGCCCTGTCCTTCGATGACGGCCCCGACCCTCGCTTCACGCCCGCCATTCTCGATGTGCTGAAAGAGAAGCGGGCGCCGGCCACCTTTTTTCTGACGGGCATCGCGGCCAGCGACTATCCTTCGATCCTGCGGCGGATATACGCCGAGGGGCACGAGATCGGCAACCACACCTACACGCACCCGCGTTTCGACGACATTTCAGCGCGGCAACTGCAGATCGAGGTGAGCCTGACGGAACTCCTGCTGGAGGGCGAACTGGGCGTCAGAAGCATGCTGTTCCGCCCGCCCTACGGCGTCGATCATCAGCCGGAATCGGCCGATGAGGTGAAGATGCTGCCGGAGGTGCAGCAAATGGGCTACGTGATCGTGGGGTCGCGCATCGATCCGCACGATTGGGGCGAGCCGGGCGGATTGCCGCCGCCTCCCGCCGACGTGATCGCCGCCCGAGTGCTCGACCAGGCAAGATCCGGCAAGGGGAACGTGGTGCTGCTGCATGACGGCGGCGGCAATCGCTCGAACACCGTGGCTGCGTTACCGCGCATGATCGACGGCTTGCGGGCGGCCGGCTTCCAACTCCTCCCCGTCTCCGGTCTGATCGGGCAGACGCGGGCCCAAGTCATGCCCCCGGTGCAGGGCCGCGAGCGCTGGCTGGCGCGCGCCAGTGAATTCGTGTTCCGCCTTTATCACCTGCTGAGGTTATGGATCGTGGCGATCTTCCTCGCCGGGATCGGGCTGGTGACCAGCCGCGCGCTCATCATCGGCCTGCTGGCGGTGATCGAGAAGCTGCGCCGCCGGCCAGCCGAGCAGCCGGGTTTCCGCCCGCTGGTGAGTGTGCTGATCCCCGCCTACAACGAGGAGGAAGCGATCGTCGAAACCGTATCTGCGGCGCTGGCCTCCGGCTACCCCCATTTCGAGGTGATCGTAGTGGACGATGGGTCGTGGGACCGCACCGCCGAACTGGTGCAGCAACACTTCGGCCATTTACCACTGGTACGCTTGTTGCGGCAGCCGAACCGCGGGAAGCCGGCGGCCCTGAACCTTGGGTTGGCGCGTGCGCGCGGCGAGGTGATTGTGACCATCGACGCCGACACCGCCATCGGGTCCCAGGCGATTTCGAAGCTGGTCCGGCATTTCGCCGATGCCCGGGTGGGCGCCGTCGCGGGCAATGCCAAGGTGGCCAACCGCGACCGCTGGCTGACCCGCTGGCAGGCGCTCGAATACATCACCAGCCAGAACCTGGAAAAGCGCGCCTTCGACCTGCTGAATTGCATTACCGTGGTGCCGGGGGCGGTGGGCGCCTGGCGGGCCGAAACGCTTCGCGCGGCCGGCGGCTTTTCGCACGACACGCTGGCCGAGGACACCGACCTCACCCTCACCATTCGCCGGGCCGGCTGGCGCGTCCGCTACGACGACGAGGCGATTGGCAGTACGCACGCCCCGGAAACTCCCGGCGCGCTCGTCCGCCAGCGCTTCCGCTGGACGTTCGGAACGCTGCAGGCCGTCTGGAAGCACCTGGGTGCGGTGGGACGGCGCCGCCACGGAACACTCGGCTGGGTGGCGCTGCCCAACATCTTCATCTTCCAAATTCTCCTGCCTCTGGTCTCCCCGGTGATTGACCTGCTCTTCCTCGCTTCACTGGCGCTCTGGGCCCTCGCGCAGTTTCACGTCGCACACGTCCCGCAACTGTGGACGGCGCAGGACGTGGAGCGCTCGCTGGTCTTCTTCGCCACGTTCATGATGATTGACTTCCTCACCTGCGTCGTCGCGTTCGCGCTGGAGAGACAGGAGGACTACGCGCTGCTGGCTCCCTTGCTCCTCCAGCGCTTTTATTACCGGCAGATGATGTACCTGGTGATCTTCCGCTCGGTTTTGCGCGCGGTGCAGGGGCGGAGGGTCGGTTGGGGCCGCCTCGAGCCGCCCAAAACTCAGGCCCCCGCCACCGCTTAGGCCGCAACTGCCCGGCGTCAAATCCGCGTCCCATTCCTTGGCTGAAGCGAGCTATCATGTACAGGCGATGGCGAAAGACCAAGCCAGTTTTGAAGTGGCTTGCAGTGACCTGGCTTACTTTGCCGCGCGCACACGGAACGAGGAGAGGGATGGAGAGGGACCATAATTCTGAGGACGACGTGAACCGCAGGGAATTTCTACAGACCGGAGCGGGAGCAGCCGCAGTAGCCGCGGTGCCGCCGGGGCCCGCCGCGCCGTTGACCTGGAGCGAGCTGCTGGCCTTGAAGCGTTACGACGCGCCGACCGTCGCCAATGCCATCGAGACCCTCAACGTCCGCCCGCGCAGCGCCGGGTTCATGCGCCCCGAAATCCGCTGTATCTTCCCGGAGTTGGGGGTGATGGCCGGCTACGCGGTAACCGCGCGTATGCGGGCCGCCAGGCCGCCGGCGCCGGCCGACAAGCCGGCCGTCAATTTCGACTGGTGGGACTTCATCCTGAAGACGCCGCCGCCCCGGGTCATCGTCATCCAGGACCTGGACGACCCGCCGGCGGTCGGCTCCTTCTGGGGCGAGGTGCAGGGCAATATCCACAAGGCACTGGGATGCGCGGGCGCCGTGACCAACGGCGGTGTTCGCGACCTGAACGAGGTCGGACCGCTGGGATTCCACTTCTTTGCCCAACACGTCATTGTTTCCCACGCCTATGTGTACATGATCGATTTCGGCGGGCCGGTGGAAATCGGCGGGCTCACCATCCGCACGGGCGACCTGATGCACGCCGACCGCCACGGCGTTCAGGTGCTGCCCATCGAGATCGCCCGCCACATCCCGGCCGCCGCAGAAAAAGTGATTGCGCGCGAACGGCGAATCATCGACTACTGCAAGTCACCCGAATTCACGCCCGAAGGCCTGAAGCAACTGATGCGCAGCCTGTAGGGGCGCTGCTTGCTGCGCCCCTGCATGGAGAACCGGGGCGCAGCAAGCAGCGCCCCTACTCGTAACGGAGGGCTTCGATGGGATCCAGGCGCGCCGCTTTGCGGGCGGGGTAAAAGCCGAAGAACACCCCCACGGCAATCGAGAAGACCACCGCCAGGCCGATCGACGCCGGCGAGATGAAGGTCGGCCAGCGCAGCACGCTGGAGATGAAGGTGGAGGAGAAAATACCGAAAATGATGCCGATCATGCCGCCGAACAGGCTGAGCACGACGGCCTCGATCAGGAACTGCCCCTGCACGTCGCCCTCGGTGGCCCCGATGGCCATGCGGATGCCGATCTCCCGCGTGCGCTCGGTCACCGAGACCAGCATGATATTCATGATGCCGATGCCGCCCACAATCAGCGAGATCGAGGCGATCGAGGCCAGCAGCATGGTCAGCACCTGTCCGGCCTGGTCGGCCAGGTCGGCGATCTCGGTCATGTTGCGCACCGAAAAATCATCGTCGTCGTCCTGGCGAATGCGGTGACGCTGCCGCAGCAGGCTGGTGATCTGCTGCTGGGCAACGAAGGTGGCGTCCTTGCTGACGGCCTGTACGGAAATGAAATTCAGCCAGGTGGTGCCGAGCAGCTTCTTCTGCACGGTGACATAGGGGAGGAAGATCCGGTCGTCCTGGTCTTCACCCATGCCCGACTGCCCCTTGGACTGCGTCACGCCGATCACCCGGAAGGGGAGGTTCTTGACGCGGATGACTTTCCCGACGGGGTCCTCGTCAACGCCGAACAGGTTCTCCACCACGGTGCTGCCCAGGATGGCCACATCGGCAGATGCCTCCACGTCCTCATCGGTGAACACCATGCCGCTCTTCATCGGCCACGTCATGATGTCGAAGTAGCGGGGCGTGGTGCCGGTGATCCGCGTGCCCCAGTTCTGGTTCTGATAGACCACCTGCGAGCTGGCGAAAACGCCCGGCGCCACGGCCTTGATCGCCGGGCATTCCTTGGCGATGGCCGCGGCGTCTTCCGCCACCAGGGTCTTCACACTGGAACTGCCCATGTGAAAGCCGTGGAAGTGGGCGGCGCCGGCCGACACGAACAGCGTGTTGGTCCCCATGGCGGCGATCTGCTGCTGCACCTGGTGCTGCGCTCCCTGGCCCACGCTCACCATGGCGATGACCGCGCCGACGCCGATGATGATGCCCAGCATGGTCAGCACGCTGCGCAGCTTGTTGCGTGCCAGCGCCCGGAAGGCAATTCGTAATACCGCCACGAAATCCATAAGGAGGTCCAAGGGTCCAAAGGTTCAAAGGTCCAAGGGTCCCGGCCGCCCCGACCTTGGACCCTTGGACTTTTGGACCCTTGGACCTTATTCGAAGCGCAGTGCTTCGATGGGATCCAGGCCGGCCGCCTTGCGCGCCGGGTAGTAGCCGAAGAAAACACCCACGGCGATGGAGAAGACCACCGCCACGCCGATAGCGGTGGGCGAAATCAGGGTCGGCCAACTGAGCAACCGCGAGACCGCCGAGGAACTGACCAAGCCAAAGAGGATGCCGATAATGCCGCCGAGCAGGCTGAGCACCACGGCCTCAACCAGGAACTGGCTCTGCACATCGCTTTCGGTGGCTCCGACGGCCATGCGGATGCCGATCTCGTGGGTGCGCTCGGTGACCGACACCAGCATGATGTTCATGATGCCGATGCCGCCGACCAGCAGCGAAACCGAGGCAATCGATCCCAGCAGCAGCGTCATCACCTGGCCGGTCTGGTTGGCCAGGTCGGCGATATCGGAGAGGTTGCGCACCCCGAAGTCGCTCTCCTGGTCGCGGCGCAGGCGGTGGCGCTGGCGCAACAGCGATTCGATCTGGTCCTGAGCGACCGCGGTGGCATCCTTGCTGACCGCCTGGACGTAAATGGTGCTCAGCCAGGTGGTCCCCATCAGCTTTTTCTGGGCCGTAGTGTAAGGGATGACGATGAAGTCATCCTGGTCGCCGCCGAAACCGGCCTGGCCCTTGGAAATGGCCACGCCCACCACGCGGAACGGCAGGTTCTTGATGCGGATGGTGGTTCCCACCGGATCGTCATCGGGCCGGTACAGGTTCTCCACCACCGTGCTGCCCAGGATGGCCACGTTGGCGGACCGTTCCACGTCCTGGTCGGTGAACACCGTGCCCTGCTTGAGCGGCCAGACGCGTATGTCAAAGTAATCGGGCGACGTGCCGGTAATCTGGGTGTTCACATTCTGGTTCTGAAAAACGACCTGGGCGTTGGTGCGGACGCTCGGGGCCACCTTCTCCACGGTCGCGCATTCGCGCAGGATGGCCTGGCCGTCTTCCTCGGTCAGCGTCTTGACGCTGGAGGAGCCCACGCGGAAGCCGCTGACCGAGGCGCTGCCGGCCCAGACCATGAGCATGTTGCTGCCCATGTTGGCGATGCGCTCCTGGACCTGCTGGTTGGCGCCCTGCCCGATGCCCACCATGGCGATGACGGCGCCCACCCCGATGATGATGCCCAGCATGGTCAGGCCGCTGCGCATCTTGTTGCGCGCCAGCGCCCGGAAGGCAATCCGCAGAATGGCCAGAAAATCCATGGAACAACAGACCTGAGACCTGGGACCTCAGACCTGAAACTTAAATCTGAGGACTGCGGACTCAGGTCCCAGGTCTCAGGTCTCAGGTCCCTTCGTCATCTTCTTCTTCGTCCAGCGCGGGCAGTGTCGGCAGCACGTCGCGCGCCAGCCAGCGGTCCTGGTTGATCTCGTCCTTGCGGATCTTGCCGTCGCGGAAAATCACGGCCCGCTTGGCGTAGGCGGAGATGTCGTGCTCGTGGGTCACCAGCACGATGGTCATGCCTTGCTCCTCATTCAGGCGCT
>Ga0315282_10005896_pt1 | contig 20706 bp, 19 predicted proteins | sample YL17G07_20_MG_FD_203693 | JGI IMG/M metagenome (GOLD analysis project Ga0315282, IMG submission 203693) | Sediment microbial communities from Yellowstone Lake, YNP, Wyoming, USA - YL17G07_20 | ecosystem: Environmental > Aquatic > Freshwater > Lake > Sediment | place: USA: Wyoming | collected... | reverse complement strand
CCGCGCACAGCGCGGGGCTTCCCGGAAATGATTCATTATCTAAATTGTGCCCCTTGACCTCGCTCACAAGGTGGGGCTTGCGCGGCACGCTCCGGCCAAAGAGCTACGGTCACGCGGCATCCGGTCAGCCTCTCGATGAAAGAGAAACCAATTTTCCACTGATTTCAAGGATGTGGACGAAGATCCCTTTCAATGATTCCAGAACACCCAAATAAATCGGCGAGGATCTGGGAAGGCAGATCCGGTGCATCAGTCGTTCCTCGTGACTCTCAGAATACCCATTCGCAATCTTAAAAATGGATCGAATCTTCTCCCCCATCTGCTGGGCTTCAGCCTTGTTCTGAGTCTCGATGAGATCAGGAAGGTTTTCAAGAAGACTCATAGCCTCTTGAAAGACGTCATTCGTCTCCTTAACCGCCCGGTCACTAAAGGTGATGTTTTCTCTGATCATCATTCTCAACTGATTGAGAAGCCCTTCGATATTGTAAAGCATCCGATCAAAACTGGAGGCGACGGAGAGGAAAGGTTTGGCTCTTTCTCTCCCCTCCTCTGGCAAAGCGCTCTTCTCGATCAGAAAGTTGGTCAACTCAGCGGAAGATTTCTGGACCTCCTTCTTAGCCTCCTCCGCCTCGCTGATAGCCTCGTCCGTTGGTTTCCGGAAAGCCTGAAAGGCGAGTTCCAGCATTTCCGATAAACTTTGAGAGACTCGAATCATCTTCTCGGCTGCTTCATTCTCCATACTCTCTCCTATCCGCTCCGTTGTCTGTTTCTTAGACCAAGGTCTTGAATCTCAAGAAATGCGTCATCCTATTTTCCCCTAGCGACCGGAAAGCCGCAACACTTCACCTTCATCACCCCACGGCCTTTCTTCTTTTCAAAAGAGCTTCAGTTGCTCTTCGGGTGGCTCTGTTTCTTTCGTTTCAGGAAAGAGCGTGATCTTTCCATAGGTGCCATCGTGGCCAGGGACGATCAGCACCTTCCCCTGTCTGTTCCGAATGATTCCCTCAAGGATCTTGGGCGAAGCGTAGGAAGCCAGTTCATCGGGAGTCGCCTCCAGAAGAATCCGGAATTCCGAACCTCCCTTCTCGATCAGCCTATCGTATTCCGACTCGACCCCTTTCGTTCCTACCCTCGTCCCCACGGCTTCGGCGATGATCTCTTCCAAAGGAAGCGTATGGATGGATGGAATTGCATTTCTGGGCATGAAACCCTCAGGACGATCAGCCAGTTCTTCAACCCGATGCATCACCCCTATGGTCAATTTCTTCTGGCACTTGGGACAAAGGTAATGGTGGCTCTTCGTTTCAGGCGGAGAGAAGACGACGCCACAGTTCCGGTGACCATCGTAATGATATTTCCCCTCTTCCGGGAAGAATTCCACCGTGTAGAGGATCTTCTTTCTGTCCTTTTTTCGAATTGCTTCGACGATCTCCTGGTAATCGAGTGTACAATCGAAGGCATTGGCCTCCCTTCCCAAGCGATTAGGCGAATGGGCATCGGAATTCGAAAGGAGAGTGATCGAGTCGAGTCGAGAAAGTCTCCAGTTCATCTCCGGATCGGAAGACAGCCCTGTTTCAATGGCATGGATATGAGAAGAAAACTCGCCGAAACACTCCTCAATCGAGTCGAACCCCGAATTGGCCCCAAAGATCGAGAACCATGGCGTCCAAGCGTGAGCAGGAATAACGAGGCACTCATCAGAGATGTCCATGATCATCTTGACCAACTCTCTTGCCGTAAACTTGAAGATCGGCCTCCCGTCTGAAGACAGCTTTCCCAGGTTGCTCAATTTCGACCGGATCTTGTCTCCCACCTCTAAGCTGGGGATAAAGATGAGATTATGAATCCGTCTTACCTTCCCATCCTGGGTGTAAATATTACAGAGCTCCGTTGTCAGGATGAACCTGACGTCTTTCTCACCGTTCTTCAACTCCAACAACCCGTTTCCAGTTGGAACGAGCTTTGACCGCAACTCGGCAAAATAGGTCGGATGGGTAAAATCTCCAGTCCCTAAAAGAGAAATTCCCTTTTTCTTTGCCCATCGAGCAAGGGTCTCCACCTCCATGTCCTTGCTGGTGGCTCGGCTGTATTTCGAATGAATATGGAAATCAGCGATGAAACGCATCGTCCTCCAAAGAATCTTTCTTTTGCGAACCTTCGTCCCCCTGTTTACTGTAGCAGATCAAGATTCCCAGTCCTCACCCTCTGCAGACCCTCTGCCTCGGCAATCTCCTTGCAGCGGAGGACAAACTCTTTTGACGTGACCGGGAGGTCATTAAAGAAAAATTGCGGGTAAAAGGCCAAGAGGGCGTAAGGGATCGTCGGGTCAAGCGATGCAATCCACCTCGAGATCTGTCGCACCTCCTCTTCGTCGATATAGCCGGGGACAAGAAGAGTACTCGCGATCAGGAGAGGTGGCTCACCCCTTTTGCCAAACCACTGAGCAGCCCGTTCAAAATTCTGCTTCGTCTGTCGATTGGAAACGCCACAGAGAGCGTTATGAACCTTTTCATTCCAGGCCTTGATATCAAATTTGATGCATCCGCCCGAGGCCAAAGAAAGGGAAATCATTTCGTCTAAAAGACGAGGACTCATGGAGCCGTTGGTCTCCCAGCAGATCCGAAGGATCTTGTCCCTTTTTTTCTCGAGGGCCTTCTTCGACACCGCCAAGGCATGCGGAAGTTGAGGGGTGGGATCTCCGCCAAAATAACAGATGCAGCTTGTGGACTCATCGACCGCCCCGACGAGCTGTTCAGGATCGATTCTTTTTCTCAAAGAAATCTTTTCTCGATGGGTCCAGTTCTGGCAGAAGAGACAATCAAAGGAACACCCATGATAGAAGACTGCGAGATTCTTGAATCCATATTCTGGGCCCTTGACATGGGAGAACTTAGGGTAGCCCGTTCCCATTCCTCCCGCGCAAACCCAGTCGGCCACACAGTTCGTGGGCAGACCGTCATGGTACCAACTGACACTCCCCTCGTCTTCGGATGCCCCCTGAAGGCCCCCGTCCTCGTGAACCCTCAAGCCGCAGTACCCTGACAATCCCTGGGGAATTTGACACCGATTGGCACAGAGAGAACAGAGGATCCCAGAGGGATCCCGTGGAGGTTTGTCAACAAGCCCAAACGGCTTTCTGCAAATTCGATGCACCTCCTCAACCAAGGACGTCACGATCTCTTGGTCTGAGCGTAAACAATCCAGACAGATGGGCAAGGTACGTGAGAGAAATTCGACCTTTTCTCCACAGATCCGACAGGTCTTATTTTTCTCGAGTTCCGACCCTTGCGGCTTCACCCTCTCACCCCAAGACTTTGTAGACCACGTCATGCTCTCGAACCTTCTCCTTGGTCTTAATGCCCAGGTCCGCACCTGGCCCAGCTTCTTGAACGTTCAGGTTCTCGATCTGCATCGAATCGATCGTTTGCGTGAAATCGGTCGTATGTCCGACCAAATGAATTGTGTCGCCCACCTTAAGGGGACCTTCGGTCAACCGAATGGCGGCAACGCCGATCTTCCCAAAATACTTGATCACCTCACCTATTTTCTTCTCTTCCATCTCCTTCCTCCTTTCTCTTCCTCATCACCTTTTTCTGTGACGGAGTCCCCTTTCCCGTTTCTCTGTCCCTCCATGAAACCCACAATGCCCTACGCGAGCTCAACGACCCATGCCGAGTTGTTTCAGTCCTTCGAGGACATCCTCCAGTTCAACCCGATACAGACACTCGATCTTTTGGCATTGGAGGAATTTCTCCTGAGGACACGGAGAGCACTCGATCTCCTCCCGGAGCACGCCGACTTTCTTTCCCCTGGGAGACCAGAGCACAGGATCCGTCGGTCCAAAGATGGCAAGCGTCGGAATATCCAGAGCTGCAGCCATATGAGTGATTCCAGAATCATTTCCGATGTAAAGGCGACACCCCTCCATCACTGAAGCAAGCCCAAGGAGCGAAAGCCCCTTCAGGAGAACAGGGGCCCTCGATCCGAGGTCCCACTGGATCCCCTCGAAGGCTTTCTGAGTCTCTGTTCCTTCAGCAGGGCCGAGGATGATGAAGACCCTTGACTTGGTATGCTTCTGGAGATACTGAAAGAGCTCGATAAAACGCTCCACGGGCCACACTTTCTTCTTGCTGCCGCTTCCAGGATGAAGGAGGATGGCATTCGATCTTTCCTCCTCCGTCAGGCCCTTCTTTCTGCAGAACCCTTTCCCCCAGCCTTGATCCGCCGGTGTCAGATACAGCTTCGGGTTCTGACCCTCTACGGAGAAATGATACCGGCGGAGTTCCCGAAGCAGATGGTCTGTCATGTGAATTCTTTCGTTCCAAGGAGGAAAGAGGTTGAGATGGATCACCCGGCCTTCACAGACCCGATGGAGGTTGGACAGAATCGCTCCCTTTTCATCCTTCCCGAAGGCAACGATCAGATCAAACGTCCGGAAGAATTGGGAGAGACCGGGATCAAGCTCTCCCCCGCGAACGAAGAACGAGGCCATTCCTTTCTGATCCACGGAGATGATCTCATCTGCATAGAACCTCTTTTCGACGAGCTCAAGAATTCTTGGAAATCCCATGATCACGGTATGGGCTCTCGGAAACGCCTGACGAAGTGTCCCAAGAGTCGGCAGAGCGAGAATAAAATCGCCGAGTGCCCCTTGGTGAATGATGAGCACTGAGTTCACCTCTGCCTTCTTCCCCTGAGACCCTGGATGGATCTTTCGCATGGACGAGCGCGTCTCTGTGGTCATGGCACTCTTCTCCAAACCCAATTTGGATTACTCAACCCGAACACTTCTTTCTCCCGAGCTACAAGGCATCAGCTCCCGACCCTACCGTTCAACGGTTTTCCCCTGGGCAGAAGATACGGAACCCTGGGAAGGATCTAAATCTCCTCGAAGCCACGCGAGCACCTCATCCCTTCGCTTCAGAAATATGTCCATCTCTCCCTGGGTGACCGGAATGCCTGCGGAAAACGTTTCCTTCAGGGGGTTTCGAAATTGGCCATCCTTCGCCAATCGATAATCAAGGTGAGGGCCCGTTGAGAGCCCCGTTGAACCGACATAGCCAATGACCTGTTTTTGTTCCACCTGTTTCCCATTGCGAATGCTTGGCCCAAAACGAGACAGATGACCGTAGTGAGTCATATACCCGTTCATGTGACGCAGGACCACCTGCTGACCATACCCCTCATTCCAGCCACACGAGACGACCTTCCCGTCTCCGACGGCCCACACCGGCGTCCCGACAGGGGCGGCATAGTCGACCCCGTAATGGGGCCGGAGGCCTCCTAAAATGGGGTGTCTTCTGGACCGACTGAATCGAGAACTGATTCTGTTAAATCGGAGAGGAGATTTCAAAAAGGCCCTCTTCAGAGATCTCCCGTTCTCGTCATAATAGTCGTCACGGTATCGGATCCCAGTGATGGTTCTCTCTTGTCCAGCATAGGCCACAGCATGAATCGTTCCATAATCGATGAACTCTTTTCCCTTGTACCTCTTCTCCACGACGATCTTGAACTGATCGCCCTCTCTCACGTCCATGTAGAAATCGATTTCCCAAGCGAGAATCTCGGCAAACGCAAGGGTTAGGGTATCTTGCTCTCCTGCCATTTCCATGGCTTCAAAGAGCGATGACCGAATTTCCCCCGTCACCTTGACGAGTTGTGTCTCCAGTGGAACGTTCACCCGTTGGGCAACGAAGTCTGTTCCGTCCTGGGTGATCTCGTAGATCTCCACAGGGCCCTCCTCATAAACGAACTTGGCCAGTTCTCCCCGGTCATCAACAAAGACGCGATAGGTTCCTCCTTGCATCTTCTTAAAATCGAGGTAAGGTTGAAGTTTCGCAATGATCAGTTCAATCCACCGGGGTGGGATGTTTTTGTCCGATAAGGATTCAAACAACGGTTTCCCGGCTTCCACCTTGCCTTCAATAATCCGATATTCGGCACCTTTCTTTTCAGACGGGAGTCCTTTTAGGGTTTCGGGTCGAGGGGGAGTCGTTTTGGCTGAAAGAAACAGAAACACAGCAAGCACCGCGAGGCCGATGAGAATTCCCCCCGCAAGAAGCCATCGACGTTTCTTCGTTTGGATTCTCCTCATCCGCAATCGCGACAGACGAAGTTTCTTAAAATCAAACTCGATGGTCATACATCCTCGGTTCGAAGATCTCCGCGCTCCTCATCATCCACTATCACGTAAAAGAGCGGCGGCATTCTCGGGAGGTGTCGGATTGACAAAGAATCCCGTTCCCCACTCGAAGCCTTCTCTCAACCCAACGCGCAATCTTGCCTCCACATGCCAGTGGTATTCGTCTCTATGGAATTGACCCTGAATCGGAGACGTGTGAACCACGAAGCTATAGGGAGGATCGGAAAGTAACACGTGAAAGCGGGCAAATAAAGACTGAAGTATCACAGAAAGATCTCCCATCATTTCTTCAGTGATGGCCTGAAAATCGGGAGAATGGGTCTTGGGGATGATCCATGTCTCAAAAGGAAATCGAGAGGCAAAAGGACAAAAGACTAAGAAGAACGATGTCTCCATCACCACCCTTTTTCTCGCGGAGAGTTCTTCTCGCATGATGTCGCAGAAAATGCAGCGCTCCTTCCGCTGGTAATAGTCCAATGTCCCTAGGATCTCTTCGTCGATCCCTCTAGGAACGACGGGCATCGCCAGGAGGTGTGAATGGGGGTGACGGTTGAAAATCCCCGGATAATTCTTGAGGATGAGAAGCTGCTGAAACCGCGGGTCCCTCTCCAAATCGATGAATCTCTGGCGATAGGCGAGCAGAACGTGGCGAATCTGTGCGTGATCCATCGTTGCAAAGCTTGGATGATGGTCCGGAGCTTCGACCACAATTTCATGGGCGCCGATGGCTCCCATGAGGTCATACATGCCTTCTGCTCTGCGCTCAAACCCCCCCTCGATGTGAAAGAAAGGAGATTTGTTGGGAACCACTCGGACGGCCCAACCGCCTTCTCTCGTCCCCGTTGAGAAGGTCTCTGGAGGGGTCATCCATTCGTTGCCTCGGCAGAAGGGGCAGGATTCTCCGGATTCTGCGACCCGAAAAGGAAACTTGAAGGCAAGATAGTCACTTGGCCCTTTGGGGTTCTCCGTGGTAATCACCACCCAACGTCTCACAATCGGCTCTCTTCTCAGTTCGGACATCGATGAACCTCAACTCAAGAGGGACTGATAAACGTATTGCCTGCCTCGCTGGGACACCGGTTTCTGGAGGTCAAACGCCCCCTCCAAACGAATAACCAACCGCTTCTTGTAAAGATTCAGCAGCCGTGTCCCGCTCGTGTTCATCTCGATGCCTTCCACCTCCGACAGCTCTCTCAGGGTCAATCGTTTCTTCTTCATGACCCGGTTGAGCGTCTGAATAAGATAATTATTGAGATGTCCCACAATCTGCCACCCTGTCGGTGCTACGGTCAGGACAGCCAGTTTCTTGCGCTCCAGGGCCACACCGATGTTTTCGGTCTGAGAGGGGCTCAATCCTTTCAAGACAAGAAATTTCTCTCCATACTCATTGCTCCACATCCGAGAAACGATTTTGGCCACCACCTCGTCGGCCCAAGAGAAATCGACGGATCCAGTCCCTGAGAAATCGAGCACGATCAGTGTCTCCTTTTCTTCTCTGAGTATTCGCTCGATCGTTTCCCGGAGACGGGTTCCCCGCGCCCGCCCTGTCATCTCCTTGGCTCCGTTCTTGAAGAGACGGTCTGTTAGTGTTTTCAAGAAGAGAGTTCTCTTATACATTCTCTACCTTCAATTGAATCTGTTGAACCTATTATAGACCAAAGATTCCAATTGTCAAGTACTTTCAAGTTCTTAGGCTTGAAGGTGATCGAACACGATCTGGAGGGGGGATGCCACCATGGCATCGGTCGGCCTTGCCTGAAACGGGAGGATCTCACTTTACGGGAGAGAAAGGAAAGGATGCGATCCTAATGCAGGAGGTCTCCATTCCCCTTGGGGACTCGAAAAGGCCCTTCCCAAGGATGCTGTGTCTCATCCACGAAACGATCACGGCAGCTTTTGCAGAGGAGAAGGCTGTACTCCTCGTAGACCTCCTTCTCCAACTCTTCTGGGTTTGTGTTCTCCATCTGATCGATCAATCGCTTGAGTTGGTGATCCATCTCCCCCTCGGGTTCCAGAAGAACGCCGTCAAAGTCGGCAAAGACCCGGATATGGGCCACGTAAACCAAACCCCCAGGGGAGAGTCTCTTCCCACACCGCCAGCATTCACGTTCTTTCATGGATTTGTCTTTCTTGGCCTTACGAGTCATATTAAAAAGTCATTGAGTCATTGAGTTATTAAGTTATTAGGTTACCGGGTTATCAGGTCATTTCTCATTAACAAATGACCATTGACCATTGGCCATTGACATTTGACCATTGATTATTGTCGTAGGGCCTCCTCCTTCCACCGTCTCAAGTCTTCCAGGGCTCGCGTCGCCTGCAGTTGTCTTCTCTTCCGTCCCCTTCCTTTCACTGGAGGGAAAAGTCCAAAGTTGATGTTCATCGGTTGGAATGGAACTGCCTGGGTGTGAACAATGTAATGGACCAGGGCTCCCATGGCCGTTGTGGGGGGAGGCACGACCATCGGCATGCCGTTCGCCAAATGATAGGCGTTGATTCCTGCCAGAAGTCCCATCGCTGTGGACTCCATATACCCTTCAACCCCTGTTATCTGACCCGCAAAAAAGAGACGCGGATTTCGCCTGAACTGGAGTGAATCCAACAGGAGGCGCGGAGAATCGATGAACGTGTTTCGGTGAACCGACCCCCAACGAATGAATTCGGCCCGTTCCAGGCCAGGAATCATCTGCAAGACTCTTCTCTGCTCATCCTGTTTCAATCGTGTTTGGAATCCTACCAGATTGTAGCAGGATCCGAGCCGATCCTCGCGTCTCAGTTGGACGACAGCGAACGGTTGCTTTCCGGTATTGGGATCCACAAACCCCACAGGTTTCAAGGGTCCAAAGGCCAACGTGTCCCTCCCCCGATCTGCCAACTCTTCGATGGGAAGGCATCCCTCGAAGAGATATCTCTTCTCGAAATCTCGAACCGGAACCCTCTCTGCTTGTCTTAAGGCCTCGGCCAAGGTATAGTATTCTTTTGCTTCCAGCGGACAATTGACGAAATCATCCCCACCCTTTCCATACCGGGACCCCATAAAGGTTTTGTCTCGATCAATGGATTCGGCTGTCACAATTGGAGAAATCGCGTCATAGAAAAAGAGGTGGTGGCTTCCACCAATCTTTTGGATCTCCTGGCTCAGCGATTCCGACGTGAGGGGACCCGTCGCCAGAACGGCGATCTTATCTTCCGGGAGGGTTCTCACTTCCCTCCGAATGACCTCCAGGTTCTCCATCTGTTCCAACTGCTGGGTGACATAATTTGAAAAAACCTCTCGGTCCACAGCCAGAGACTCTCCCGCAGGGACTCGTGTTTCTTTCGCTGCCCTCAGGATCAGGGAGTCAAGCTGCCTCATCTCTTCTTTCAAGATTCCCACCGCGTTCTCGAGAGACTCGGATTTGAAGGAGTTGCTGCAGACCACCTCAGCGAAGCCGGGCAGGCGATGGGCAGGTGAAAACACCTCCGGCTTCATTTCGATGAGAACGGCTTTGCCCCCCATTCTCAAGATCTGCCAGGCTGCCTCGCTGCCCGCCAGCCCTGCACCAACGATGACCACGGGTTCCATCGCCTTCTATTCTACGTTCTCTCGCGAAGATTTTCAAAGAAACTTATTCGAGATGCTTGGCGGAGGGTTGAAGAAGCGAGACTCAGGTTCGTCTTAAACGGGTGAGGATTCGGCGCATAGGCCCCCGTCTTGGGTGTGGGGATGGGTGATCTGGTTCTCCTATTCTGTGATTCGATAACCGCACTCCTTACTTGGGCAGCGGACGACCGTGCCGGCCTTCCCCTGCTTTTCCACCAGAAAGGGAGAATCACACTGAGGACATCTTTCGGGGATGGGCTTATCCCACAGAGCGTAGGAACAATCAGGGTAGCGGCTGCAGCTATAAAATGTTCTTCCCTTCCGGGTTCGACGTTCTACCAGGGTTCCCTCGCACCCCTCCTGGGGGCACCGGACCCCCGTATCCCACGACTTCGTGAATTTACAGGTCGGGTAATTGGAGCAGGCCAGAAATCGTCCGAATTTCCCATTCTTTACAACCATCGGACCGCCGCACTGGTCACATCGGGCATTGGTCTCCTCCCGGACCTCTCCGTTCTCTTCTACCTCCCTCGTGTACCTGCATTTCGGATAAGTCGAACAGGCTAGGAAGTAACCCCTCTTACCCCACCGCTTGACCATCTTCGAGCCACACCGTTCACAGACCACGTCGGTGGGAATGATCTCCTTCTTGATCTCACGCATCGAAACCTTGGCCATCTCCAGATCCTTTTGGAATGGCGCATAGAACTCCTTGAGGGTGTCCACCCATCCCTTATCCCCCTCTTCAATTCTATCCAGGTTCTCCTCCATTTGAGCGGTGAACTCGATGTTCAGGATGTCAGGGAAGCTGAGTACGAGAAGATCGTTCACAACGAGCCCGAGTTCGGTCGGATAAAGCTTTCCTCTTTCCAGTTTCACATACCCCTTCTCTCGGATGGTGCTCAGAATCGAAGCATAAGTTGAAGGCCTTCCAATGCCTTGTTCTTCCAACTCTCGGATGAGCGTTGCCTCAGAGAATCGGTACGGAGGTTGAGTAAAATGCTGTTTGGGTGTCAGGCCTAACAAGTCCAACACCTCCCCTTCGGATAATGCAGGAAGTTTTCCATCCTCTTCCCCGTTTTCTCGGTTATCCACTCCCTCCACATAAATGGTCATGAATCCCTGGAAGACAGGCACGCTACCAGAAGCGGTGAAAAGACCCTCTCCTGCTTGGATCTCCGCTGTGGTCTGAAGGAAGACGGCAGAGGTCATCTGGGAGGCAACGAAACGATCCCAGATCAATTTGTAAAGAGCCCATTGGTCCTTGTCGAGATAGGCTTGAACTTTATCCGGATCGAGATCCATCGACGTGGGGCGAATGGCTTCGTGGGCCTCTTGAGCCCCTTTTCGGCTCTTGTAGATGTTCGGCTTGGATGGGAGATAGGATTCTCCGTAGCGGCCTTTGATCCAGTCCCTCACTTGATGGATTGCCTCTGTAGAGACACGTGGGGAATCCGTTCTCATATAGGTGATAAGCCCCACCTGTCCGATCTCACCCAGTTCAACACCTTCATACAAACTTTGAGCAAAACGCATCGTCTTCTTCGCAGAGAATGATAGCTTTCGAAAAGCTTCCTGTTGGAGCCGGCTGGTGATGAAAGGGGCGAAGGGATGTCGTTGTTTTTCTTGTTGGGTAACCTTTGCAACGGTGTACGGAACATGATTGAGAGCCTGTTGGAGGGCCAGGGCTTGAGCTTCATTCGATATCTTGAGTTTCTTCCCCTTCCACTTGCTTAATTTGGCATTGAAGGTCGAAGGAGAGTCCTTTCCCTTAAGTGTGGCTGTCAGACTCCAATACTCCTCCGGCACAAAATCCAGGATCGCTCTCTCCCGCTCACAGATGATCCGGACAGCGACCGACTGAACCCTTCCGGCGCTCAAGCCACGCCGGACCTTGTCCCAGAGGATGGGGCTGATCTGGTAGCCGACCAAGCGATCCAGAATTCGTCTCGTCTGCTGTGCTTCGTACTTGGACTGTTGCAGTTTCCCTGGATGCTTTAAGGCATCGAGAACCGCCTTTTTGGTGATTTCGTTGAAGAGAACCCGGTAGACTTTCTTCCCTTTATTTCCAATCTCTTCCGCAATGTGCCAAGCGATCGCCTCTCCCTCTCGATCGGGGTCCGGACCGAGGTAGACGTTCTCAACTTCCTTGCTCGCTTTCTTCAGCTCCCGGATGACTTTATTCTTCCCTTCGATCGGCACATAAACGGGCTGGAAGTCCTTCTCAATGTCCACTCCCAAATCGCCCTCAGGAAGATCTTTGATGTGGCCCACCGAGGCCTTGATGATATAGTCTCCGCCCAAGAACTTCTGAAGGGTCTTCACTTTGGTTGGAGATTCAACAATGATTAGTCCTTTAGACATTTCTATCCACTCCGGCCATCCGTCTTCTTTTTCAAGCTAACTCAGCGCCTTTCGGCTGAAACACCTGCCAGGCCATTGTGACACGAGGCCTTTCAACTCCAGCTCGAGAAGGAGGCTCATCACTCTTCCTGGTTCCAATCGACTTTCCCGGATGATCTCGTCAATGTGGATCGGTGTCTCTCCCAAAAGCCCGTAGAGGCCCTGTTGTTCTTCAGGAAGATGCTTTACAGGATCCTCGGCAGGTGGTGCGGTCTCGTCTTCTCTCTGCCATTGAGGAATGATCTCGATCAGGATGTCTTGGCTTGACTCCACCAATTTAGCTCCCTGCTTAATCAACTGATTGGTCCCTCGGCTACTTTCCATTCCTATGTTTCCAGGAACGGCGAAAACGTCCCTCCCCTGCTCCAAAGCACAGTTCGCCGTGATAAGGGAACCGCTCCTTTGTCCTGCTTCGACCACCACCACTCCCATGGAAAGGCCACTGATGATTCGATTTCTCTTCGGAAAATGACTCCCTTCAGGGGGGGACCCCATAGGAAATTCAGAGAGGACCGCTCCGTGATCGATGATGTCCCGAAACAGTTTTCGATTCTCGGGCGGATAGACCACATCCACACCACAGCCCAAAACCGCGATCGTCCTACCCCCTGCAGAAATGGCTCCCTGATGGGCCACCGAATCGATCCCTCGTGCCATCCCACTGACAATGGTAACACCGCGACTCGCCAGTTCTTGGCTGATCCTCTCTGTCATTGCCCGCCCATAGGATGAGGTCTTTCGACTTCCCACGATGGAAACAGCCACTTCATCTTCCTTCCTAAGCTGCCCTCTCATATAAAGCACCGGGGGCGGATCATAGATGTTCTTTAAGCGGCTCGGATAGGTCTCGTCGTTCAACGTGACGATGGTTCCCCCCACCTTTTGGAGTAAACTTAACTCCCTTTCCACTTTCTTCTCAAAAGACCCTCTCTGGATTTCTCCAACGACCCTCTCGCCCACCCCCTCCACGCTGAGCAGATCCGCAGCCGAAGCTCGGAAGACCGCTTCTGGCGTTTCAAACCTCTCCAAGAACCGCTTGAAGAGGATACTTCCCACACCTGGCGTCAAACTCAGGGCCAACCAGTGAAAAACATCCTGAGTCATATCGACCTTTGAACTGTCTGCCGAACACACGGGACGGCTTCTCCAACAACAAAAAAGGCTCAGGAAATGACGGGATGAGCCAGCCTCTGTGTCCGAATCCTATCTCCTAAGCCTGAGAGGTTCTTCGTTCGGGAAGAATTAGTTTGATCCTATTCCACCTTCCATCTTCTCCTTTAGGTAAGGACCGATAATATCTCCTTTGTGGACAGCCCAAAAGCAATCCTTGATCTTGGCCGTGTGATAATTGCCATACTGATCGATGATCTCAATATTTCCACTGACAATATATTTTCTGGCGATCCTTTTGCCCGTGGAGGGATCTTTCACAAAGATTTCTGAGGGAAAATAAACTGTGAATTTGTCTCCGATCAGCACAGGCTGTTTCGTCTTGAAGGCGACATAGATCAGATCATCGGTGGCCGACATGCCCTTACCCTCAAGGCTCGCGATCACAGTTCCAACCCCACGATAGTCAAGTTCACCTATAAACCCACCTTCTCTCCCTTCTGGATAAAAGGGAAGCTTCTTCTCAACGGGTTTCACCTCCGGGGGTGGCTCCTCTTTCTTGGCCACCTCTTTGGGAACCTCCACTTTCTCCACTGCAGCCTTCTGGGGTTCTCCAGGGGAAAGATTGACTGGGTTCCCTGGGTAGATCCAGTGGGGATTGGTGATGTAAGGGTTCCTCTCCCAGAGTTTTGGCCACTGATAAGGATCCTTTAAGAATCGATCTGAGATATCCCAGAGTGTGTCGCCTTTCTTGATGGTATAAAGGCCCTCCTCTTCCTTCTTTTCCTGCGCCGAAATGAGAAGAGGAAAACAGATTAACAACGTCAGACCTGCTGCAATAACGGCTACCCCTCTCAACTTTCTCATAGGAACCTCCCTTCGATAACCCGCTGAATCATGGGCAATGAAGCAATAACGGGCTATGAAATTATCCTCTTAAACATTCTTTGTCAAGAGCATTATTTAGCAATATCTATACCAAGCCTCTCCATCTTTAGCTAATTCATTAAAAATATTAAGGATATTTCGAATAAGACAAGGAGAAGTCTGCCTACTTACAGGATGGAACTGTGCAGTTTTTACGCATCCTACTCACAATGGTGAACAAATTTTGACCTTCCCTAGCTTTCAAGGGCTCCTCCACTACAGGCAGAGAACGAGGCAAGTGAAGCTCCCCGCTCACAGAGCGGGGCTTCCGGGAAATGTAGTTATAATTACACGGTCGGCTTTCCTCCCCGCCCCTGCCTACCGGCAGGAAGGCGGGGCATCCAGCCGACTTGCCCGTGGCCGGCTTTCCGAGGACTTGAGGAGAAGCCGCTTCAAGAACCAAAACAAGGCCCCTCACCCAAAAATGAGCAAATTGACAACAGACATGGTCTATGGTAGGTAGCACGTAGTCTCTTGTCAGTTTGGATCTTCTTGCAAGCGGTGATCTTCAACGATGAAGCCGTTGCCTTTACCTGATGAGACCCTGGAAACTTTTGGGGAGAGTAAACTCCATATTCTCCAGAAGAAGAGAGGGTATCGATTTTCCATTGACGCGATCCTGCTCAGTGAGTTCGTGAGGATTCGAAAGGATGAAAGAGCCATCGACCTCGGTACGGGCTGTGGTATTCTTGCCCTTCTTTTGTCTCAAACCACAAGGGTTCGCTCTTTCCTAGGTGTCGAGGTTCAGAAGATCTTGGCTGGTCTTGCAGAAAGGAATGTTGCGTTAAACCACCTTCAACACAGGATCACGATCCTTCACGAGGATTACAGGACCTTGCCACGAATCTTCCCTGCAGGCTCCTTCCACGTCGTCGTCTCCAACCCCCCCTATCGGAAATTTCGTTCGGGCCGTGTGAACCCCTCTCAGGAAAAGGCCATTGCCCGCCACGAAATCCAAGGAGCGATCGATGATCTTACCTCCGTTGCTGCATATCTTCTCTTCCCTAAAGGACGGTTCTATCTGATCTTTCCTTCCTCACGGGCTGTCGATGCCATCGCCAGCCTGAGGCGAAACACGCTCGAACCCAAACGAATTCGCTTTGTCCACCCTTATGCCGAAGCCGGAGCGAAATTCATCCTCGTGGAGTCTATGAAAGACAGCGGGATGGAACTGAAGATCATGGCCCCCTTGATTCTCCACGAGCCCAAATCCTGACGGGTCCGCACAGGCGTCGGACCCCCGGGGTGACCGGCATGTGCCCCGCAAGCCCTGCCCTTGAGGGCGGGACTTCACTTTCTTCAGACTCACGGCTACAACCAAAAAACCTTTGACATTGGTTGATGAATAAGCTAGAAATTTTTGATATGGAAACTTTAGGTTATGTACGCCCCATGGCTGAGAAAATCCCTTCCTCGTTGAAGGTCGTCTTCGACATCATTGGAGAGGATCTTGACCGAGTGGACCAAGAGTTTCGCAAGAATCTGGGATCGAATGTCTCCATGATCTCTGACATCGGAGAATACCTCCGCCGAAGTGGCGGAAAGCGATTCCGGGCAATCCTCCTTCTCCTCGCCGCAAAGCTATGCGGATACCAGGGAGATCATCACATCCTCATGGCCAGTCTCATTGAGTCCATCCACACCGCGACCCTGCTTCACGATGATGTCGTCGACCGGGCGGAGTTGAGGCGAGGTCTCACATCGGCCAATCGAATCTGGGGAGATGAAGCGTGTGTGCTGGTTGGGGATTTCATCTTCACGAAGTGCTTTTCTCTTGCCGTGGAAACGGGAGACCTGAACGTCCTCCGAACCATTTCACGGGCGACCATGCTGATGGCCGAAGGAGAACTCGAGGAGCTCGTCCGGACGAAAGACCTTTCTTTGCAAGAAGAGGAATACCTCTCCATCATCCGCCGGAAAACAGCTTGTCTCATTTCGGCCGCCACTCAGGTAGGTGCGATCCTTGGAGGAGCTTCCAAGGAGAAAGAGAAAACCTTGTCGGAATTTGGGATGCACATGGGAATCGCTTTTCAGCTCATTGATGACCTCTTGGACTACACCTCGAACGAGGAAGACTTTGGGAAGAAGATCGGAATCGATCTTCAGGATGGAAAGATTACCCTTCCCCTCATCTTCACCCTCCATCAATGCACTGCCGAGGAACGAGCCTCCATTCAACAAACCGTAGATTCCGCGCTCATTACAAAGGACGCCTTTCTCGAAGTGGTCAAAATCATTGAGCGCCATCACGGAGCCCACTATACCTGGAAAAAGGCCAAGGAATATGTCGACCGAGCAAAGGACCTTCTTCAAGGGTTTCCGGTTTCTAAAGAGCGAGATGCCTTCCACGGAATGGCCGACTATATCTTAGAGAGAAAATTGTGAAACTCCCCGCCCCTGCCACCCGCAGGCAGGCCTGTCTGCGGTAGGCAGGCACGAGGCGGGGCTTCCGGGAAAGGGTGACACGATTACCCCGCTAAGGCGGGACAGGGCATCCAGCCGACTTGCCCGTGACCGATAGATTGGTAAAGCGGAACCACATTTCCGGAGTAGTATGTTCACCTATCCTCTGCATACGTTGAGTGAAGCTCCCCGCCCATAGGGTGGGGCTTCCGGGTAATGTAGGTATGATTATAGGGTCGGCTTTCCTCCCCGCCCCTGCCTACTGGCAGGAAGGCGGGGCACCTAGCCGACTTACCCGTGACGGATTAGAAAGGAGATAAGCATGGCAGCAGGAACTGAATTACCCCAAGTGACCGACAAGAATTTTGCGACCGAAGTGCTCAATGCGAACGTTCCCGTCCTCGTTGACTTTTGGGCAACCTGGTGTGGCCCGTGTCGGAGCATCGGCCCCATCGTCGAAGAACTGGCCCAAGAGTTCAGTGGAAAGATCAAGGTCACGAAACTGAATGTTGATGAAAATCCGGGAACTCCCAGTCAGTATGGAGTTCGAGGCATTCCGACTCTCATCCTCTTCAAGGGTGGAAAGATTGTGGACCAGATTGTGGGGGCTGTTCCCAAGGGGCGCCTGGTATCGATGATTGAAAAGGCTTTGTAGTCTTGGAGAAGAATAATTTTGAAGCCGATACGACCTCGTTTCGCTATCATTCTTTCGGTTTGCTTGGGACTCGCCTTTCTTCTTTTCCACTGTGCGAAAGAAAAAAAGGGGCCTTCTCTGGCCCCCGAGTTTTCCCTGAAGACGCTCACCGGCGAGGAAATGAGTCTCTCGAAGTACAAGGGGAAGACCCTTCTCATCGACTTCTGGGCCACCTGGTGTGGGCCCTGTCGGGAATCCATTCCCCATCTGGTTCATCTCTATAAGACGTATCGAGGGCAAGGGCTCGAGGTCGTGGGGTTGAGCATGGATAAGGGCGATCCCAAGACAGTCGATCATTTTGTGAAGTCCCTCGACATCCCCTACCCCATCGCTATTGCTCCAGAAGAGATCGCGAGAGCTTATGGGGTCAACGGGCTTCCTACTACCGTCCTTATTGATAAGGAAGGAAAAATCCGCGAAAAGATTGTCGGCTTCAACACAACGATAGCCAAGAAGATTGAAACACGCGTTGCGGAACTCATCTCTGAGAAACCCCGGTAGGAAACCCTCGGCCGGCAAGTCCCTCGCAAGCTCCGCCCTTTAGGGTGGGGTCAAGGGGGCACAATATAAAAGCAAGTACCTTCCCAGGAAGCGTCGCCCTTCAGGGCGAGGCGCTTCCCTGTTTACTGAACTCTGGGATCGTCGTCTGTCGTTATGATTTGGTAAAAAATCATTTTCTCGGGAGGTACTCCAATGAAAAGAATGGGTAAGGTTTTGGTCTTGACCATTCTGGTCTTCTGCTGGTGGGTGGGGATGGCGACAGCCAATCAATCCTCAGTGGCAATTGAAGCTCCTCAGTCAGTTCAGAAAGGGGTAGAGCTGACGATCCGTGTCACGGTGACTCACAGCGCAAACACGTTTCTCCACCACACCGAATGGCTCAAGGTGACGGTGAATCAGAAAGAAGTGGCGCGTTGGGACTATACGAGCAACAGCCTGCCGGAAGCTGCTATCTTCACGAAAGAGATCAAGCTGAAGGCGATGGAGAATATGGACATCACGGCTCAGGCAAGCTGTAACATCCACGGAAGCAAAGGCCCTGGTACGGTGAAGGTGACGGTCAGGGAGTGAAACTCCCGACCTGCGCCAATCCCGTCTCCCGACAGTTAGGCGCACGGAAGCACAGGTCGGGGTTTCCGGGTGACGTGGAAAATCTTTAGACGGTCGGCTTTCCCACCCGCCGATGAGGCGGCGGACCTAGCGGACTCGCCCGCAAGATGGAATATGATGAAGATAGGAGGAATCTCGTTCATCCTGCTCCTGGGGATGCTGAACATGGTTCTCATCCTATTTCAGATGAGCACAGGACTTCGTTGGATCAGGGTGCCCATTGGCGTTCATAAAAGAACCGGCATGATCCTCTTCGTCAGCGCTTTGGTTCATGCCCTCCTCGCGTCCCTGGCCTCTTAGTATCCCAAGCGTGAGCACTCCGCGTTTTAGGAGGAGACCGGACCTTCAGTGCCTAGACTCAGGCACGGGAATCTTCTATGGGAAGGGGAGAACTCCGCGGTTACCTCTATGTCCTTGCAGCCAGCACGCTCTGGGGTGTCTCGACCGTGGTGGCCAAGTCTCTCTTCGTCCTCGGAATCCCTCCGGCACAACTGGTTCTCATCAGGCTGGTTCTCTCTGTCCTCATTCTTCTTTTGGTCTTTCTATGTTTCAATCGAAGCTGTCTCGTCATTCCCATGAGAGAGATTCCCTACTTCGCTATTTTAGGCTGGGTCGGTATGGCAGCCAATCAACTCACCTATTACTTCACGATTAGCAAGATCCATATTGGCCTTGGGATTCTCATCCAGTACTTTGCTGTCGTTTGGATCACTCTCTATGCCTTTCAGTTCCAAAAAGAACCCATCTCAAAGTGGAAGGTCTTCTCCCTCTTCATGGCCCTCCTCGGATGTTACCTGGCCGTGGGAGGGTATCGAATCGACCTTCTCAGGCTGAACGGCGTTGGGATTCTCAGTGGCCTGGCCTGTTCGTTTTTTGCTGCCTTCTATGTTCTTTACGGAGAAAAAGTACTAAGGCGGCATGATCCTTGGACGGTGATCTTCTATGGCTTTGGTTTCGGGGCCATCGGCGTCGGATTTTTCGTCTCTCCAGTTCAAATCGTTACCGGAGGGTATTCCCTAAAAATGTGGATGGCTTTCTTCACCATCGCCATTTTTCAGACGCTCATCCCTTTCGGTCTCTACTTCAGCGGCATCGATCGAATTCGTGCAACTCGGGCAAGTATTACGTCTGCCTGGGAAATCATAGCAGGGGGTTTGTCTGCCTATGTGGTCCTCGGAGAAATGCTCAACCCCCTTCAGATCATGGGAGGAGTAGCCGTCATTGCCGCCATCATACTTCTCCAGATCGAAAAAGAGAGAACCGCTCCCTCTTCCTCTTTTTCCATTCGACAGAATGACAACCCTCCTCCCCTTTCTTCGTCCAGAGTTCCTTCTTAACACTCTTCACCTATTAGGAACACAGAAGAAAAAGGAAGTGCAGCTTGAGAACAAATGTATTAGATTTCTCGTAGCTGTTTTGCCAAATTAGAGACTATGAGATGGAGCTTTATCCTCTTCTTCGGGGCTTTCTTCACTGCTTACGGACTAGTCAATCTCTATATCTTCGTAAGAGGCTGGCAAGCCATCGCGCAGGGATCCTCCCTCCGGACATTCTATGTCCCCATCTTTCTTATCCTCTCCCTTTCCTTTATCGGCGGACGACTGCTCGAAAACCTTTGGCTCTCTTGGGTGAGTGACCTCTTCGTCTGGGCGGGATCTTTCTGGCTTGCCGCTATGCTCTATTTCTTCCTGGCCCTCGTGGTATTGGATTTAGCCAGATTAATCAACCACTGGCTGCCTTTCCTTCCTTTCCATGCCTCTGCCCACTACGCCACGGTGAAACAATGGACGGCCTTTGGCCTGATCGGTTCTGTTGGCCTCCTCCTTCTTGTTGGCCACATCAACGCCCTCTCTCCGAAGATTCGAACGCTGGACCTTTCAGTTCCAAGAAAGAACGCCAAGATGGATACTCTGGATATCGTCGTTGCCTCCGATATCCATCTCGGGACGCTGGTCGGCCAGAAGAGGTTTGACAAGATCGTTGACCGAATCAATGTACTGAATCCTGATATCATTCTGTTACCTGGAGACATCGTGGACGAGGACCTTGGCCCGGTCATCAAGCAGAATCTCGGTGAAAGCCTGAGAAGCCTCAAATCGAGATTCGGCATCTTTGCCATCACAGGAAATCATGAATACATCGGGGGTGTTGAAGAGGCGTCCCGTTATCTCGTTGACCACGGCGTGACGGTTTTGAGAGACCGTGTCCTGCGCATCAATGAGACCGTCTATCTCGTAGGAAGAGAGGACCGGAGCATGGACCGATTTACAGAAAAGACACGGAAGCCCCTCAAGGATCTCATGGCGGAGGTGGATGGCCGTTTCCCGGTCATTC
>Ga0315282_10005895_pt1 | contig 20708 bp, 18 predicted proteins | sample YL17G07_20_MG_FD_203693 | JGI IMG/M metagenome (GOLD analysis project Ga0315282, IMG submission 203693) | Sediment microbial communities from Yellowstone Lake, YNP, Wyoming, USA - YL17G07_20 | ecosystem: Environmental > Aquatic > Freshwater > Lake > Sediment | place: USA: Wyoming | collected... | reverse complement strand
CTAGCAGCAGAACTTCCAGATTCTCTCCTTATTTGGCTGCCGTGACCGGATCGAGTGGGGAATCGAAAATTGTATACGTGATTCAAGGGCTTTGAGATTTAGGTGAATCTATGCAGATTACTGAAACCACTCACTATCTGGAGCAGCCGATGCACGGAATATTCACAGCCTGCTACGCAATCTTAGGAAAGGAGATAACCCTAGTAGACTCTGGTCTGCCGGGAACATGGGAGAGCATAATCTTGCCTTACCTCAAACAGGTAAGACGCGACCCCAAAGATATCTCTCTCATCGTACATACACATAACCACGGTGACCATGTCGGCAGCGATCAAGCCATAAAGGCAGCGACTGGAGCAGAGATAGCGGTGCACGAATCAGGGGCTGAAGCACTCGAGAAACCCGAGATGCAACGAACCAAGTATCTGGCTGACTACGGAAAATACTTGACAGAGAAGGATAAGGAGAATATTCTCAAGAGACCTCTCAGCCAACCTCTGAAGGTCGATCGAACCCTGAAAGACGGAGAAGTCCTAGAACTGGGACCGATAAGCCTAGAGGTTATGCATAGCCCGGGACACTCACCTGACTCGGTCTGCTTTTACGATAAGCAGGGAGAGACCATATTCACCGGAGACTCGGTCGTTGGGAGGAGCACCAGAACTGACGACTTTATTATCTTGCAGGATGTGGACGCCTACCTCAACTCGATCGATCGACTGATGAAGATGAGTCTACGATTGATGCTTATGGACCACCCCTACCTACCCTATGAGAGAGCGATCCTCAAGGGCTTCCGGCTCAGGGAATACCTCAAGTTCTCCTCAGACATCAACTTGAAGATTGCAGACCAAATAGTCGTGATACTCAAGAAGGCGAAGAGACCCATGAGTGCCGCTGAAGTTTCCTACGCTGTCTGCCCAGTCTTCAGGCGCAAGATCCCCGAGGGCGTGACAAACCGCACCGTTCTAGTACACCTCCAGAGACTGGCGAAACAGGGAGTCACTATGGAAGTGGAAGGACCGGCACGCATTCTATGGGCCTTGAAGGCTTAGAGACATCCTTATTCTAGCGGAGGCTAGACCATGACCAAGGCATACGTCCTAGGCGTAGACATGGGAACGACAGGTTCAAGAGCAATCCTCACAGATGCGGAAGGAAACGTGGCAGGGCTCGGTCGCTCATCCTGCAGGGTAGAGTATCCCAGAGAAGGCTGGGCTGAGCAAGAACCTAGATGGTGGTGGGACTCATTCGTAGAGGCTGTCCGAGAAGCGCTGAAGAACTCGAAGATCGACCCCGGGTCGATTGCATCCCTTGGAGTAGCACATCAGAGAGAAACGATTGTCCCAGTCGACAAGAGCGGTAAGCCTCTACGAAACGCGATCCTATGGATGGACCGGAGAGCCGTAAGTCAAGCAAAGTGGATAGAGAGTGAGATAGGAGCGCTCAAGTATTTCGAGAAAACTGGAGTGCCACCTAGCACTGGATGGTCGATCAGCAAGATCCTCTGGGTTAAGGATCACCAACCTCGGATCTTCGAGAGGAGCTACAAGTGGCTTCTAGTTCACGACTATCTGGTCCATGAACTGACCGGGGAGTATGCGACCACCTAGGCTTGTTCCTGCACAACTGGAGCACTTGATATAAGGAGGCTCGACTGGGCGGAGGACATCTTGGAGAGATGTGGAGTCCCAAGAGAGATGTTCCCAGCCAACCACCCCCCAGGGGAAGAGATTGGAGTTCTCAAGAGGGAACCTTCCAGTATCCTTGGACTTCCAGAGGGCCTCCCGGTGACTGGCGGCGGAGGAGATCAACAATGCGGAGCACTAGGTTGCGGCTTGACAGCACAAGGTCCGGCAAGCATAAACCTAGGAACCTCAGTCGTAATAGAGATCTACTCAGATAAGCCGCTAATCGACCCTCAACTCCGCTTCATCTGTAGGGTCAGCGCAATCCCCGGGAAGTATGCACTGGAATCCGCTGGCGGTGGGGCGGTAGTCCTACAGTGGTATAAGGAGAACTTCGGCAACCTCGAGGAAGTCGCTGCCGAGAGATACGGCTCAGATCCTTACGATATCCTGGCAGCTGAAGCTGCGACCACGCCTCCTGGATCTCTTGGTCTCATACTGATCCCACACTGGATACAGGGGAAAGGAATCGTCTCCGGCTTCAGCCTAACACATAAGAGAAAACACCTCATCCGAGCAATATTGGAAGGGATCACCTATGAGGTGAGGAACGCGATCGAACTGATAGAGGAAGGCTCGAAAGCTGGAATTACCGAGCTGAGACTATATGGCGGCGGTTCCCGAAGCAGTCTTTGGAACCAGATATTTGCAGATGTATGCGGACGCGAAGTAGTCAAACTCCAGACAGAGGAGAATACAGCCCTAGGCGCTGCGATCCTCGCTGCCAAAGCCGGAGGATTTTTCAACAGTGTCTCAGAAGCCGCGAGGCATATGGTAAGAATACGAGAAAGATTCGAACCTGATAAGAAGACAGAGGAGACCTATAACGAGTTTTATGAGAAGAGGTTCCGACCGGCCCTAAAGGAATCGAGCAGAGCATCTGCGATTGAGCTCTAGTCAGGATCCGGAAGGCTCAGGCGTGAATAGAGATCAAGTGACGCACCTAGATCTCACCGGATCAACCTAGCCCTGTGGAAGCCTTCTATTGCCATATGCTTCATTGGAAGCATAGCCTAAGAATGCTTCTACCAGGACAAAGACGCTCAATCTCGGTCCTCAGCTCTGCTTCACCCACTTCTTACAGATCTCCACGCCGGTTACGGCTTCCTTCGCGTAGCCATCAACCCCTATCTCCTTCGCAAATGCTTCAGTCACAGTTGCCCCTCCCACGATAACCTTTACCTTCTTTCTCAGCCCAGCCCTCTCCAACTCCTCAATGACGAGAGGTATCTGATCCAAGTTGGTCGTCAGGAGAGCAGAGAGACCGATGATGGCTGCATCGGAAATCCTGGCAGCATCCACAATCTTCCCCGCAGGCACATCAACCCCTAAGTCGACCACCTTGAATCCGGCTGCGTTCAGCAGAGTGATGAATATGTTCTTCCCGATATCGTGGAGGTCACCAAGGACAGTAGCAACGACAGCGGTACCTAAGGTACCCTGCGGCTCGTCCCCCATATAGGGCTTTAGAACCCCTAGACCTTCCTTCATGGTCTCGCCTGCCATGATTAGCTCTGGTACGAAGTACTCTCCCGCCTCATACTTCTTGCCAACGAGACCCATGGCCTCCCCCATCGCCTCTATAATCCTCCCTGCGGTTATCCCTGCACTCATCGCCTCTAGACTCGCGCTCTTTACGCCTTCAACGTCGAAGTTCAGGATGCTGTTCCTTATCTTCTCAAGGACCCTCTCTGGTTTCTCAGTCAAGACAGATCACCCGAATCTTCCTTCGTTCCATTCCTCGATAATCTTGCCTACAAGCCTGACCCTCTCGATATCGGCATTCGCGGGAACCATATCGGAGACCCCGAGCTGCAGCCGACCAGAACCTCCAAGTGTATCGAGGATCTGCCGCGTGAACGTCTCAAGTTCCTTGACAGTATGGTGCTTTGTGAAGAGGACGGCGGGCATCCCGTCCCTTAGGAACTTGCCCTCATCAATTATGTATTTCTTCATCTCCTCCAGCGTGAGGTCGCCCTGCGGCTTTGGGGTCACGCATTCTAGGCCATCCAGCTCCGTCTCTTTCAGGAGAGGGAGTAGGCTTTTCACGAAGCCATCCCAGTGGGAGGAGAGATACTTCCCAGTCGCATGAGCCTTATCTGCGATCCTTTGGAGGTGAGGTATCATGTACTTCCTGAACTGGCTTGGTGAGCACAGGGATTCGTGGGTGTTTGATGGCATACATAACTCTACGACCGGGGTGCCCGCATAGGCTTCGATCTGTTTTTCAAGGTCTTGCAGCATGAGTTCCATGAGCCCCTCCATTTCCTGAGGGTGTTTCCAGAGCCAGATCACCGTTCTGTTGAGCCCCATCATCCCTATTACGAGCCTTAGGATGGGCTCTCTTTCTATGGCAGCTTTTGGGTAGATCTGATCGCCGTACCTCTTCTCACCCCACCTGTATCGTTGCCAGTCAAACTCGTACTCCCTATGCTCCAAGACATACTTGTATACGCCTATGCTTTCCTGATCTTTGAGGAAGTGTTCGACAGGATAAGAGGAAGTGCCCTCCTCTGTTCTCCTAGCGACCTGCCTCATCTCACCTACCGGAGTCACGTATCTTGTGACAGTGAAGTCGCCGGATGTACCATTGTAGAGACCCTTGGCAGGCTTCACCCACACCTCCACGTCACTCCCCTCTCTAGTCGCCAAGGCGATCTCCCCGGCGTATTCGCCTCCACCGAATAGACCTCCTATCCAGACCTCGCGTGGGGTCGCATCAAGATCTTTGTAGACCTCATCCAGGTAGAGCCCGCCATATCGCTTAGGAAGCGTATTCGCACAGTTATTCACATCGTACCAGTGCCTTATTCTAGGCCACCATACCACCCTCTGAGGTTCCTTGCTTTCTAGCACTGCCATCAACCGGTCACGTGTCGTAGCCACCTACTCTCACCAAGGAGAGAAGGGCTATGAGATTCTCGATAAGACTTTTGCTGACAGAGACAAGGATCCAAGTACCTTCATATTTCTGCGTTGAATAACATCTCCCAAAAAGAAAAGCCTAAAAGTAGGAATCGTATGAAAAGCCGTCTATACATGTATTTCATACAGGATGGACGAGCGGACAGATGGTTAAACCAGACGAGAATATACGCGTCTACGGAATCGTGACTATGGGCGAAAGAGGACAGATAGTGATACCGAAAGAGGCAAGGGAAGAACTGGAGATTGGACCAAAGGAGAAGCTGCTCGTCCTAGGCGGTCCAAACAAGTCCATCGTCATTACGAGAGCTGAACAAGTCCGCGAATTCGCAACCAAGCTCTTAGGAGCCTTCGGTAGAGAAGACGTAAGAGCCCCCAGTAAGAACTCTTGAGGAACTCTCAAGCTCCAAGAGACAGAAGAGTGTTTTGGTGTCGCATATGTCTACCACAAGAATTGCATTCAGGAACCTGTCCAGGCGCAAGCTCAGGAACGCCCTCACCGTGCTGAGCATCATCATTGGCGTCGCACTCCTGACCGGGGTCAATGTAGCCTTCGATAGCGCCTACAACCAATTTGTGAACACCATCAACAGGTCATCCGGATCCGTCGACATCAGCGTATACTCAGCAACCGGCGCATCACTAGGTGAGCAAGTCCTATCAGAAGTCCGGCAGGTGAAAGGCATAGCTGAGGCATCAGGCAGAGTCACAGCGTCAGGACATGCCATATTCTGGAACATGACGGAAGAAAGCTCAGCCTCACTCTCGATCAATGGAGTAGATCCTACCAGCGACTTCGACTACTTGAACCCGGAATACACAGACATAACTGGAAGCAGATCGCTGGGCCCCGGAAAGATCATCATAGATGCCCGACTCAACTACACGATTGGACAGATAATCAAGGTCCGCGCAGGATCAAGCTACTACCGGCTGGAAGTGGTAGGACTCTATCATCTTCCAGTTGAGAGCCGGGGAATGTTCCTCATCCAGAGATATACGGCGTATGTAACTCTCGCAACGGCCCGGGAGATATCTAGAACTTGGGGAAAGTTCACGAGGATAATAGCTCGTGTTGACAGTGTTTCGAATACCCGTGAAATCGTTGAGAGGCTCAAGAAAGCCCTTGGAGGAGAGTATGAAGTAAGCGCCGATAAGGAAAGGATCCTCGACAGCATGCAGAATGCCCTGCAAGGCTTCAGGAGTGGACTCCTCATAATGTCGGCAGTATCGAGCGTCGTCGCCCTCGTCATCGTCTTCAACACAGTCTACATGAACGTGAAGGAGAGGATGTATGAGATCGGGGTGATCAGATCCATAGGTGCCTCAAAGACACAAGTCTTCCGAATGTTCCTATTCGAGAGCACACTCCTCGGCATAGCGGGAACAGCCACAGGACTAATAGGGGGACTCCTATTAGCAGGATACTTCTCGAAGACGCTAGGCCTCCCCTCCTCCCAGGGAATCCTGATAGTTTACAAGCCAGAAACAATAGCCCTCGGCATCGCAACAGGGCTACTAACTACATTGATCGGCGGGCTCATTCCGTCTATCATGGCAGGAAGAACAGAAATCCTACAAGCACTTAGACCATCGATGAGAATGAGCGATAATAGAAGGCTTCAATGGATCCTGCTTGGAGCAGGAGCCCTACTGTTCCTAACAGGAATCTACCTGCAAGGATTCAGCAATGCATCGCGCGTCATAGACATCCCGAAAATCGGCGCAGCCTCGATTCCTCCCTTGATAGCAGGCCTCATCCTGATGACAGCAGGCCTCATAAAAGCGACAGAAAAGATCTTCGAGTACGCACTCTACCCCGTATTCGGAAAAATCAGTAGGCTTGCATCGAGAAACTTCTCGAGAAACCTCGTGAGGACAACCATCTGCTTCACACTCATCACAATAAGCCTATCCTTCATAGTTGCGATAGGCGGAGTACAATACACTGTCAACAATGGAATCGAGAAGACGGTCACCAGCCTCTTCCAATCCGACATCATCGTGATAGCAGGAGACAATGCGCTTCAGAGAGATTTCTGGAAAGACCTCGCCCGCCTCGAAAACAGAACCCTCATCGAGGAAGCCGCTCCCGTCAAGATAACAGGCACCAAGATACGGGCGATGACAAGGAGCGAGAATGTCACAATCAGCCTGACCGCGATCCACACCCCGAACGGAGCCTACTCTGATAACTACTGTGCCTACCCCAACGTAATGGACATGACCTTTACAAAAGACACGCCACCCAACGTCTATCAGAGACTCCATGATCCGAACACGATCATCCTCTCGAGCAGCGTCGCTGAGACACTAGGGGCAAAGATCGGCTCAAAGATCAGAGTCTTATCCCTGCTTGCAGTCGAGCTTGTACCAGGCGTTGTCATCTGGAAACCAGTATGGAGGACCTTCCACGTCATCGGAATAGTCGAAGTGGGAATGGGGCAGGTCCAAGAGGGAGGACAGATGAGCAAGATGTGCTACATCTCATACCACACCCTAAACACACAATGGGGCTACTATGAGGACGAGGCAACCATGTTCTACATAAGGGTCAAGCCAGAGTACAGCGATAGAATTGGATACGTGAGAGACGTAATCCTCCAGAAATTCGGGAAGAAATACGGGATCGGAGTAATCACAAGAATCGACATCCTTGAGGCAATAGAAAAGAACATGGATCAGATGTGGAACCTATTCAACAACCTAATCCTCTTCTCGGTCGCCGTATCCGCGATCGGCATGTCAAGCATAATGATCATGAACATATCTGAGAGGAGGAGAGAGATCGGCATAATCCGATCCCAAGGCATGAGCATAAACCAAGTTGGCAAGATGATAATCGGAGAAGCAATCATACTAGGAGCAATAGGACTACTGCTCGGAACGATCTCCGGAATGATCATCTACAGAGGAATCACCTTCGTAATGTCTCACACAGGTTTCTCTGGGGTGCTCACAACTCCCTGGGAGGCAATAAGAAGCGCAGCCATACTCGCGCTGGGAGTATCAGCCGTCAGCGTACTATACCCACTGTACAAAGCAGTCAAACTAGACATAGTCGACGCCGTAAGGAGGAATGAGTGAACAGATGACAAAGAACGAGAGTGAGACAACGATCCTAGAAGTGAACCACCTAACCAAGACCTACACACTTGGAAAACTGAAGGTCCAAGCCCTAAATGGGATCAACCTTAGAGTGAAAAAAGGGGAGTTCGTCGCGATCATGGGATCATCTGGATCCGGGAAGACCACACTGCTCAACCTTATAGGAACCCTAGATACTCCCACAGAAGGCAGCATAATCCTTGACCAAGAAGACCTCTCAAAACTGAGAGAGGCAGACAAGGACAGGATAAGAAGGAATGAGATCGGCTTCATCTACCAGTTCTACAACCTGATCCCTGTCCTCTCAGCTAGAGAGAACATAGAACTCCCCATGGACCTAGCCAACGTGGAGAGAAAGAAGAGTAAGGAGAGAACAGACCAGCTTCTCAAGATGGTCGGGCTTTCAGATCGAGCAGACCACAGACCAGACGAACTCAGCGGAGGAGAACAACAGAGGGTTGCGATAGCGAGAGCCCTAGCCAATCATCCAAGCCTAATCCTTGCAGACGAGCCTACAGGAGACCTAGATACAAGGACCGGACAAGAGGTCATAGGCAAACTGAAGGAACTCTGCAAGGATGAAGGTGTCACCGTGATCATGGTCACCCACGACCCTGTTGCAGCGGAGTTTGCAGACAGAATTATCCGCATGAGGGACGGAAGAATCCAAGGAGAGAGGGCTCTCACCCCAAGTGAGAAATGAGCCACAGCCCCGAGAGAATACTACACTGTAAATGGAAATAGAGGATGAGAGAGCCAAGAAATCGATCAATCCTTGTTGGCGGCGGAATGCCTCTTGGCACTACTCATTCATGCAATTAACTTCTTACACCAGCTTTCAACCTTACTCTCTACCTGATTCGGGTTTCTAAGAACCTTCTCACAACTAGTGGAGCTGACCAGCTGAAGATCTATGATGCACGACAAGAGAACCTCTCATCAGGTAAACCTGTCATCAGATCTTGCTTCGTATGCCATATCCGCTCTCCTAGAAAGCCAGCCTACCCTTTCCACTTCTCGGACATCAAACTCGGGAACATAGGGTTTAATGTCCAAGAGAGGTGTGCCATCAATAATATCGACATCTGCGATCTGAAGGTCACAGCCTTCAACCCCCAGAAGCCTGACCACGGAGATCCCTATGGGATTCGGGCGTCTCGGCGCCCTCGTGGCGAACATTCCGTGCAGATTCTCGTCCAAGAAAGGCTTGATCTTCAGCGAGTAGCCTTTGGAGAGATGGAAAGAGTACAGCAAGAAAATATGAGAGAATCCTTCGAGACCATCAGCATACTCAGGCTCTATTTCTACAGTTCCCAGAACATCTTGGGCACCAGATGGCTGGATAGGCATCTCCTCAATACTCCTGAAAGGAGAATGAATCACACCTATGGGCCTGTATATTATTTCCTCCATAGATCCACCACTCCACTCGCATAACGATGTGATCAAGCTGAGACTAAGGGCATAGAAGGATGCTCCGGCTCCAGAGACAGTCTGCACATGAAGGACTTCCACCCCAGCAGTCACGCTCAGATGTCTCAGTCCACCAACAATGGTCTCCGAAGCTACAGTCGGTACAAGAGGGGAACCTGAACATTCTCACTCTATGCCTGAAATTGACATACTCCTCTGTGTTCCATATCTCTTCCAGACTCTCCTCTCTGACGTTTCCGAAGCCAGCCTTCACTGTCTTCTTGATTCTGCCCAAGACGTAGCAGGGATATGTGTGCATTAGCCTGTAGCAGGGGCTTACGCACCCGTCCCATGAGACGACACAAGAATTGTTTTCAATAAAACGACATCCTCTCTGAGTCTTCAATCCGGTTTCAGGCAGGGTCAAGCCAACTGGATACTTTATCGCTTCTCTCACCAAGCGGAGCCTCAGGTCACGTAGCATGTCGCTGTGCAATGGATTCGAGTACAGGATCTCGTCCTTCATCTCCGCTGTATGTGGAAGGAGATTGGTTACGAGAATGGTTGAAGCACCCATCTGACTGGCTAGGCGGGGCAGCCCAGGCAGCTCTCTCATGTTTCTTCTCATCCAGACGAACTCTATAGCGACCGAGGGTGTTGATTTGCCGAGACTGCGTTTCACTTCGCCAAGAGTAAGGATGTTCGCCGCAACCTTTGTGAACTCCGCACCGATTCTTATCTCCTCGTATAGGACTGGGGAGATGCTATCGAGAGAGACTATCAGCTTATCCAGTCCAGCTGAGACCATCTTCTTGGAGGTGTCTTCGTCTAGGAGAGAGGCGTTGGTCGTGAGTTCAATGCTAACATTCTCGCCGAGGATCTCCCTAGTCGTGAGGACCATCTCGCATATCTCGGGGTGAGAGAGAGGTTCCCCGAAGCCACCGAGAACCACTCTATTCAGCCCTGAAAAGGCTGCCGCCATATTCATCAGGCACCTATAATCGTCCAGACTCATTCTGCCAATAGGATCTTCCCAGGATCTCCGCACACAGATCTTACAGTTCAAGTTACACTCGGTCGTCGGCTCCACGTAGAGCTGCCTGAGATCGTCCTGAGGCTGCTTCCTTAGCAGAAGGTCTCCTCCGACCTCGTATACTGCAAATCTCTCTCCTGACGCAATCCGATACTTTTTCATCAGGCTACTTGGAAGAAAGAACGTTTCTCCTTCTCGAACTGCAAGGACGCGACCTGCTACCGGGTATTTTTCATCTTCCAACTTGAGATCAACTTGCTGGTCTGGTTCGGTCTATTGCCTGAATCTTTCCTGTCGCCTCCTCCGGCCGGAGGAAAGAAGACGATAGAATCGCCGTCTCTAAGCTTTGTCTTGAGATAGTTCAAGAAATCTATGTCTCTTCCATTGACAAGTATCTTGTTATAAGGGCGAAGTCTCCCTGTCTCCTGATCGAGTAGCCTTTCTCTGAATCCTGAGCTGTACGCCTTCGTCAAGAAGTCTATCAACTCCCCAACATCTTGAGCTTCAATCGAGATCCTCAGGGTGTTTGATGGAAAGAACTCCCTAAAGGTCGCATAGACTCGAACCTCAACTCTAGGCAACTTCAGCATCAGAAAAAAGAAAGGGGATAGGCAGAGATAGTCTTTTTGGATTATCGGAGTCCCAGTTCTTCAATCTTCTCTGCTGTCGGTCTCCCGTCTTCCCAGCCACGCAGCAGGTAGTATTCGTCAAGCATTTGATCCAGCTCAACAACATGACCCTTGGCAGGTCCCTCAGGCATCGGCTCTTTGAGCAGCCTCTCAGGAAGGGTATCGTCTTTTCTGGAAAAGCCTTCACGGTTGATGAACATACGTTCAATGTTGTAGATTCGCTCGCCAGTCTTATTGAAGTCGTCTACGGACCAATTCCATCCTGTCACAGGGTTACTTAATGCAGTCAAGTCATCGGCGGTGAGTGCAAACGTTAGGAACTTGCATATGACAAGCGAGTCAGCCATGCTGAAGATGTCCTGAAACGCGATGACCCACTTGGCCTTCCCGTTCGGTGTTAGGGGGTCAAGCTTCTCCGGTATGCCAAGGATCTCTGGTGCAATCATATAGGCCCTCAGATGGCATCCTCCACGGTTTGAGGTAGCATAGCCCAGCCCGTGACCCTTGATACCTCTAGGATCGTATGCAGGAAGCTCCAGCCCCTTGACATGCATAGCGAGTTCTGGGGCGCCGTAGGATTCGGCTAAGCGCTTCGATCCTTGAGCTATTTCGTCTCCGAACCCCGATCGAATGCCAGTTCTCCAAGCCAGCTCGACGATCGCCTGCGGATTGCCGAACTTTAGCTCCATTCCTCCAAGCTTCTCTTTTGGGATCAGCCCCTTCTCATATAATTCCATTGCACACGCAACCGTGCTCCCAAGGGAGATAGGGTCTATACCCATCTCGTCACAGATGTTGTGAGCCTTGGTTATGGCGTTGAGATCATCGACCCCACACATTGCCCCAAGGGACCAGTCCGTCTCGTATTCTGGACCCTCTCCCTCGACTTGGTACGGAGGCTCTGTAACCTTGCTCACCCTCCCGCAGGCGATCGGGCAACCCCAGCAAGGCTTGGTACCGGTCAGGATAGTCTTCTGTAAGGTCTCACCACTGATCTTGTCAGCCCCAGGGAATACACCTGTCTGGAAGTTCCTCGTTGGGAGCGCCCCACTCTCGTTGATCACATTGATCAAGATCGGGGTGCCCAGTTTTGGCAAACCCTCCCCCGTCACAGCGTTCTCCTTAAGCTTCTGAATCGCTTTCTCAACAACCCTTGAGAGCCCATCTGGATCAAAAACGGCTGGCTTCCGCTCGCCACGAACAACCACCGCCTTCAACTTCTTCGACCCCATCACAGCCCCGACACCCGCTCTTCCCGCGGCTCTATGTTTATCGTTCATTATGCCTGCAATGAGGACAAGCTTCTCCCCAGCTGGACCGATGCTAGCGAGCTTAGCCCGCTTCTCTCCAAGTTCTTTCTGAATCCTATCCTCGGTGTCCCAGACCCCGAGCCCCCAGTATTCCTCTGCGCTCTTCAGCTCGCCTGCGCCGTTCTTGATCCACAGGTAGACCGGATCTTTCGCCTTGCCCTCAACGATTATTCCGTCGAACCCAGCGAAGCGCAGCTCCGGACCCCAGTTCCCGCCACAGTTGGAGTCACCGATACCCCCAGTGAGAGGGGACTTAGTGATCACGTGAAATCTTCCACTCGCAGGGAACACCGTGCCAGTTGCAGGTCCTGTCATGAAGATCAGCTTGTTCTCCGGACTGAGCGGGTCTATCCCTGCCTTGAGCTCATCGTAGAGGATTTTAACGCCGATACCGCGGCCGCCGACAAACTTCTTCGCAGTCTCTTCGTCTATTGTCTCGTCTTTGAGAGACTCAGTTGATAGATTCACTCTCAACATTCTCAATGCTGTACGCTCTCCCCGCCACATAGCTAATGCGCGGTGCCAATTATCATTTTCCCCAGCGCCGACCCTTTACGATTGGAGCGGGAGATCAGTGGATTCATATGGAACCCTCAGTTCACTCTCTTTCAAATTACCTGATGAGAATGTTCAGTCAATATCATAGAGCTTAACTGGACGGGGAGTTATGGCATCGGTAGGAGTGAGGAGTTTTGGCGGTCGTGTCTATTGTTCGAGTTCAGAACGAGGATATTGAGGGAGCCGTAAGATCAGCGGTCAAGCAAGCCGGAGGACTGGATGCCCTGATCGGTAGGGACTCCATCGTTCTAGTGAAACCAAATGTTCTGCGCCCGTTGGAGTCCGGTACAGGGATCCTCACGGATGCGAGAGTCACTGAAGCCGTTGTGAAGATGACGAAGGAACGAGACCCTCGGAGAATCATCATAGGAGAGGGGGCTAGCGTTGGATATGATTTTCCAGACTTCCGGGATACTCTTGACGCGTTCAAGATGTCTGGAACCGAAGAGGTAGCTCAACGCTGCGGTGTTGAGCTTATCGACTTGAACAGGGATGAATCGGTTGAGGTAGAGGTCCCCGATGCCTACGTGATGAAGAAGTTCAGAGTTGCGAAGACCGCTCTCGAGGCAGATGTCATAATCAGCATCCCTGTGCTGAAGACCCATGTAAGGACAGCGATCACATGCAGCCTGAAAAACATGAAAGGCGTCCTACCAGGCTTGGAGAAGAGGAGAACACATCAATGCGGTTTGGACAGGGCGATCGTGGACTTGAACAAGGCAGTGAAGCCCGATCTCACCGTGGTAGACGCGGTCAACTGTATGGAAGGAACCTGGGAATATCCGAGAGACCGCCTTACCCTAAACTTGATAGTAGCTGGTGCTGACCCAGTAGCTGTCGATGCCACATGTGCAAGGATTATGCGCCTTGACCCTGCTATGGTTCTCCACATACAATTGGCCCAAGAGAAAGGACTCGGCACCGCTGATCCGAGCGAGATCGAAGTTAAGGGACTAAGGGTTGAGGAGGTAGCAAGACGATTCAGACCGTACTCCGAGGTATTCAAGAGCCGCTTCGGAATGATCACCTTCGTTGAGAAGGATGCATGCACAGGATGCATGGGAGAGATATACAGTACATTCGTATACCTGAGGGAGGCAGGCTACGACCGCGAACTGGGAAAGCTGACCGTGATCATGGGTAGACCAGAGGTCATCCCAAGGATGGAAGGAAAACCCCTAGTTGTTGGGAGATGCGCTAGCCATTACGCTAAACTCGGCGTCTTCGTTCCAGGATGTCCTCCACACGGAACTGCAATCACCGATAAGGCCTGTGAAACTCTGGGCATAGACCAAGAGAGAGTCCACGCCGCAATCGAGGAACTACACAAGGTTCCTCCAGGCAAGGGCTGAACTACACTCCGATATTTACAGCAACCTCGTTTACGGCCTTATTACCATTATAGCGAATTTGTGAGCAGTCTTCTACCCAATCCGTCCTAGAGGAAGAGATCATGAAGCGTGATCTCCTAAGGATCATACGCGAAGTGGAGTAGACTCCACCGCACTCAGGGTCAATAAATCTTGTATATGGAAACAGACTAAGACTAGTCTATGGCAAAGATGAGATTCGGTTTTCAAATCCCTACATGGGGAAACAGACCCTGGAAGGAACTCACTGAGATTATCAGGGCAGTAGAAGAGTTAGGATATGACTCGATATGGACCCCCGATCATCTCTTTCTAAATGAGACCCTGACATCCGCGGTCAAAGGCGACCTGAGAAGACCAGACATGCTGGATGCATATACAATCCTAGCAGCGATAGCTGCATTGACGAAGAAGGTCAGGTTGGGTCCTGCGATGACACCGATCCCACTGTACAACCCCTCCCAACTCGCAAAGAAAGTGGCAACCCTCGATGTCATCTCAGACGGTAGAGTCGAGTTAGGGCTCGGCTGCGGATGGCAGGAGAGAGAATTTGTCAGCTATGGCATTGAGTGGAACAACTTTAAGACTAGAATGGAAAAGAGCAAGGAAGGGCTGGAGCTGATGATTAAGCTCTGGACCGTTGACGGCAACGTGAGCTATGAGGGAAAATACTATAGAATATGCGATGCCCCCTTCTACCCGAAGCCAGTTCAGAAGCCCTATCCACCACTCTGGTTTGGCGGCACATCAGATTCCATACTGAAGACTTGTGTAGAATATGATGCGGTATGGTCACCTTGGGTCTTGAGCCCAAGCAAGTACGCAGAATATCTAGAACGCATGAGAAGATTTGCAGATCAGATGGGTAAGAGGATAAGTAACAGCCAGCTTGCAGTTCACATTATCGCCCTTACAAAGGAAGACTCCAGCGAAGCTAAGAGGGAGATGGAAGAGACAATGCTCACATTATTTCAGGGCACCATAGATCATGAGAGAGGCGTCTTCGGGACTGCCGATGACTGCATTAGGAGACTCGAAGCATACACGGACCTAGGTATCACCCATTTTGTCCTAAACGGCTATCCTTACCAGAAAGACGTGGTATCGTATCTGAAAGACTTTGCCGACGCCGTGTTCGACCATTTCTAGTGTGAACCGCTTCTTTCTTCTCATCCTTCAATACACATGAGATGCTGGACAAGCGTACTGATGATGCCTTTCCGATGCCCGCTTCGCCAGTTAACCTACCGAGAAGGTCAAAAGACGAAAAACATCATTTACTCGCTTAATGCTTACCCCGAATTTATCACGGTCCGATGGATTCACCAAACTGTCTCTGGTCCCTGATGTTTTTACAATTGGAGTAGAATCCTTCTCCGACTCAGTCAGCCTTGAAGTAGAGTAATTCATACGCATGCACTGCATAGCCGATGGCGTCCACTCTGTTTCCTGATCGGATGAGAGAACTAGCCTTCTCGTAGTCCCTTCTCGCATCTTCAACATCGTCGCTCTGTGAGATCTTCAGTAGCTGGGATGCAAGAAGCATATACTCATCCAAGATGTCAGAATTCAGAAATGGGAGTGACTGGTAGTATTTGCTGACCTCGCTGAGACTCTGAAACGGCCTATTCCCTTTTAATAGACGGGCTAGGTTGTGACCAGAGACGACCAGTTCTTCAGTGGCTTCTTCAAGGTTGAACCTTGAGACAGGAGTTGGGTCGATTGCTCTCATCCGCTTATGGAAGAAGAAATGGCAGATGCTCTGGATGCCTGAGAGAAGACCCTTACCGGTTCCTCCAGCGATAGCGATGCCGAGAGCAGGTTTGCCGTCTGCATTTGGAATGCTAACAGTCTCCATGAAAGACTTAGCTATGCCACTTATGTCGCCCCAGTAGACTGGCGAGCCCAAGACTATGGCTTCGGCCTCCTCGCAGAGAAGATTCAGAGCCTTCGGGCAGTTCTTATGAACCTCAGTGTACGGCTTGACATTGAAGTCTACAAGGTGAATCTTCTCTACCTCGTAGTTCTCCAGCCTTGAACCTTCAAGTGCGGCATCGACCAGCCGGTTTGTCAAGCCATTCTTTCGCGGACTACCAACGATACCAAGAATCATGTGAACCGTTTTTCTATTCAGTGATCAAGGTATTAGAGGTATCCGACCCCAGACTCAGCACAGTCTCCAATCATTATGGCAGTTGTTTCTTGTTCTCGTTGCTGGGCGGCCTCAGCTGAGGGAAGTCCCTGAAGCAGGCTTCCAAGATCGCAGGATCCAGAATAACGATTGGAACCATACCTATAATGAAGATTCAAGCGCCGATGAAAGTCATTACCTGATGGTTGATAGACCATCCTGTCTTCATGAAACAAATGAGTGAGAAAGGTGATTCCTAGGCTGAGAGTGAAAAAAGGAGGCTGCCAACTGAGAAATCAATCATTGGGCAGTCTGTAGCTATTTGGAGGACTTTGGAACAACAGTTCGGACCAGTTGCCCCGCGCGATAGTAGGCATTGAATGCCTTCTGGCAGGCTCCGCAGAAGAACCTCTTAATGTGGAAAACGCTGAAATCCCACTCTTTGGATACATTCGATACTTCATTGCCACATATAGGACATTTAACCAAGTTTAGTCAAACCTCCTTACTGGTTCTGCTGAGGGAACTTATTCTTTAAAGCGATAACGCATGGTACTTTAGTACGGTAAGATGTGCTAAATCGATGTTTTCGAGCCAATAATGACATTTTCATGCTTGAGATGCCAAGGAATTTGCAGGGAATCTGTGAAAGAGAGGGGTTTGGAAACAGACATGCACATGCTGCACCGCATGACGATCCACTAAACCTTTATAGGCTCAGACCCCGCGGGCACGCCTTACTCTTGATGCTTAGAGAGCCAGATTGGCGCAGAACTGGAAGTTAAAACCTTGGCGAAACACCATGACATTGGAGGAGAGAACGCCGTGAAGCCAAACGAAGAGTTAACAGAGCCGCCTTTTTTCGATATGCTTATCTATTCATAACGATGATGATCCCGCCTCAGATAGGTTTAGATCCCATCCTTCCATCCAAATAGAATCTGAGAGGAATATACACTTGCAGTACCGTAGATTAGGTAACACAGGAAAAGATTTGTCAGCAATCGGTTTTGGCTGCATGAGACTGCCCCAAGACAACGATCTAGCCGTCCCAATGATACGGCGGGCCGTCGAGCTGGGCATAAACTACTTTGAAACTGCAATAGTGTACTGTCAGAGCAGGAGCGAGGTGCAGGTAGGCCTCGGCTTGAAGGGCATGAGAGATGATGTTTACATCTCCACGAAGAGCGGAGTAGCCCGAAAGGGAGATATGTATCCTGGCGGCGTCGCGCAGAGAGACACAACAGGGGAAGACACCAAGAACAACCTCAAAGAGTCGCTCTGGAAGCTCGGTACAGATAGGGTTGACTTTTACCAGTTCCACAGCCTCACGTTTGATAAGATGCCCCTTGTGATGGCTGAAGATGGACCACTTGACGTACTGAAGGAAGCCAAGGAGAAGGGAGTCATCGACCACATCGGATTTACGAGCCATGATACAGCAGCTAACATCATCAAGATGCTTGACACAGGCGAGTTTGAGAGCGTGACCGTCTACCACAATCTGCTACGAACCAGGGGAAGAGGCGGGAACCCACTGCCCGCAATCGAACATGCAAAGAAGCGAGGAATCGGAGTTATCGTTATGGGACCCTTAGGCGGAGGCGTACTGGGAACACCGATCGAGAGGTTACAAGGAGTCATACCAGAAATTCAAAGTCAAGTTGAGCTGGCATTCAGGTATTTGCTGTCCATACCAGGCGTAACTATACCTATCAGCGGAATGACGCAGATGAGAGATGTCGAGGAGAACGCTAAGATAGCTAGCGAATACGAGACTCTCTCGCTGAGTGACATGGAGAAGACAAAGGAAGTCATCGACAGGTATTCAGCGCTAGTAGAACAGTTCTGTACGGGATGCGGGTACTGTCAACCATGCCCTCAAGGCGTCAAGATCCCAGACATCTTTAGGTTCATGAACTTACAGACCGTATATGGAGTCAAGGACTGGGCGAGGCAGCAGTACGCGTTTCTGCGGATTGGTTTCAAGGGAGGCGCTGACCTCTGTATCGAATGCGGCGAATGCGAGAAGAAATGCCCGCAGAAGATTGCAATTCGGGAGGATTTGAAAAAGGCCCACAAGCTCTTGACTGAATCCGAGTAAGACACTCCAAGAGCAGGCCAAGAGAACTCCAGACCCCATATGCCCCCTTTCTCTTTCTATCGCCAAGCAGGATGCTCACCTAGCAGCATGCATGGGACCGAATATTGGAGAAGGGGCAACTCGGAGTTATGGTAAGTCGGGATGACACACAGATGCCCGTTTATCTTACTGGTTGCCTTATCAGGGTCTTCATCTTTTCTGGAGTTGATCTGCGAGGATTGCTGAGGTATATTTCATGATGCCTTCCTCGAGGCCTGTAACCCTTTTCCTCAATGAAGCTGTGGAGTTTCTGAACTGTCGAACCTTCATCAGAATATGGACCGACATGCATTATCTGGGCTGATAACCCTTCGCTGAAGCTCTCGAATCTTATCTTGGAGAGCGCAGGTAAGCTCTTCTTTTTCTCGATATGCCTCAGAGCTCGGTCAAAGAGATTTTCGGCTGCACATTCTGGCTGCATGATCATCAACGTCCATTTCCATAGGTTCTTCTCTTCTAAGTTGAAGTTGGACATATCATCGGTCCACCAGAGACCCTCAAGAGGCATGACAACATAGTCCACTGCATATTCCTTCTTGACTATGAATCTGAGAGCATAGGACACGCCGTACAGGGCTTCGACGGCATCGTCGAATTCCTTTGAGGTGTTAGGGTCGCCTTCACCATCCAACATCAGAAAATTCATCTCTGGGACGTTTACAATGACAGCATCCATTCCGTGAACCGCATACAGATGTTTGAACTCGATCTTTAGGTCGATCTTCGCCATACACTTAACATCTCATGAACCCGGTAGAACCATCAACAATGCTGCAACAAAGTCGTTACGATCTACGGGATATTCACTTATATGAGGATTACAAGCCAAGATATGTACCCTACGGAAAGCCGGTCGTCCCCACTATCTTCTGAGTGTCCCAGCTATTTGCCACATTCTTTAGAACCGAGAGCCATTGCCGATTGAGATCAGATATTTCTTATCTTTTCGGGATAATCAGCCTTGAGAAACTCGTCGAGTAGTTGTCAGAGCTTCTATATGCCCCTTTATTCGTTTGACTTCGTCTCCAGGAACAGAATTCGATTCGACTTGACAGATATCTGACCGAAACACGTTAACCATACTACGAGGAACCCTATATACAGGGGGCTAAGGAAACGAGTTTGAATGATTACGAAGAGAAGGTTCTGAAGGCTTTTTTCGAGATAGGAGTGAGCAGTGTTCCTAATCAGTTGCTGAAGGAAAGAAGCCAGCTGGACGAATTCGTCTTCGCAGACGCATTGGAAGCCTTGGAAAAGCGAGGATTCATCGAGCGATATATTGGACGCACAGTGCTCCTTACAAGAGGGAAGATCCATCTTAGAAAAAGTGGACACTCATCGATTCAATAAGCTAAATGATACCGGAATTCCACCCAGTCATGTTCTCAGAAAGAGCATATCCAAACTAACTCTCCCCAAGAATGCCGCAGCCATCTAAGTGTTCTCGTCTTCTGAGAGAGCCAAAAGAGAGCACAGTGATCAGGCTAAGAATGCTTGTTTTCGAAGGATAGCCATCACTCTAGAGGAGTATCGGAGATGATCGGAATCAATTCATCTCAGGTCGCAACAATTGAGAACGCCTCGAATGATCTCGCGCTTCTTTAGACAGTGGGTGCCAGTTGCGCCGTTGACAACGCAGACCAAAGAGTGAAGGAAGAAGCAAGAGATGTGATGATAGATCTTACTAGGGAGGATGTGCTACGCAATCAGAGAGATCCTCAAAGAGAAGCTTGCAAGATAGCACCTGCTTTGGAGAGACGCTAAGAACCATCCAGTCGACTCGACCTGCTAAGGGCTGAGAGATCTACATCGGACAGGTTCTTGAAGAATGAATATCCAAAAGAAAGGGGGAGAACCTTCAATGGTTAGGACCAGTCGTCCTCTTCTTCCCACTCTTGGTCTTCTTCCCCTTCTTCGTCTTCCCACTCTTCGTCTTCTTCTATTTTATATCGGATGGGCATCTTGTTTCACCTGCGAGGTGAGCGGTTGCGCGTATTCAATTAAGGGTTTTCCAGCGGAAAAAAGACGAAGAATGATTCTTTTTACCAGATAAAGAAGCAAATTATGGTATTCCTTGAGTTAAGTGCAATTATTCAGACTCATATTCCGATCTCAAAGGTTTTCTGCATCCATCAGAGGAAATAATGCGAATATTTATGCAAGTGAAGCGTTACTTGTGAAATGAGCTAGCGGTTCATAGCATTAGACACAACTATCTTCGTGCTTGGACTCTTCTCTAGGACCGAGTTTACCTTTCTTATTGCTCGATACAATCTCATAAGATCTCTTGAGAAGTCGATCTGCAACCATTTTTCGTAGAAAGAAGCCACCCTTTTCACTCTCATGAATCTTCGCTGGTTCTTCAAGAGTGAATCTCTTATGATCTGGGTGTTGTCTCCG
>Ga0315282_10005894_pt1 | contig 20708 bp, 16 predicted proteins | sample YL17G07_20_MG_FD_203693 | JGI IMG/M metagenome (GOLD analysis project Ga0315282, IMG submission 203693) | Sediment microbial communities from Yellowstone Lake, YNP, Wyoming, USA - YL17G07_20 | ecosystem: Environmental > Aquatic > Freshwater > Lake > Sediment | place: USA: Wyoming | collected... | reverse complement strand
CTTCGCGGCCTAATGGAAACCAGGCTTATTTTATTCAGGGGTCAGTCTCTTGCTTACAAAAATCAATATGTTTAGTTTTTCAGGAGAAATAATTACGGAATAAAAAGAAGAATCGCAATTACTGGACAAAGTGCGAACCTTTTTTGAGCAACAATTTCTGTCCTGACGGGCAGAAATCCCGCCCAGCGTTTCCGCTCACCTGGCGGCGAGCAAAACAGAAAAATTTTCTTAACATTTTTAAATCGCGCGCTCCAAAAATTTTTTCAATTAAGGAAACAAAAATTTTTCTGTTTTGATATTCTGCTAACGCAGAATTGCGGAAACGCTTCCCACCATCAGTCCCGCTTCGCGGGACAGCAGGCGGGCAAAAATTCATTGGTGGGGATGACACTCAGACCCCCTTTTCTTTTTGCCCACCCGCTCCTTGGCTTTGCCAAAATTTTTTCAGAAGCCGACGGGTTGCAAAAACAGTGGACTATTCTTTCAAAAACAATTTATAACCTTCAAAATCTTTAGGTTTATTATACTCGAATCTCTCAAAAATGTGTATAAGCACGCATTCTTGTAAATGTTCTCGCTGTTCTTGTTCGTCACCAATCTTCTTTAACCATTCTGGCGGTTTTTTGATAAATTGTTCCATTAAATTATTATTTTCAGAAAATGCTTGAACATTAATATAAAAAATTTCTTTTACTAAATTTTCGTCTTCTCCCTCATTCAATGGCGAGAGTTGAATAAGCTTCCCAATTTTATTCTTATTTAGAATCAAAACTTGCTTCTCTATCTTGCGATGATGAGTTTCAAAAACAGGGATTAATTGACCACTAAAATCATACCACCCGCAAAAACCTTTTATTTCAAGCTGTTTAACATCTCTATACCATTTAGGCTTAAATTTTTTAGAATTTTGAAAAAACTGCCAGAGCGAAATATTTGTTGCAAATATTACGATATCCTTTGGGTTCTTAAATTTTGAAAGCGTAGTCTCAAAATCTTCTCTTGAGATTTCCTGACAATCTTTAGCTATTTCATCAAGAAGACGTGAGTTTTCATCGGAAGCAAGATCGCGTCCATAATTTTCTCCCCAACCACCATAATGCACATGCCATTCATCAAAGAAAGAGGCTTTATCGTTAACAATGGTAATTCCAAATCGCTCTTTTTTACCTAATATTTTCTCTTTTGTTTTATCCTCGTATGCCTTGAAATATTTTATGAAGATGTCCCGCAAATTTGCACCATCATAAAAACTCTTTAATACTTCTTTTTTAAATTCTTCAACTCTCTTTTGGCTAATATTTCCGAATTTATGCTTTGCAGAAATTTGTTTAATGGCTTCTTCCTTTATTTTTTTCAAGAATGGCACAAGTTTAGCGTCAAAAATTTCATCTAACTTTGTGGTATCAAACCCAATCTCTGCAAGCATATCTGCATTTTGCTTAAGGTCTACTGCGAGTTTAACAAAATCATCTATTGAGTGTTTAAGATCACTTAACCTATAAATATGTAAATCTGGCAATTTGAAATTTTCGATCTGTGAATATCTACCTTCTGTATCTGTCGAGATACCCTGTAATATACGAGCCAAAAGCAATAGGAAATATTGTTTGTAATATTTTTCACTTCCATGATGCCCTTCCCAGAAATCAAATTTTCTTTCAAAAAGTCCTTTGCGGAAATAAAATTGTATAACCTCGTCTAATGTTCTAGGAGTTATATCATGACCAATCCAAGAAGCATCAGAGTCAGGGGGTTGTTTGTATTCCCATAGATATTTGATATAACCATATCGCTGTTTAAATAAACAGTAAGCACCTATTGCAAAGATAGTTTCTAAAAGATTTTGATACTTAAACTGCGAGATGACAAAATTCATAATTTTTTCTTCAATCTTTTGTGCTTCTTTGTGTTGTTCTTCATCAAGGTTTGGCTCGATAATTGCTTTAAGTTCATCAAATTTTTTTAACCATGATTCCAGCTTTTCTTTCGTATATAGGTCATTCTCTGAATCGACTAGCTCTTTAATTCGTTTTTCTATGCCATACTTTGTGTCAAGCTGATTATATTTTTGTAAGTCCTTGTGTAAAACAAGGTGTCCATAATTCCAAACTTCTTCGCTATAATAATCTGGAATGTGAACACCATCAACCAAGGACGAAACCAGAGCATTAAAAAGAGATGTTTGATTTTCAGAGACTATATATTTAACCGAAGAAAAGAAGTACTTATCAAATAATTCTAAATATGATAAATCAAAACCACCATCTTTTTGTCCTAATTTATTAAAGACTATGTCAATGTACCAATGAATTGAGGCGGCATACATTGAACGGTCTTGATTCTCTATAGCAAGTCTTGTTGCTCCGGCAAGATATTTCAGTAATTGTTCTACAAATAGATCGTTCTTTGGTGTCTGGGCAACTTCGGCAAGAATCCAATTGAGATTATAAATCGCAAATCTACTTATTTCATCATTTTTTGTTTCTATAGCCGCCTCATGAATTCTTAAAATCTGATTTATTGCTGCTGAAAAAGAAATGAGATATTTATCCGGATCAAACGCTAATCTAAATTTTGCCTCTTTTTCATCTTTTTTGTAGAGCTCAAAAAATTCTTGTGCCAGAAGTAATCGCTCAAATTTATCTGGGTCATCTTTTTGGATAGCAAAAAAATCCTTGATGATATTCTCAATTCTTTTCAAGCTTTGAATTACAATTTTATTCCTATTTCTCCGTTTCGTCTCAAAAACTAAAATATCACCAATGCCCTCAAGCGATTGAATAAATCTTTCTTGCTTCAAGATTAAATCTTTATTTTTTAAATAATTTTTCTGCTTCATTGAAAAACTCATTTAATATAAAGTTTGTATCAGTCATATAACGTTTTAATTTTGGCAAAAACTTAAATAAAAAAATCCCCGCAATAAATAAAAAGCCGGTAAAAGTTGTCCAAGCTGAGATTTTCCATGTAGTTCCTACAGGATTATCAGGAACAAAAAACCTTAGAGCGATTGCACTAATAATATTTAGTATTAAAAAGATGGGCAATAATTTGATTTCCCAGTTTTGAAGGAATTTCTTGGTTATAACTTCTGATTGATATCTTTCAGAAATTCTGGAGACAATCTCAAAACTTAGAGGAATAGCAAGACCAATAACTACAGCCTCAAAAGCTGCAATATCTGACAAAAAGTTTTTTGTGGGTGTAAAATTAATAATGAATTTTAATATTTCACACATATCAATATATTTGTTTAGTTTCGTTTTCTATTTTCTCAGTCGCCTCGTCTAAAAGTTGTTTTGATTCTTTGCGTAAGTTGTTCATTTTAATGAATAATAAATTAAATCGTCTATTTCTTCTCGTAATTTTTTGATTTGCTCTTTATATTGATTGTTTTTCCCCTCTCGTTCTTGTATTTCTGAAACAATTTTTTGTTCAATTTCTCTATTTTCCGGGATTAACACAAATAATTTATATAATTTATCCAATCCTAATTTCATTTGTGTAGTTATTGTATATTCTTTATCAATTTGCACTTTTAGAAAAATAGAATTTAAAAAATAAAATAAATAATTTGGTTCAATATCTTTATTAATGAGTTTTAATTTAGCGAAATTTTCGCTCAAAATTACTTCTTGGTCTTTTAAAATTTCCGGAGGTAAAAACCATGCAATCTTTCCCAAAGTACCTACAATTGATATTGCAAAGTCAGAAGGATTAATTTTATAGCGTTTTAGCATGTTATATAGTTTTTCTGAAATATATGGCATATTTTCATAATCAATATATAGATCCTTTATTTCATTAGGGCGAAGATATCTAAAAGATGTTTCTTCTTTGGAAAAAGTATATCCTTTTGGGATTCTTTTCCCTCCTTTAATTTCAAATACTTTATTAAAAGTAGTTATCATTCTTTTGGAAATATTTTTTAAAAATTTATTATATCTTGGATGAGAATAATGATAAGAAAATCTTAATTGATTATTTTTAAACTCATAAATCTTAGAGAAAGAAACTGAAAATATAGTATCATCATTTTCTTTTTTTGTGTTATTTGTATTAAGAAAATATTTGATAAATATCTCATCAATAATATCTTGAAGAGATTCAATCTTAGATTTTATTTGTAAAATTTTATTTTCTTTTTCTTCTATTTTTTTAATAGCCTCTACTTGTCTATCATAACTAACGAAAGGAATTCTCATTGCTAAAAAATCAGGAATTTGAATTCGTGGGTGTGTCTTTCCCGAGGTTAAAAATTCTAAATCTCCTCTAAAGTCTTTATGAAGAAGTAAATATAATAAAAATTTTATATTCCAATGATGGTTTTTTAATCTATATCCAATTAATTCAGTTGTTCCAATATATTTTTTGTTTTTATCATTAATAAAAAAATGTCCTTTTTCTGGAGTTAATTTTGAACAAACAATATCGCTATTACCGAAAATAGTTTTGTCAGAACCTATTTCAGATACTAATCTTTCCTGTTTCAATGAACCGAAACCTGCTTCAATATCATCTAAATCTACTAAAATCATTTCTTCTTCCAGTTCACCTTTTTTCACAACAGAAGTTTTTGCTAATTCTAAAATAGAAGATAAAGCAACATCCTTTTTATCTTCTATTGAGTTTAATAAAGAGGTTCTATTGTTTCGTTCATCTTTGAAATAACGATATTTAGGATCTAATCTTAGTTGAGACTGCAAGGTAATATTGGATAATTTTGTTAAAAAATTTATTTGTTCCATACTACGTATTTCCTTAAATAATCCAAAATAGTTTTTGGATTTTCTGTATCAATATAAATTACTCTATTTGGGTATTCTCCTTCGAAATTAAAAAGTTGATTTGATCTTATTTCCTCTTTTCTTATACCCCGCTTATAACCAATTTCTTCTGCATGTGCCATAAGTATAGGGTAATCTTGTTCTTTTGATACATTTTTAAATACCCACCATTCAAGATCAGCTTCTTTTATATCTTCTTCATATTTTTCTTTTAGTTCTTTGAAAGATAAATTTTTATCCTCCATTTCAAAATTGCCTTCTCCTAATAACTTAATTAAAAGTGAGATAAATTTTTCTTTGTTTTCTTGCTTCTCTGATTTTAATAATTTCTTCATTTCCTCTGATAATTCTTTGAACTCTTCTTCATATTTTGCCCAAAGCTTATTCCATTCTTCTACATCTTTTGAGGTTTTCTTCTGAGCGAATAAAAGACTAGTTTTTGTTTGTGTATAAGGGGCAAAAGCTAAATGAGGTAAAGATACAACTGCTTTTATCCAGAAATATTTATAAAGAAAAAGTCGTATATCTCTATTGCTTGTAGTATCAAAAACACTTTCGGGTAAAACAACCCCCATTCTTCCTCCTTCTCTTAATAATTGATACCATCTTTCAATAAATAAATTTTCTGTATCTACTTCTAATTCTTTGTTATTTTTTAGAGTTTCAGCGATTTTCTCACCTCTCAAATAGAGTTTAGGGAATTGCTTTGCTGTGTCTCTATCAACGGTAACGCTGAAAGGAGGATTAGATACTACTACATCAAATTGTTCATTAACCGGGAAAGGATAAACTTCATTATTAGTTTTAATTTTTAATTTTTCATGATAATTAGTGAAATCTATTAGACCATCTTGCGCTTCAATGTGAGCTGAACCATCACCATGACCAACCATATTAACTTTTGATGCCATTGCTAAATCAGAGTTTATTTCAATACCATAAATATATTCATCAGCCCAAGCGTTTTTCCTTAGTCTTTGGAAATTTTTGTCTAAAAATTCTTGTGTTGCATAATCTTTTTTGATTTTGTTTTCTCTTTCTGCTTCTTCTTTAACTTTATCAATTAATTTAATGGCATGAATTAAAAAAGTTCCAGAACCACAAGCAGGATCAATAATATAAGGTAGTCTTGTTTCATTATTTGTAAGGTCCAAGGTAAGTTCATCAAGTTTGAGAGCATACAAAATAAAATCAACAATATTTTGATGAGTAAGATATTGCCCTTTAGTTTGTTTTAGTTCCTGCCGAACAATCTTTTCAAAGAAATCACCGAGAATATCATATTTATTCTGTAAAAAAGATATATTTTGTAATACTTCAACGACATATTTCACTTTTGGAGCATCAAAAATAATGTCTTTAACTTTATCTAATTCCTCGTCTTTATAATTAAGTAATCGTCTTAATGCACAGTCAGAATATTTCCCTGTCTTAGGATCTTTTTCTCCTTTGTAAAGTTTATTGATTCTTTCATATATTTTTTGTGGTGTCTCTTGCTCTAATCCTTCAAAGAAAATTTGAAATTGATAAGGTTTACCTTCTGGAGTTGTTTTTTCATCATAAATTTTTGCTAAAAACATCCCAATTAGATTAAAGAAAAGTTCGTTCTGATATTTGCCCCCACCCCATAAAATATTATGGAGTTCTCTTGCGATTCTGTCTAATTCTTCTTTCTTAACATCGATTCGTAAATCTTTTTCTCCTCCTTTAATAAAAGTTGGTGGTTTATCTTTAATTCCATAGTTTTTAGGAATATATCTTAAATTTGGTTTGCCTGCCTCTTCCCAATCCTCAAAAGATTTATATCTTGTATAATCTATCGTTTCATATTTTTCTTGTAATTTTCCATCTTCATCATACCAGCGAGTATAATAGATAAGAAACTTTAATGTACCCTTTCCTTTATCTTCTGTGGCGGCTGGTTCAAATAACTGAGTTTTAATGGAAGATTCAAAATATTTATCATATTCTTCTGGTGATTTTAATTCAAAAAGTATAAACGGGTTATGATTTTCACCATAAACAACAATATCCATTTTAATATCCGTCTTTTTATGGGGGTGTCCAATCTTCCGATATTTTTCTAACTCAATGATGTTTTTGTCTGGTTTGTATTTATATTTTTCAATTAAATCTATATAAAGTTCAGCTCTAACTTTTTCTTCAGGGTCCAAAAACTTATCTGTATATCCTTGTGCTGTATAGGTAATTTTTGAGCCATCGCGACTAATTGAGATATAACCTTTTTCTTCACCATATTTAATTAGCGATAATTTTTCACCGGAGGTAACTTTTTCTTTTTGCGGCTTGTAATTTGTGTTGCTCATAATGTTTGCTCGTATGATTGTTTGATTAAACTAAATAAATAATCTACATCGCTTACTTTGTCTATTTTAACTAATCCCTTGTAGCCCCATTCAAAAGATGTAATATCTTTAACTAATTGTTTTGGATCGTTATATTTTGGTTTTCGCAAAAGTAAGTTTATAGAATTTTTCCTAAATTCAAAGCGACAAAAACTTTTAGTAGTTCTGTAGGTAACGCCACTTTTCTGTTCTGGTTTTTCTTGAATGTTTGGTAATTCTAAAATTCTTTCCCTTATTTCATTAAATTTTTGTTGTAGCTCTTTTGAAGTTTTATTGAGATGGTAATTTAAATCGTATTTTGCATATTCTATTTTTGTTATCCGTTTCCCCTTCTTGTTGTCTGCTTGTGAACTTCCTTCAATATTGACCTCAAAAATGCCATTTTCATAAAGAGAATAGGTCCAAAGTTCTATGTTTTCTGACATTCTATTGATGGCGTATTTATCATATTTATTGAAAGATTGAGCAATTAGGATGAGTCTTGGCTGACTCCAATCTATTTTTATTTTCTTTCCCAATTTCCTTTCAACAACAACTTGAAAATCGCCTTTATGATCAACCAACCAATCGAGATAAAACAATCCTTGATTTATAACATTGTCCTTTTCTCCCCATTTATACTCAATAATAACCGGCGAATTATTCTCATCTAATCCCAAGGTGTCAATTCTACCGCCATGTTTTTCGCCGGTAGAAAATTCAGAAGCGATAAATTTAATTCCAAAAATTTCCTCTAAATTATTTTCAACAAGAACCTGCAAGTCTTTTTCGCTCCTAAAATTAGAGGTTTTTAGTTGCTTTATTTTGTTGTTATAAACTTGAAAAATGGGCATATTTTTAAATTAATCCTTTTTCTTTAAAACTCATAAATCCTGTTTTAGTAATAATTATATGATCAACTATTTCAATTCCTAAAATCTTACCTGCTTCTACTAATCTTTTTGTCATTTCTAAATCGTCTTCCGAAGGCTCCGGGTCGCCTGAGGGATGATTGTGTGCCAAAATTATTTGAGCGGCTAAGTTTCTAACTGCTGGTTCAAACACTTCCCTGGGGTGGACTAAGTTGGCGTTGAGAGAACCAACAGAAATAATTTCTCTTTTAATTTCTTGATTTCTACTATTCAAATAGAAAATAACAAAATGTTCTTTTTTATGGTCGCGTAAATCTTTTAATTCTTCCCACACTTCTTTGGGTGTTAGATAGATTTCTGCCTTTTTATCTTTGAGTAATCTTTTACCAAGTTCAAAACAAGCGACAATTTCACAGGCTTTGGCTGGACCTAATCCCGGATAGTCTTTTAAATCGTTAAAGGTTAAATTTGGTAACTCATTTGCACTAAATCTTTTTAGAATTTTATTTGCCAACTCAACTACATTTTCTTCTTTTGTTCCTGATCTTAAGATAATAGCTAAAAGTTCAGAATTAGTAAGTTTTTCTGGACCATACTGCATTAACTTTTCTCTTGGTCTTTCAACTTTTGGTAGCTCTTTAATTGTCTTTTTAATCTTGCTTTGCATAGTTATTTTTTCATTAAATCGTCAATGCTAACGTCTAAAGCGTCAGCTATTTTTTTGACAGTTTCAATTCTGGGGTTTGGTGTTGCTCCAGATTCAATTTTCGTGATTGTATATAAGGTAACGCTGGCAAGTTTTGATAACTTGTCTTGAGATATACCAAACTTTGCGCGGTATTTTTTAATATTCTTTGCAATTATTGACTTTTCTTTTGACATTGTAATATAATTTTACTATAATAATTTTACTGGCACTATTACCATTTGCTATCTTTAATATATGAAATTTATAGTTAAATGTCAAACAAAATCGGGGAGTTCCTTTTTGTTGCCCGCGCACGGGAAGGGCGGGGCAAGGGCAACTATAAATAATGATAGCCCGCCTGCTGTCCCGCGAAGCGGGACTGAGGGTGGGAAGCGTTTCCGCGATTCTGCGTTAGCAGAATATCAAAACAGAAAAATTTTTGTTTCCTTAATTGAAAAAATTTTTTGGAGCGCGCGATTTAAAAATGTTAAGAAAATTTTTCTGTTTTGCTCGCCGTCAGGCGAGCGGAAACGCTGGTCGGGGAGGTGGGATTTGAACCCACGACCCCAGCGTCCCGAACGCTGTGCGCTAGCCAGGCTGCGCTACTCCCCGAAGCTCAGCAATTATAGATTAATCGCTCGAATATGTCCAGCAATTATGAAGGCCCCGAGTGACATTTCCTGTTAAAAAAAATAATTTTACTGAAAATAATCAAACGGATAAAATAAGAAAATAGAGGTGTGTAACCATGAAAAAATTTAAGAAAAATTGGTTTATAGGATTTTCGCTGTTTGTCTTTTTGTTATCAAGTTTCTGGCCGGGCTTGGTGCTTGCCGGTAATGATGAGAACAAAAAGTCCATTGCGATTAAAGAAATCTCGTTGGCAAAAATTCATCCTGGAATGGTCAGAGAAACCCTGCAGATCAGTCCGAAAGGCAACCGGGTGGTCTATGTGGCCAAAAGCGGAGAAAAGTATTTGATGGTTGTTGATGGCCTGGCTGGTCAGGAATATGACGGTATCCATCTGCCCAAGTCCATTTTCAGTTCGGATGAAAAAACCGCAATTTATGGGGCCTGGCGTGACAAAAAAATCTTCGCCGTAATTAACGGTCAGGAAGGCAAGCCGTACAAAAAAATGAGCCTCATAATCTACAGCCCTGATGGCCAAAAAATTGCTTACTGGGCAGCAGCCGGAGAGAAAGATGCCGAACTTAAAGCCATGGTAGTGGTAGATGGAAAGGAAGGGCCAGCCTATGACTGGTTTGGTGAAAGCGGCCCGGGGCCCCTGGGCAGAGATGTAAAAAAATACCAGCCGGTTTTTAGCCTGGACAGCAGTCGACTGGCTTATGTGGCTCTGAGCGGTAAGCAGGAACTGGTAGTAGTTGATGGTAAAGAAGGAGCCAGATACGATGAGATTGGTTCTTTTCCGATTTTCAGTCCGGACAGCAAGAAAGTTGCTTATATGGCCAAGAAAGGCGGCCAATGGCTGGTGGTGGTTAATGGAGTTGAAGGCAAGAAATACGAGCGAATTGAGAATCTGATGTTCAGTCCTGATGGCCAGAGAATAGCTTATATTGCCTTCCGCAACGATAGTCAGTTAGTGGTGGTGAATGGAACTGAAGAGCCTGAATATCGGATGGTTGACAGGGTGACTTTCAGCCCGGATGGCCAACATCTGGCCTACGTAGCCGATATCGGTCAGAAACAGGTGCTGGTGGTGGATGGCAAGAAGAGCCAACAATGTGATCTGATCAACCATTTTGTTTTCAGTCCGGATTCAAAACATTTAGCTTTTTCAGTCCTGGACGGGCAGAAAGAAATCGTGGTAGTGGATGGCGCGGAGAAAGGGCAGCATCGGTTTGTGGTCAGCCTGAATTTCAGCCCTGACAGTCAGAAAATTATTTATACTGGCCGGGATGATATGGACAAAGTTGATCTGTTTATTAATGGAGACAAAGTGAAGACCTATGAAGAGATAAGCACCTGGGTTTTCAGTCCAGACGGAAAAAGAATGGCTTACTGGGCAAGACGAAATGGAAAGAATTTTATCGTGGTTGATGGGGTAGAAGGTCAGGCCTATGACCTGCCTGATTATCTCTATCAAGCTAAGTACGAACCGCTCTTCAGCTTTGATGGACAGCACCTGGCCTATGTGGCGGTAAAAGAAGCAAAAAATGTGGTGGCCGTGGATGGTATTGAAAGCAAAGAATATGATGAAATTCTAAGCCCGGTAGTCTTTGATAGTGCCAGCAAGTTTCACTGCTTGGCCATCAACCAGAATGAACTCTTCAAAGTAGAAGGAACGATTATTCAGGATAGCAGTGAAGCACATTCTGCCGAAAGAGTTTCGCGGCCTTGCCAGGTTATCAATGGGCGGCTGGGGCGCCCTGATTTATTCTTTGCGTCATTCTGATGTTTTTGCGGCCTGTGCTGCCTTCAGTGCGGCGATCTGGACAGAGAAAGAAGTTATATCTACTGAGGACAAGGTTTACGAGAGGATTTTTGGCGCCATTTTTGATCCAGGGCTTAAAGGCAAAGATCGCCTGACCGCCCATTTCCGGAGCTACAACCCTTTTGACCTGGTTAAAACGCTTCCAGTGGAGAAGATAAAAACAGTGCGATTTTACCTAGATTGTGGCGACGATGATTTCCTTTATAAGGGCAACGCCGCTCTGCATGTGGCCAGGCGCGACCAGCAGATTCCCCATGAATGCCGGATGAGAGATGACGGCCACACCTGGAGCTACTGGCGCACGGGAATTCTGGATGGTCTGAAATTCATCGGCGAAAGCTTCCATCACTGATGCTGACCTGATGATAGAAAAAATAGGCGTCGGGTAAATTTTCCCCTGCCGATTTTAAGTGCACCAGGGTTTAGCAAATTTAAAGGATTAGGAGTTAGAAGAGAAGTGTCTGGATTTTCGTTTATGACGGGCAGAAGAAATCTCGATCAGGGGAAGGAATAATTTTAGGCAATTTTACCTTTCTAAACAGCTAGGATAGAAAAAAGGTCTAAGCCGTTATCATTTGGTTTCAGATAAAGCTGGCCGATGAAAAATATTTGAAAAGAAAAGCATAAATGAATAGGATGTTTTTAAATAAAAAAATTATCTTGAGTATTGTTTACATTATCATAATGGCCTGAGGTCAGAATGAAAAAGAAGAGCTTCAAACTTCCGCATACCTTGGTTTTAATCTACCTTCTGGTCATTGCTGTTTATCTTTTAACCCTGATTTTGCCTTCAGGCGAATTCGACAGGTCGGAAAAAACGGTTCAGGGCAAGACCCGTCTGGTTACGGTGCCAGGCACCTATCATCAGATAGAAAAAAAATGGCTTGGCCCGCAGTGGTTGTTGATTGCACCTATTCGCGGTTTTCAGGATGCTTCGCTCATCATCTTTCTGATTTTTATTTTTGGCGGAACTTTTGGCATTCTGACCAAATCGGGGGCAATTGATGCTGGAATTCACCGGCTGGCGGTCTTTTTCGGGCGGAATCCCAGACTGAGGGTTCTGGTTATACCGGTCCTGATGATAATCTTCTCTCTGGCTGGAAGTGTTTACGGCATGGCGGAAGAGTCCATACCGTTTGTGCTGATTTTTATTCCTTTTGCTCTGTCAATGGGCTATGACTCGATTGTCGGGGTGGCCATTCCATTCCTGGGATCAGCTGTCGGCTTTTCCGCTGCCTTTTTTAACCCGTTCACCGTCGGCATTGCCCAGGGTTTTGCCGAGCTGCCCTTATATTCGGGTCTTGGTTATCGGCTTATACTCTGGGTTATAGCAACGGTCATCGCCATCGTCTTTGTCATAATTTATGCCGAGAAGGTTAGGAAAAATCCGCAGCTCAGTCCGGTATATGAGCTTGACCGGGAGCGAATTTTTCATCAGGAAAATTCGGCTCAAAACCTGGAATGGCGGACATCCCAAAAGTTGATAATTGCCACCCTTTTTTCCGGCATTGGCTTTCTTATTTACGGCATTTTGGCCAAAGGCTGGTATATGGAAGAAATTGCGGCTCTGTTTTTGGGAATTGGATTGGTGTCGGGATTTTTCGCCAGGATGAAGCCGTCCGAGATGGCTAAGAATTTTGTTGAGGGTGCTAAGGATATGATGAATGTCTCGCTGATAATTTCCGGCGGCCGGGCAGTGCTAATCATTCTGAAAGAAGCGGCTGTTCTGGACACCATGCTTCAGGGGGCAGCCGGGATTATTTCGGCTGTGCCGTCTATCCTGACCGCTCAGATAATTTTCTTAGTGCAGGCAGTGATTAACTTCTTTGTCCATTCGGGAACTGCCCAGGCGGCTCTGACCATGCCGATTATCGCGCCGCTGAGTGACTTAGTCGGCATTACCCGTCAGACTGCAGTTCTGGCTTTTCAGCTTTGCGAAGTAATAAACCCCATTCTGCCCACTTCGGCCGTCACCATGGGCGTGCTGGGCGTGGCCAAAATTCCGTGGGAGAAGTGGGCTAAGTGGTTTCTGCCTCTGATGCTGATTCTTATGGTCTTCAGCCTGCTGGCCCTCATCCCGCCCGTGCTGATGAAATGGGGCCCCTTCTAAAGGAAAAAAGGGGGACGTCCTACGTATTTCCTAATTTTTAACAGCCTTTAAATATCTTCTGGCCATCCTGGCCATATCGCCGGCCGCCGACGGATCGTAATTGGCCATCACGATGATGGTGTAAGCTGTATGGCCATCAAACTCAAGAACGGCGTTGATTCCCGGGGCGCCACCGGCAATTGCCAGACTCCAGTGCTTACGGTCTTCTCCAACTTTAGCGCTATTTGTTTTTTCTGGTTCTTGGCCTGTAAAAACCCAGTTAGTCCAGGGCTCGCTTAGAAGGCGGCATTCGTCAAGAGCGCGGGCAAACCGCAGTAAATCTTCAGCCGTGGCGTAGCCCCCGCCGGCCGCACTACCGCGGGCTGGCCGGGTGTAGATATTTCGGCGCCAGGATACAGCTGCGGGACTTGTCCTCTCCTGTTTCGGGTTATCATCCAAATCTGAATTTTGCGTTGCCTCTTTCTGGCTGATTAACTGGTGCTGACCCGTGTTTAATTTTTTAGCGGTGGTCTGGGCTGGCTTTTGGTCCGGCGTCTGCTGCTCAACTTCTTTTTGTTTTTCGGGCTCATCAAACTGCCGTGTGTATCCTTCAGCCACATTTCCTACTACGGCATCGGCCTCAAACCAGTCTGAATCCTTCATTCCGGCCGGTTCAAAAATGTTTTTTCTCACATATTCGTAATAATCTACACCTGAGGCAGCGCTAATAATTTCTCCGAGCACCACATAGCCGCCGTTAGAATACATTTCCCTTGAACCCGGCTCAAAGGCCAGCGGCTTGGAAGCAAAAAAACGCAGGTAATCGCGGTTATGTCTGATGAAATCCTTGGGTGTGTCCCTGAATTCGGGGCCAAAGAAATCTCCTATACCCGAAGTCATGTTCACCAGATGCCGCACAGTGACTTTTTCCCGGGCTTCGGCGTTGGGATAACCTGGCAAGAATTTTCCCAGCCCATCATCCAAACTCAGCTTGCCTTTGTGCGCCAGCTGGCCAATGGCCATCTTGGTAAATATTTTATTGATAGAGCCAAGGTTGAACCGGGTGTTGAGCTGGTTGGGAACAGAAAATTCCTTGCTGGCATAGCCATAGGCTTTGAAAAAGACCGGCTGGAAATTTTGGGCCACCAGTACTACCCCGGAGAATTTGTCTTCAGCCACAGCATGTTTTATTTCTTCCTCAATTTGCTGGAGGGCTTGAGAGAGGCTCATTGCTGGCAGGGGAGGAGCCAGGTCTTCGGGTCCGTCCTCATCTACGAGCAGACCTTTGAGAAAATAATTTTTGCTCTGGACATCGCTTCTGAGCTCAAAAACCAGGCCAATTTTAAACATTTCCTTCTGGTTGTTGGATATGAATATTTCAATGGTCCCGGGCGCCGGGCTTGCCACTTTAATCACCCTTATCTCACCAAACCGCTGCCTTAAGCCCAGAAGCCGCCCTGCTCGCTCTTCGGCTGGAAGTTCCCTGAGCTTATCTGAAGGAAGAGCTGTCCTGAAGAATTCAGTAAGCCCGGCTCTGTCCGCTTTTTCAAAAGCTTTCCAGAAAGCTTCGGCCTGCTTTCCCACCTCTGAACCGGGGAAGACTGTAGCAGTTTGATTCTGCCCTGACGTGGCTTCAGCCTGGGCGATGATGCCTCTGTCGTATTTTTCATAAGGGGAAGCCGATAAGGATAAGTGAAAACTGACGAGCAGAAAAGCAGCCATGAGAGCAATGAGTGAGAAAAATATTCCTGCTACCAAACCGGTTTTATTTCTCTTTTTAATCCTCATTTTTAGTTTGGCCAAAAAATTTGATTTATTGTTTTCCTTCCCGTCCATAATCATTAATTTAGTCCTCCTTTTTACCCAACTTTTGCAATTTTTCTAAAATCATTTGTGTGACCCTGGCTATAATTTTAAGCCATGCTTCCATTAAGCTACCACATTCTACCTATAAAACTAAAATTCTTCTTCACCAGATGCATTAGAAAGCACGAAGAGAAGCCGAAACTTAGCCCAAAGGCCTGAACTTTTAAAAGACTTTTAGAAAATAAACCGATCAACAATTGAAAAGCTGGCCCGAAAATATATAAAAAATTTCCATTATAAAAAGGCAAAGCAAAAAATAACCTTTCAGGATAACCAGGGTAGCAATGGATGCCGTCAAAGAGAGAGAAGATCGTAGCTATGTTAATCGCCCCAGAAATAGTAAGAAGCCTTTATTGACCTGTGCAGCTTACGAAGTTTATTCTTTTTGCTGGATTATCTACTTATTTGAATGGATTGGGTTTTGATGCTTAAAAGCTATGTGAAGAAAATATTTAGAGATAAAAGATTGGTGGTTATCAGGTGTGCGACAAGTGGCTCAAAGAACGGAAGGGGAGAAAACTTTCTCTGGAAGACATAAAGCATTTTTGTAAAATTGTAGCTGCACTGGAAAAGACATTGGCCGTCCAAAAAGAAATAGATGAAATTTACAGCCAGGTTGAGGAAAGCCTATTTGAATCCAGTTGAATTTTGAAATTTGATTTAATAAGCTAAGATTGGCTTATTTAGGAGTAAAAAACTATGCCTGGCATAGAAATCTGGATCACCGTTCCAAAGCGCCTGCCTTTTAAAAATGTCTATCAGCTCAAGATAACTCTTCGGGGAATTGAGCCTGAAATCTGGCGAAGGATTTTGGTTCCCGAGAGCTACACCTTTTATGACCTGCATGTGGCTATTCAGGATGCTATGGGCTGGGAAGATTACCATCTGCACCGGTTTGAAGTCAGGGACATCAAAGCACCAGGAGGGCGAGTTATTATTGAGACGCCATTTACTGTACCCGAGGAGGAGGAAATATTGGAAAGCACCGAGGTTCCACTTTCTGTATTTTTCCAGAAGCCCGGGGATAGAGCCCTATATATTTATGATTATGGGGATAACTGGGTGCATGACGTTGTTCTGGAAAAAATAGAACCAAAGGAACCAAAGAAAAAGTATCCACTGTGTTTAGCTGGCGAGCGGGCCTGCCCGCCTGAAGATTGCGGTGATGTTTCTGGTTATTATCGCTGTCTTGAGGCTTTCAGGAATAAAGATGATTCCGAAGGCGTTCTGAGCTGGCTGGGTGATTGGGACCCCGATAAGTTTGACCCTGCTCAGGTAAAATTTGAAAGCCCGAGAAAGCGGTTTGAAGCTGGCGGTTACTGATCAATTAGCCTTGAGGATATTTTACTTATTTTTAAGCAGAAAGAGGTTTAAAAGCCTTTATTATTTTACAGGCGAAGCTTTTAAAAAAGCGGCAGGGGCACTTTTTGAGTATTGGTTTTATATAATTTCAGTTGAAAAAAGGTAGGTAGGGCTCAAAGTTTTATAATTGACCGGGCAACTCGTTTTTAATTAAGGATTTAGGGAAAGGTAGCAAAGCTTATTGATAAACCGATTGATAAACGTTTTTTTATAAGAAATGACCGGGGAAGTTTGCCTTATGGTCTCCTATCGTGAACCGAAAATGGGAAATCGTTCAGTTTATTAATCATAAATTTTAAAAATGAACTAATGGCGATTGCCAAAAATGTTCATCGTTCAATCAAGGGTTGAAGAAAGATGGGTTTTAAAATATTATCATATCTCAGGTTGAGGAATAGCCCATGCTTATAGCAGTAGCTGATACTGTTGATGAATAGATGATTCTATCTAGCAGTAGCTGATACTGTTAAGGAGGAGCTTATAAAATTGAGTAAAGGCTGGTTCCACTGAGGGATGACTGATCCCATTGAGCAATGGCTGATTTAACGAAGGAAAAGCTGAAAGCATTGAGGAGCAGATGATAATCACGCAGATAGGTCTTATCACCAGGCCTTAAAGGTGATCTCTTATAAGGAAAAGTGTGGCGGTGATAACCGAGGGTAAATTAAGAAAAGCTGAGCTTTCTTAACACATACCGGGAAAAAAGTGATAACAAAAGTTAGTGGAAAATAGAAATAGTAAAAACAGAAATAATAAATCTCAGGAGGTAAAGATGAGGTTAAAGCTAAAAGCAATCATCGGTGTTTTGTTGGTCAGTCTGCTGTGCCTTCCGTTCTTTGTTTTTGCGGATGAAGGCATGTGGATGCCGCATCAGATGCGGATGCTCAACCTGCAGCAGCTCGGCCTTAAGATGAACCCGGATGACCTTTACAAAAAAGACGGCACCGGCTTGATGAGTGCCGTGGTCAACCTGGGTGGAGGCACTGGCGAGTTTGTTAGCCCCGACGGCCTTATACTCACCAACCACCACGTGGCCTTTGGTGCCATTCAGAGAGCTTCCAGCAAGGAGCACGATTACATCACCGACGGTTTCCTGGCCATGACCCGGGCGCAGGAAATTCCGGCCCAGGGCTACACCGCAGACATTCTGCTCGGCTACGAAGAAGTTACGGCCCGTGTGCTTTCCAAGGTCAAACCCAAAATGACCCCGGCTCAGAAGTATGACGCCATTGAGGCGGCCATAAAGGAAATCGTGGCTGAAGCTGAAAAAGCTGGTCCTGACATCCGGGCCAACGTCGTGGCTATGTACAGCGGCAATCAATACTATTTATATCGGTTTAAGAGGATTAAGGATGTGCGGGTGGTTTATGTTCCGCCTCTGGATCTCGGTGATTACGGCGGGGAAGTTGATAACTGGGTCTGGCCTCGCCACACCTGTGACTTTTCCTTCCTCAGAGCCTACGTTTCCAAGGATGGAGTCGGCGTTGATTACAGCCCGGAAAACGTCCCTTACAAACCCAAGGTCTGGCTGAAGATTTCCACCGAAGGTGTTAAGGAAGGCGATTTTACCTTTGTCATGGGCTATCCCGGCCGCACCTACCGCAACTACACCGTCACCGAAATTGAACATGACCTCAACTCCATGGTCAAGCGCATAGCTGAATTTCAGGACATCATCAACTTTATAGAAAACGCCAGCAAGGGCGATAAAGAAACTGAAATCCGCTATGCTAACATGCTCAAGGGCCTCTACAATTCGCTCAAAAACATGCAGGGCAAAGTAGAAGGCATGAAAAAAGTGGACCTGATTGCCCGCAAGAAAGAGCAGGAAAAAGAATTTTTAGCCTGGGTCAATGCCAGCCAGGAACGCCAGAAAAAATACGGAAAAGTCCTGGATGAAATGGCTGATTATATGAAGGGCTACGATGTGTTTGCGGCAAAGAACGAGCTCCTTAGCAACATCATCAGTCCTTACTTTGGCTCCACCATCCTTTCCCAGGCTTATACCATTTACCGCACGGTTCTGGAACAGCAAAAATCTGATAAAGACCGTGAGGCGGCTTATCAGGACAGAAATCTTCCCTATATCAGGCAACGCATTCAGTTAGCCGAGCGCGGCTATGTTTTTAACACCGACCGCGAATTCTTCAAGCACCAGCTCAAAAAAATCATGAACCTGCCGGCTGAGAAAATCCCGTCACCGTTCAAAGCTTTGCTGGCCCAGAAGTCAGATAAAGTCGTTGACGATTATGTTAATAATCTCTACAAAGATACTGAACTTGGCTCGGCGGAAAAGCGGCTGGAACTGCTCAAGCTCAAACCGGCTGAACTTATGAAGTTAAACGATCCCTTCATTCAATTAGCGGCTGAGCTGGAGAAAGAACTCAAAGTTGTTCGCGACGAAAGCAAGACCTGGTCCCAGGAAAGAGAAGACCTCAAAAAGGTTTACGAAGCAGCCCTCCTGGAAATGAAAGAAGGGAAGCTGGCGCCCGAGGCCAACAGCACCATTCGCTTCACTTACGGTCTGGTTGAAGGCTACAGCCCGCGCGATGCCGTCATCTACAAGCCCATTACCACCCTCAAAGGTGTTATGGAAAAAGAAACCGGCGTTTTCCCCTTCCACGTTCCCGACAAGCTTAAAGAACTTTACCAGAAGCGCGATTTTGGCCGCTTTGAAGACCCGGTACTCAAAGATGTACCTGCCTGCTTCCTCAACACCACCAACGTCACCGGCGGTAATTCTGGCTCGCCGGCCCTCAACGCTAAAGGCGAGCAGGTGGGAATCATCTTTGACATGACTTACGAAAGCGTCATCGGCGATTACTACATCATTCCTGAATGGCAGCGCTCAATCAGCGTGGATATTCGCTATGTCCTTTTCATCACCGGAAAATTCTCCGGTGCCCACCACCTGATGGAAGAAATGGGCCTGTCCAGCGGCGAATGTGAAAAAGAAAAGAAATAAAATTTAAGCCTGGATAAAAATCGAGCAGAAAAAGTGCTATCATTTTAACCTGAAGTCCGGGCCACCGGGCTTCAGGTTTATTTTTAATCCTGTTACTGGAGCTTCGAGATAAAAGATGATTGTTGTTGAAGAATTATCCAAAAGCTTTGCCAAGCAGGTGCTGTTTGAAAAGATCAGCTTCAAGATAAATCAGGGCGAAAGGGTGGGACTGGTTGGTAAAAACGGACACGGTAAATCCACGCTTTTTCGCATCATCGCCGGCCTGGAAGAGCCGGACGAAGGCCGGGTCATCATCCCGAAAAATTACCGCCTCGGCTACTTAGAACAGGAGCCAGATTTCAAGATGCCCACTGTGCTGGAAGAAGCCAGCCGCGGCCTTCATGACCACGAAAAAGACCAGCTCTGGCAGGTGGAAAAAGTTCTGGCCGGTCTGGGCTTTTCTCCCGAAGACTTCAACAAAAGCCCTTTCCAGCTTTCCGTATGAGGAATACACCCAGACCTACCAGGAATATGAAGAAAAGGGAGAAACCTTCGAGAGACGACTTCAGGAAATAGAGAAGATTTCGTCCTGACTTTAATTTTTCTCAGACTTAAGTATAATAGAAAACTAATAACTGATTTCCCATGAGCAGATTAAAGATAGTAAGTGCTGGACTGTGTCTACTGTGTTTGCTCTTAGCTTTTAATTTTTTTTCCTGCCGACCGAATCACCGCGGGACTGAAATTGTGGTGGCTGGCTCAACCAGCGTTCAGCCCTTTGCTGATAAATGGGCTGAGCTGTTTATGGAAAAAAGACCAGGGATTGTAGTCAATGTTCAGGGTGGCGGCTCAAGTGCTGGCATTCAAGCGGTTAAAACCGGAGCCGCTCACATTGGCATGTCCTCAAGGGAGTTAAAGGAAGACGAAAAAGACCTTTATGAGATTGAAGTGGCCAGAGATGGACTGGCCATCATCATTCACCCAAGCAACCAGCTGGTTAATCTATCGACTGAACAGGTCAAAAGCATCTTTTCCGGCGAAATAACCAGCTGGGAAACCCTGAATGGCCGGGATAAAGAGATTACCGTGGTAGTCCGGGAAGAAGGTTCTGGTACAAGAGATTCTTTTCAGGAAATGGTCATGGGCAAAACTCGCATTACTAAAAGAGCCATAGTCCAGGATTCCAATGGCACGGTCAGAGAAATCGTCAGCCGCGACCCGAATGCCATCGGCTTTATTTCGCTCGGTCTGGTCAATGAGAAAGTCAAGGCTATTGCTCTTAATGGAGTTTTTCCCACAGAAG
>Ga0315282_10005893_pt1 | contig 20710 bp, 17 predicted proteins | sample YL17G07_20_MG_FD_203693 | JGI IMG/M metagenome (GOLD analysis project Ga0315282, IMG submission 203693) | Sediment microbial communities from Yellowstone Lake, YNP, Wyoming, USA - YL17G07_20 | ecosystem: Environmental > Aquatic > Freshwater > Lake > Sediment | place: USA: Wyoming | collected... | reverse complement strand
CCATTGCGCTTTGCTTGGAAGTGGAAGAGCCTGTCTCCAATGAGTTTGTGGGCGTCCAGCGCGTGGCGGTCAAGGTATGAGCACGTTGCCCGTTCCCACCGGCCATCAACTCATCAAAGCCCTTCATTCTTTCGGTTTTGAGGTGATCCGCGTCAAAGGAAGCCATCACTTCCTCCGCCATCCCGATAGCCGGTGCACGACCGTTCCTGCGCACCGTGGGGAGACAATCGGGCGCGGCCTTCTTGCACAGATTCTGCGGGATTGCGAAATAACGCCTGAACAATTGCGTGAAGAACTCTAAGCGGACAATCCTTTCCCCCAACCGAATCTCCCCTGTCCTTCGGGATATTGCTATCCGTTTTTGGGAGCAGCCGGGACTCCGGGTTTGGCTGCGGGACTGCCGGCGTGTCGTCGTAGGGGTTTCCGGCGGGGCCGACAGCATGGTGCTGCTTTGGCTCATGGCCGGAGCGCCGAACCTTGCCGCCGGGGCTCCGAACCGTCCAGCCGACGCCCCAGACCGTCCCGCGTGGGCGCCGGAGGTGGTGGCGGCCCACGTCCACCACGGCCTGCGCGGCGCGGACGCCGATGCGGATCAATCTGCGGCGGCGAAACTGGCCGCGGCGCTGGGCGTCCCGTTCCGAACCCGCCGGCTCGATGGAGACCGCCTACGGGCCGCGGCGGAAGGCTCTCTCGAAAACGCCCTTCGCAAGGCCCGCTTCGCCGTCCTCCGCGATATCCTGCGCCGTTCCCGGAGCCAGGCCCTCATCCTGGCTCATCACCAGGACGATCTGGCCGAGACGTTCCTGATGCGGCTCCTGCGCGGCAGCGGCCTGACGGGCTTGGGCGCGTTTGGCCCCGTCGCGGAGATCGAGGGAATGCGGGTGGTCCGCCCCCTGATCTCCTGGACGCGCGCTGAAATCCGCGAAACGGCGCGCCTGGCCGGAATCTCCTGGCGCGAGGACCCCTCCAACCGCGATCCCGCCTTCCTGCGCAACCGGATTCGCCACCGCGTGCTCCCTTACCTCGAACGCGTGACGGACCATGCTCCCGTGGCCCAGACCCTCGCCCGCACTGCCCGGCTCCTCGAGCGCGAGCAAAGGGCCTTGAATGCCTATGCGGATCTCCTGTATCGTGAGGCGCGGCAGGAACGGCTCCGGCCGCGGCGCGTGGGGCTGCCCCGGCGCGCGCTGCTCCGGGAGGACGCAGTGTTCGCGCCCTATCTCCTGCGCCGGCTGCTGGCGGACATCCTGAAGAGTTGCTATCCGCCCTCGGAGGATCGCATCCGCGAGCTCGAGGAATTCTCCCGTAGCGCCCGGCCCGGCGGTTTCCTGCAGACCGCGCGCAACGTGGTGGTCTGGATGAGTCCGGAAGAAACCCTGTGGGCCTACGCGAAACCCCGGCGCGACATTTCGCGGGCGCAATTGCTCCAAATCTTCAGGAAAAGTGCTGAGGACCGAGAGGAAAGTGCTGAGAAGAAAGTGCTGAGTGCTGAGTGCTGAGTGCTGAGGATTGCGGATTGGGGATTGCGGATTGCGGATTGGGAATCGGGAATTACGAATTGCGAATTACGAGTTCATAATCATGTCCACTCAGCACTCAGCACTCAACCCTCAGCACTCAGCACTCAGCACTCAACCTTCAGCACTCAGCACTCAGCACTCAGCACTCAACCCTCAGCACTCAGCACTCAGCACTCAACCTTCAGCACTCAGCACTCAGCACTCAGCACTCAGCACCCATCTGCTGTTCTGGATCGTCCTGGCAGCCGTCTGCATCCTTTTCTATGGTTCGTTTGTCCTGGGGTATCTGCCTGTGGGGCAGGACAATTCTCTGATGTACTGCCCTTTCTACTCCCTGCATTGGGACCAGGGACTTCCCTTGTGGAACCCCTACTCGCTCTCCGGTTCGGGACTCTATGACAACTTGCAGGCGGCGCTTCTATATCCGATGCGTTGGCCTTTCTACTTCCTGGCAGACTGGCGTTCGTACTTCGGGATTTTCAACTTCCTCCACTACCTCGTGGCTTTCATCGGTAGCGCTCTTCTCCTGCGGACGCTGGGGACGGCCCGCGTTTCCGCCGTGGCCGGCTCCGTCCTCTTCGCCGCGGGAGGGCACTTGGCGGGGCGCATCATCAACCCCACGATCTTCTACGGCTGCTGCTGGCTCCCCCTTCTTCTCTATGGCGCGGCGGGAACGCGGCGGCGCCACGGCTGGGCCGCCACCTTCGCCATGACCATGATCCTCACCATCGGTTCTCCCCACGTGATCCTCTATGGACTGGTGGGCTTTTCCCTTGTCTTCCTGATTTCGGCGCTCAGTCCTCCACCCTCAACCCTCAGCACTCAGCACTCAGTACTCAGCACTCAGCACTCAGCACTTTCTTCTCAGCACTCAGCACTCAGCACTCAGCACTTTCTTCTCAGTACTCCGCTTGTCCTCAGCCGTGTTTTCCATCTTCTCGTGGCCCTCATTTTGGCCGCGCCCACCCTGATTCCCGGAATCCAGCGCGCCGGCGCCTCCATCCGGACCCAAGCCGGAGCGGCGCTCAACCTCAGCGACTCGGTGGACTGGAGCGAACTCGCCGCGATTTTTCCGGGCGGCACTCCGGCCGGTTTACATCCCGAGTACATTGACAAGACCTGCTACGTGGGCTCCCTGGCGATTGCCCTGATCCTGTTCTCGCTCCTGTGCCGGGCCTCCTGGCGGGACAGGCGGTTCTGGTGTGGCTGGGCGCTGGTTCTGACCGGCGTGGCGTTCGCCCTCGGCAGGAACATCGGATGGCAGTTTGTGATGCCCTGGATTCCCGGTTTTCGCCATTTGGCGGGCCCGTCCAGAGCCTTGGCACTCTCGGCGGCGGGCGCGGCCATCCTGCTGGCCCTGGCGCTCGAATCTCTCCCGCGCCGCCGGATCGCCCCGCTGGGCGCGGTCTTTCTGGCGGTGGGAGCGCTCTGCTTCGCGGCGGCTGCTTCGCTGGCGTGGCGGATGCCCGTGGCGGAAGGCGCGCCGCCGTTCCTCGACGAATGGCTCCGGGCATGGGCCGTGGCGTCCCGGACTGTGCGCGGCCCGCTCTGGCTCTTGATGGACTCGGCGGCGGGGCTTGCTTTGGGCGGACTTGTCCTGCTGCTTGGCGCGCGGCGGCCCCGCTTCCTCGTGCCGGGTCTGACCGGCCTGATCATTCTGCAACTCCTCCATTTCCTGCCCAGGGTGGCCCCTCCCAGCGAGCTGGCTTCCTTCTTTGATCCTCCGTACCAGGCGCTGTTCCTGCGGAACGCGCAAGACCGGGAGCTGCCTCCGGATAGTCCCTTCCGGATCGCGGGTTTCGACCCGCTCCAGCTCTACGACGGGGATTTCGAGAAGGCGCTCAAGAAGGACTTCCTTACGCCCAACTTCGCCACCCTCTACGGCCTCGAAGACATCCAAGGGTTTGATCCGCTCATCCACCTCAGTTACCTGGACCTCATCCAGCGCACGTCGGGCCGGTCTCCCATCAACGATCCCATCCACAATCTCGATATCGCACGGCCCGATCCAGCCCTCTTTGACCTTCTCAACGTCCGCTTTCTCATTGGCCATCCCTATGACCGCCGGCTCACCAACCAATCCATGAGGCTGACGGCGCAGGCGCCGATCCAGGAGGTTACCGCCTGGAACGACGCCCCGACTTCCACCCCCCTCACGGATCTGCTGTTCGTCTCCCTGATGGACGGACCGACCCTTCTCCAGGGCGTCACCGCCGCCACCCTCACCGTCGAAGCCAAGGAGGGCATCTTCTCTTACCCGGTCCGCAACGGCATCGAAACCGCGCATTGGCTGTATCTGAACGGTCCGGCACAGCTTCGGGAACGCCCGCTCCAGGTTCCCATCCACCGCATCTGGTACGCCGACAGTGTGGCGCCGTCGGTCAACTACCGGGTCAAGTTGGCCAACTACCGCGGCCGGGTCCGCTTCGAGAAGCCCCTCACCGTCAGGAAGATCACCTGGAGCCTGCGGGATCCGCGCGCCGTGCTGTTTGTCGCGTGCCAGGCCTACCGCATGGCGCGGCCGCCCGAGGCCGAAGACCCCTGGCGCCTCGCCTGGGGCCGCGACGAAGACCCCGCTCCGGTCTTCGAGTACCGCAACCACAAGGACCGCGCGGTCCTGGTCACGGAGTACAAGACGGATGCGGGCGGCCGGGCGGAAGCATCGGGAGGCGTGGCTGGAAGGGAGCGCACGGCGCGGGCCGTTACCGTTGCGGAAGATACTCTGCGCAACGCATCCTCGTCCGGGGTCCATTGGGTGGAACGCCGGACAAACACTTTGAGCCTGGTTGTCAAGACACCCGTTCCCGCCCTCCTCGTCCTGCGCGAGATGTGGGACCCAGCCTGGAAGGCAATGCTCGACGGCAAAGAGAAGGCGGTTTTGCCGGTAAACGGTCTCTGGCGAGGCGTGGAAGTGCCGGCGGGAACGTGGGTAATAGAGTTGACCTTTCGCCCCGGCTTGTTCTACTCCTTGTTGTGGCTGAGCCTGGCCACTCTGGCGGTTGCCTCTGTCCGGCTCATCTGGATCGTCTTCCATACTGGTCTGCAAAAGGTTTATGAGGAAGGTGAAGACTGAAGAAAACCACGGAATACACGGAACACACGGAAAGGGGTTTCTTCCGTGTGTTCCGTGTATTCCGTGGTAAGAAATAAGCGCCTCTTTTAGATTGTGGGCAATTTGTCGAATCATGAAAGACTATGGTGAAAGGTGGCATGGAGCATGAAATCATGACCGACACCAAAATCCAACACCTCATCTGGGACCCCGAGCACGAATCCATGCCGCGCGAACAGCTGCGCGCGCTCCAACTCCGCCGCCTGCAAGACATGGTCCGTCGCCTCCATGAGCGCGTGCCTTTCTACAGGCAACGGCTCGACGCCGCCGGCGTTTCCCCCGACGACGTCCGCACCCTTGACGACGTCCGCCGAATCCCCTTCACCTGCAAACAGGACCTGCGCGATCACTATCCCTATGGAATGCTTGCCGTTCCGCTCTCCGAGGCCGCCCGGCTCCACTGTTCCACCGGAACCACCGGCAAACCCACCGTGGTCGCCTACACACGCCGCGATCTGGAGACTTGGGCCGACCTCGTCGCGCGGTTCATCGTCGCGGCGGGAGTGCGCAGCGACGACCTGGTCCACATCGCGTTCGGCTATGGCCTCTTCACGGGGGGACTCGGCCTCCACTACGGGATGGAACGCGTCGGCGCTTGCGTGCTTCCGGTGTCCGGGGGCAACACGGACCGCCAGGTCCAGCTCCTGCGCGACTTGCGGCCCACTGTTCTCGTCTGCACGCCCAGCTACAGCCTGCATATTGCCGAGATACTGGCCGCGACCGGCGGTTCGCCCCGCGATATCGCCCTTCGCGTGGGCCTTTTCGGGGGCGAACCCTGGTCCGAGAACATGCGCCGCGAGATCGAGACGCGCCTGGGCATCAGCGCCACCGACAACTACGGCCTCTCTGAGATCATCGGGCCGGGCGTTTCGGGGGAGTGCCTCGAGAAGCGCGGCATGCACCTGCACGAGGACCACTTCCTCGTCGAGCACATCCACCCCGAAACCGGCGAGCCGGCGGCGCGCGGCGAAGTGGGCGAACTCGTCATCACCCCCCTCACGCGCGAAGCGTTTTCGGTCCTGCGCTACCGCACACGGGACCTCTGCCGCCTGATCGAGGAGCCTTGTCCGTGCGGCCGGACCAGCCTCCGCATGACAAAAGTCATCGGCCGCACCGACGACATGCTCATCATCCGGGGCGCCAACATCTTCCCCTCTCAGGTTGAACAGGTTCTCCTGGACATGGGCGGCGTCGAGCCGCACTATCTGCTGCTGGCGGACCGCAAAGGCGCGCTCGATGAACTCGAGATCAAGGTGGAGATCGCGCCGGAGTTCTTCTCTGATGAGATGAAACAGCTGCGCCAAAAGGAAGTCGAGATTGAGCGGCGGCTGCGGGCGTCGTTGGGGGTGTCGTTCAAACTCACGCTCGTGGAATCCGGGACGCTCGAAAGAGGCAGCGGCAAGGCACAGCGGGTTCTGGACCTTCGCCCCAGGTAGGGCGTGTTTCGCTTTCCACTTGCGATTCGGCGTTGCGGTCAACGCGGGAGCCAGGTAGTATGCTTCCGGCGGGGAAGGGAGAGGAACCACTCATGGAAGAAGGCGCATTGGACAAAGCCGTAGGCCGACTGCGGGACCGATTCCACCCCGACCGGATCATCCTTTTCGGGTCCTGGGCTCGGGGAACGGCCGACGCCCGGAGCGACGTGGACCTTCTCGTGGTCATGCCCGTTCAGGGTTCCAGGCGGCGCCTGGCCCTCGAAATGGACCGGGCGCTCTCCGGGTTGGGCTTCGCCCGCGATATTGTCGTCTTGACGCCCGAGGAATACGAGCGCGACCGATTGATCCCGGGCACCATCGCCCGCCCGGCGGCGCAGGAAGGCAAGGCTCTCTATGAGCGCACCGTCTGAGGCTGTACTGGAGAAGGTGGGAAGTTGGCTGCGGCACGGCGACCAGGACCTTGCCCTGGCCCGGCACGCCTTGGCCATGGGCGCCAATTGTCCCTATGACTTGGTCGCATATCATGCGCAACAGTGCGCAGAGAAGTACCTGAAAGCCTATCTGGTTTACCGGCTCGTGGATTTCCCTTACACCCACAACCTCCTCCGGCTGATCGAGTTGATTCCGCCAGACGTGCCCTGGATCGCCGATGTTGAGCCGGCGGCGGCCCTTTCCGGCTACGCCGTATCGGCCCGCTATCCTGGCGAAGACGAACCGGTCTGTGAAGGCGAGGCCCGGGGAGCGATCGAGATCGCGAGCGGCGTCTGTGCGCGATTGCGCCAAGTCTTGGCGGCATCGGCGGTCGCGGATGGTGTCGAAGGCATCGTGGGCCGAATGTGGCCCTTGTCCGACAAGGAATGGGAGGATGCCCGCCGGGCACAGCGCGAATGACCGCGCGTTCGTACCCGGACTGTGTCGCCGACCTTGGCGTGAAGGCCGTTCCGTTTCTGCGAAGAGGAGGGATTGCGATGAAATCCACGATTCTCATGGACGACGCCAAATTGGCGCAAAGCGCGGTGGAGGCGCTGATGAAAGCGTTGGGTCCAGCGGATACCGCCCGCTTCCTGGCCTTGCCTGCGCGGAAACGAATAGATTCCGTCCGGCGGCATCGGGAATGGCAGCGTCATGCGAACAAGGAAAAATTGTTCGACGAGGTCTTTCGAAAAGACGGTTGAGCAATCGGCGGGCGACGAGGCCGAAATACTGCGTCTTGACGGGAGCGGAAACCGGTGAACGTATGCGCGGCGCGAGGGAAAAGAAGGCGCGGGCCGTTTTTTTCCTGAAGCAGTGCGGGGCGGTTTCGGCAAAGCGGTTGGATTGCTTTTGGGTTTGACTCGGATGCCGCCGGGATGGAGAATGAATGGGACGGCGAGAATTCCGGCCCCGCGCGGGAATCGCGGCCAAACAATCCTCCGTAGGCACGAAGAAGGAGCGGTGAAAGGATCCGAACATGGCGATGCCCACGGGACAGTCCGTTTATCCCCATATTCTCGAAGACAAGGACGGCGTGGCCTGGATTGAAGGGACGAGCACGCGCGTGATGGAGGTCGTGGAGGAAAAGAGCGCCTGCGGAGTCAGCGCCGAGGAGCTCCACCTCTGGCATCCTTATCTTTCCCTGGCTCAGATTCACGCGGCGTTGGCCTACTACTGGGACCACAAGGACGAGGTGGATCGTCAGATACGGGAATCCGAGACGGAGTTGGCTCAGTGGCTGAAGCGGCATGACGCGGAACAAAAGGCGTTTCGGGAACGCATCCTGGAGCGGGCCAAGGCCAGGGGGCTCACGCTATGAGCGTGGCATTGTACATGGATGTGCATGTGCCATTGCCAATCACGTCGGCCCTGCGTCTGCGAGGGGTGGATGTTCTGACCGCCCAGGAAGACGGGGCGAGCCGCTTTTGCGAAATTGTTCGACGAGGTTTATCAAACGAGCCAGTGACTGGCGCGGGACCGGTATGGAGAGGTGGAAAGACCGTTGACGGACTCTGTATCACCAGCGGAACGAAGCAGGATAATGGGCTTGGTTCGTTCCAGGAACACCAAGCCCGAGATGACCGTGCGGCGGCTTGTGCATGGAATGGGGTTCCGATACCGTCTTCATGGAAAGGAACTTCCGGGTCATCCGGATTTGGTTTTCAAGGGACGGAGGAAAGTCATATTTGTGCATGGTTGTTTCTGGCACAGACATAAGGATTGCCCCAACACCAGAATGCCGAAATCCCGAGTGCGTTTTTGGCGAAAGAAGCTTGAATCTAACAGGAAACGCGATATTGTATGCAAGAGGAGACTGAGCGGCATGGGCTGGAAGTACCTAGTCATCTGGGAGTGTGAGCTGGGAGACCTTCCCAAACTAGCGCGAGAGATACGTTCATTTCTCGGGAGAAAATGATGAAGTCCATTGAGTTGTTCACCGGAGCTGGAGGTTTAGCGTTGGGGATCTCCAAAGCGGGCTTTTCCCACAAGGCTGTCATAGAATGGGACAGATACGCGTGTGAAACCATCATGGAAAACCAGGCGCATGGCACGCGTTTTGTGAAAGACTGGCCTCTTCTTCCCATGGATGTCCGGCACATGGACTATGATAATATCCAGGAGCGCGTGGATTTGGTCGCCGGCGGACCGCCTTGCCAGCCTTTTTCACTGGGTGGAAAGCATCGAGGGCAAGATGACAATAGGAATATGTTTCCCGAAGCTATCCGCGCCGTAAGGGAACTAAGGCCGAAGGCCTTTATCTTCGAGAACGTCAAAGGGTTGACCAGAGAATCCTTCTCCACCTACTTCAATCACATCTATCTTTCCCTATGCTATCCTGAGATTCGACGCGGGAATTCGGAACCATGGCAAGAGCATCTGTCGAGGCTTGAAGAGCACCACACTTCAGGAAAACAGACCGGCCTTTTCTATAGGGTGATTACCCGCGTGAGAAACGCCGCGAATTATGGAGTTCCCCAGCGTAGGGAAAGGGTGTTCTTTGTTGGTTTCCGCTGTGACATAAGCGAGGAATGGTCGTTTCCCGAGGAAACCCATTCCGAGGACGCCCTCCTTTACGAGCAGTGGGTTACAGGTGAATATTGGGATCGTCACAGCGTCCCTCGCCGCAAACGGACCGAGGCGCCGGAGTGTTGCGTGAGACGCCTGGAACGTTTGCGCTCTTTGGGCCGTCAAAAGAGAAAACCCTGGCTTACGGTGCGTGACGCCATTTGTGATCTTCCCGATCCGGCGAAGACGGATCGTTGCTCCATCCCCAATCACCGTTTAGTGCCCGGCGCGCGCATTTACCCCGGCCATACAGGAAGCGCCTTGGATCAGCCCGCGAAAACGCTGAAAGCGGGAGATCATGGCGTTCCGGGCGGGGAAAACGTGGTGGTGTTCCCGGATGGGTCTTTGCGTTACTTCACAATTCGGGAGGCGGCGAGGTTGCAAACCTTCCCGGATGATTATCTGTTTCACGGGACTTGGACCGAGAGCATGCGGCAGATTGGGAACGCGGTGCCTGTGGAGCTTGCGTTCCCAATCGCCTCTAGTGTGCTCGCACGCATCCGCCGCGCCAATGGTGGATGGAAGGAGCAAAAAGGAAAATGAGTGAGAGCTTCGATACTGTGGTCTTCGTGGAACAACTCCGGGATCTGCTGTCATCATTGCCGCCGGAATGTGACGCCTCTGCGATCTCCAGCAATCGCCTTGGGAAACTGAAAGGGGATATTGAGGAGTGTGTCCAACGGTTGGGAACGCTTTCCCGTCAGCTCGATCCCATTCAACAACCACCCACAGTTTTTGATCCCGCCGATCCTCGTGTTATCGGCGAGCTGATCGGCCGCACTCTCCTTGAACAGCCCCGTCTAGCCCTCGAATCCGTTCCGCGATTCTACGGTTCGGGAGTTTATGCCATCTACTACAAGGGAGATTTCTCCGGCTATGGTCCCATCGCTGAAACCGATCATCCCATCTATATCGGGAAAGCGGACCCCGCAGTTCCGGAAGCGCAAACTGTGGAACAGCAAGGAGACCGGCTGGCAAGGCGATTGGGTGAACATGCGAAGAGCGTCAAGAGCGTGGAAAACCTGGATATCGCGGATTTCGAGTGCAGATATTTGGTGGTAAAGAGCGCTTGGCAAAGAACATCCGAAGATTACCTGATCAACAGATTCAAGCCGATTTGGAACAACGAAATCGGAATCTGTTACGGTTTTGGAAAACATGGGGACAGCTCTTCCACACGGAAAAACACGCGCTCACCATGGGATACTCTCCATCCTGGGAGACAATGGGCCTGGGTGGCGGGGAATGTGAATAATCCCAAAAGCCCAAAGGAAATTCTGAGGGAGATTGCGCTCCATTTCGAGAAGAACCCGCCGCTCGCCTAGTGCTTCACCTCCCTGCAATCCGAGAAGTTGAACTCGTCGTAGTAGAGCCTGCTGCGTCATTCTGTCGCGGGGGAGATTGAAGCAGGGTCGGGCCAAGCGACAGAATTACGCAGCGGACGGCATTCTTGTACATAAATGTCCATTGAAGTCTATGTGCGGGTGCGATCCCGCTTGGCGAGATTCTTGCATCCGCAATCGCAGGGCGTAGTCTGTTGTTCTCACTCTCAGCCTGTCGAATGGAAGGCGAACACATAATGAACATGATCGAGACGAAGAAACTGCGGAAAGTTTTCGGTCCCATCGAGGCCGTCAAAGGGGTTTCTTTCCGGGTGGACAAGGGGGAGGTCCTGGGCTTCCTGGGACCGAACGGCGCGGGCAAGTCCACCGTGATGCGCATGCTGACCTGCTTCCTCACCCCCACCTCCGGCACCGCGCTCGTCGGCGGACACGATATCCTCAGGGACTCCCTCGCGGCGCGCCGCATGGTCGGTTACGTGCCCGAGAGCAACCCCGTGTATGGGGACATGAGCGTGGTATCTTTCCTGCGGTTCATCGCGGAGATGCGCGGGTTCAGGGGCGCCGAGATTGACCGCCGCGTCGCGTCGGCGATGGACACCTGCTGGCTGGACAGCGTGCGCCGCCAGATCATCGAGACCCTCTCCAAAGGCTTCAAACGGCGCGTGGGACTGGCGCAAGCGCTCCTCCACGATCCCGAGATTCTGATCCTGGACGAGCCGACCGACGGCCTGGACCCCAACCAGAAGCACGAGGTCCGCACGCTGATCCGCCGCATGGCGCCGGACAAGGCCACCGTGATCTCCACACACGTCCTGGAGGAAGTCGAGGCGGTGTGCACGCGCGCGATCATCATCGCCGACGGGCGGATACTCGAGGACAAAACGCCCGCGCAGCTCCTGGCGCGTTCCCGCCACCACGGAGCGGTACGGCTGACCGTGGCGGGAGACGGACTGGCCGGCGTCGAGCGAGCGCTGACCGAGCTTCGCAACGTCTCCCACGTGGAGACCGTGGATTCCACCGGAGCGACGGCCCATTTCACCGTCTTCCCCAAACCAGGCAACATGATATCCCGCGATGTGATCGCCCTGGCTTTTGAGAAGAAGTGGAAGATTCAGGATATCCACGTGGAAACCGGTGATCTCAACGAGGTGTTCCGCGATATCACCACCAAAGAAGGAGTCCATTCATGAGCAGCATCTACTTCATCTTCAAGCGCGAGTTGAAGGGCTATTTCTCCACGCCGCTCGCCTATGTTTTCATCGTGATTTTCCTGTTCCTCAGCGGCTTCATGACCTTCCAGATGAGCGATTTCTTCAGAGCCGGACAGGCCAGTCTTGCCTCGTTCTTTGCCCCGCACCCCTGGCTCTATCTCATCCTGGCTTCGGCCGTCGCCATGCGCCTGTGGGCGGAGGAGCGAGACAACGGCACCATAGAACTTCTCTTCACCCTTCCCGTCACCCTCACCCAGGCGCTTGTGGCGAAGTTCTTTGCAGCGTGGGCCATTCTGGGGATTTCCCTCGCCCTCACCTTTCCCGTGGTGCTTACCGTCCGCTACCTTGGAAGTCCCGATTACGGCGTGATCCTCGCGGCATACCTCGGGTCTTTTCTGATGGCGGGCGCGTACCTGGCCATTGGAGCATGCATGTCCGCCCTTACCAAGAGCCAGGTCGTCAGCTTCATCCTCACGGTCGTTGTGTGCCTGCTTCTGATCCTGGCCGGGTTTCCTCCCGTTCTGGATTTCTTCACCGGATGGGCGCCTGCCTGGCTTATCGAGGCGGTCTCGTCCGTCAGTTTCTACACGCACTTCGACTCCATCCAGCGCGGCGTGATTGTCCTGCCCGACCTCGTGTTCTTTCTGTCCCTGATCGTGGCGCCGCTGTATGCCTGCGGCGTGATTCTTGAGATGAAGAAAGCGCAGTGAAACAGAGAGAAAAAGAGAGAAAAAGAGAGAAAGAAGAGAGAAAGAAAAGAAGAGAGAAAGAGAAGAAGAGTGACGAAAGGAAGAACCCAATGCCCAAGAAAATCGTCTCCATATCCGGCTTGGCTCTGATCGCGGCCATTGTGCTCGCGGTCAACCTGATCGCCATAGTGCTGCTGGGCGGCTCCAAGCTGGACATGACCGAAGAGAAGTTGTACACCCTCTCCAGCGGAACCAAGAACATCCTTGGATCGCTCGGGGATGACATCAAAGGGCAGTTCTACTGCTCCAAGTCCGAGATGGCGAATGTGCCGGTTCTCAGAGACTACGCCGCCCGCGTGCTTGAAATGCTCCGCGAATACCAGTCCGTCTCAAAGGGCAAGTTCTTCCTGGAAATCCGGGACCCCAAGCCCGACACGGACGTTGAGGAACAGGCCGAGCAGGCCGGACTCCAGGGGATACCCACGAATGCCGGCAGCAAGTTCTTCCTTGGCCTGGTTCTAAAAGACGAAAGCGGACGCGAACAGATCATCCCCTTTCTGCATCCCGACAAGGAGGAGACCCTCGAGTACGACATTTCCAAGGCGATTTACACGATGACCCACCCCGCCAAGAAGAAAGTCGGCGTCATCAGCAGCCTCAACATCACGGGTCGCGAGAAGATGCGCAATCCCATGATGATGAACCAGGAGCAGGAACGCCCCTGGATGTGTATCCGCACCCTGAGCGAGAGCTACAAGGTGGAGGATATAGACACCAAGGCGGACTCCATTCCGCAGGACGTGGACCTTCTGCTGATCGTGCATCCCAAGGACCTGCCCGGCCCCATCCGCTACGCGATTGACCAATACGTCCTCCGCGGCGGCAAGACCCTGGCGTTCGTGGATCCTTTTTGCCAGGCCGATCTGGAAAGCATGCCCAACAACCCGCAAATCCGGATGCAGGCCCCCATCGCCTCCAACATGCCGGATCTGATGCAGGCGTGGGGCGTCCAGTTGGAAACGGGCGGCGACAAGGCCTCCCCGATGGGCGGCGCACAAGGGATGAAGGTCGTGGCGGATCCGCTCACGGCCTACCAGATACCCGGCCGGAACCAGGAGGTCCTGGTTTGGTTGAACCTCCGCGAGAAGAATCGCAACGCCGACGAGATCATCACCAGCGGTCTGGACAATTGCCTGATGGCCTTCCCCGGCGCCCTCCGCAAGGTGAACACCAGCGACGACATCAAGATCACGCCGCTCTTCGAGACCTCCGAAGACGCCAATACCATGGATGACATGATGCTCAAGTTCGGGCTGGACCCCGAGCAGATCCGCAAGGATTTCAAGAAGGGCAGCTCCAAGATCGCCCTGGCCTACAAGATCACCGGTAAGTTCAAGACCGCTTTCCCCAACGGAAAACCCGCCGCGGCGAAATCCGAGGACGAGGAAACCCCGCCGCCGCCCCCATCGCCGGACCCCGGCCAACTGAAGGAAAGCAAGGAAGCCGGCACGATCATCGTTGTGGCGGACGTGGACATGATCTCCGACCGTTACTCCGTGCAGGTCCAGAACATCTTCGGACGCCAGTTCGCCACCGCGATCAACGGCAACCTGGCCTTCCTTGGAAACGCGGTCGAGAACCTGACCGGCTCCAACGACCTCATCAGCCTGCGTTCCCGCGGCCGTTCCCAGCGCCCCTTCACGAAGACCGCCGAGATCCAGGCCCGCGCCGGCGAGAAATGGCGCCAGGAGGAAGAGAACCTAAACAAGAAACTACAGGACGCCGAGCAGCGCCTGACCGAACTCCAGAAAGGCACCCAGGACCGCAAGGTGCTGGACCAGCAATTCGCCAGGGAGATCGAGAAGGTGCGGGCCGAACGCACGGCCACGCGCAAGAAACTGCGCGAAGTCCAACGCAACCTGCGGGAAGACGTCGAGAAACTGACCGCGCGGGTCAAGTTCCTGAACATCGTTCTTGTCCCGCTGTTCGTGGTTGTCGCCGGCGCCGGGGTCGGGATCATCCGAACCATGAGGAGGCGCAAGGCTTGACGGAACGCCGGGATCTAGAGAAACGCCGGGAGTTGGAGAAACGCCGGGAGTTGGAGAAACGCCGGGAGTTGGAGAAACGCCGGGAGTTGGAGAAACGCCGGGAGCTGGAGAGACGCCGGGAGCTGGAGAGACGCCGGGAGCTAGAGAAACGCCGGGAGCTGGAGAGACGCCGGGAGCTGGAGAAACGCCGGGAGCTAGAGAAACGCCGGGAGTTGGAGAAACGTAAAGGGAGCGCATTTTGATGAAGATACACCGGCAAAGTAGGGCGGGCGTCCCGCCTGCCAAATTCATATCCGTATTCACAGGGCGTGCGTCTTGTCCGTTGCATTTTCAGACCGGACGCGGATTCGCAGGCGAGACGCCCGCGCTACTTTGGAACAAAAACCAATAGGAGAATGCCGAAACATGAGAACCGGAAGATTCATCACCCTGCTGATTGTCGCCATCCTCATCTGCGTCGGCGCCGTGATCGCCTATCAGAAGCGCACCACCTCCGGGCCCAGGGAAAAGGGCGGGGCGCTGAAGGCGGGGGATCTGCTGCTCCCGAAGCTCCTTGAGAAAACCGAATCCGTCGCCGGGCTTGCCTTCTCCAAAGGCAAGGAAACGATCCATCTCGTCCGCGGGGATAGCGGGGACTGGAAAGTCGAGTCCGCCGGAGGATTCCCCGCCGACGGGTCCAAGATCCGGCAGCTGGCCGCGGAACTGAGTGAGGTCCGGGTGACGGACGTTCTCACCAACAAGAAAGAGAAACACGACAAGTTCGGTTTGGCGGGCGAGACGGGTGAGCGTGGAACACTCGTGCTGTCCGGCAAGGACGGCAGGGACGTCGCCCGCGTGCTTCTGGGCAACGAGCGGCAGGCGGGCGAGGACGCCGAGGAGTTCGCGCGCGGCGGCGGCCGGTTTGTGCGCGTGGGGACCGATCCCCACGTCTTCCTGGTCAAGGAGAATCTCTACTGGCTCGATACCAAGGTCAACGCCTGGGTTCCCACAGAGATTGTGTCCGCCCCGCAGAACAAGATCGTGGACCTCTCCATAGACCACAACTCGACCGAAACCCTGCACTTGGTCAAAAAGGGCGAGAACCTGGCTCTGGAGAAGGTGGACGACGGCAAGCGTGAGAAAGCCTACGAAGCCAGCGCGGCCGCGGGCGCCCTCAGCAACCTTCGCCTGGACTCGGTCTTCCCCGCGGCCTCCACGATCACCAAGGCCCTGGATTTCAAGACCACTTACACCGCGCGCCTCTCCGACGGCACGATCTACACGGCGCGGTCGGCTTCCTCCGGCGGGAAGAACTACATCACGGTGAGCGCCGCCTGCGGAGAGCCTGTCTTCTCCGACTCCGACAAAGCCACCACCACCGCTCTGGCCGCCGCGCAGAAAGCCGCCGAAAAGGCCAAGATAGACGTTCCCGAGTTCAACAAGAAGCACTCGCCGTGGGTGTATGAACTCAGCGAGTGGACCGCCAAGAACCTGGTCAAGAAACGCAGTGAGATGATGGAGCCCAAGCCCGCGGAGGAAAAGAAGCCCGAAACGCCGGGCGCCGCTCCGGAAATGCCGGGCACTGTTTCCGGAATGCCCGCGACACCCGGAGCTTTCCCCCAAGCAGTCGCCCCCGCCGCCGGACCGAAAGCCGCGGCCGGGTCTGTCAAGCCTGGCGCAAAGCCTGGCGCAAAGCTTGGCGCGGCGCCCCCGCTAAAGGCGGCGGCAAAACCCAAGCCTGTCAAGAAGCCCGCGCAATGATTCCGGGCGTTTCTCAGCGCTGATAGATCTCCAGTTCGACGCGGCGGTTCTGAATCCGCCCTTCCTCGGTCGAGTTGTCCGCGACCGGGTTGGAAGAACCCATTCCGATGGCCGTGAGGCGCGCCGGGTCTATCCGTTCGGCGATGAGGCCATTGCGCACCGCGTTGGCCCGCCGCTCGGAAAGCGCCACGTTGTCGGCGTCCCGCCCCTCTGAACTGCTGTACCCTTTCACGATCACCTTCGATTGCTGGTCCTCCCCGAGGATCGTGGCGAGTTCCTTGATCTTGGCCAGGCCCTCGGGACGCAGCGTCGAGGACCCGACGCCGAAGAGGAACTGGGCACTGATGTTGACGGTCAGGTGCTCCGGCTTGGCGGGTTCCGCCGGCGTGCCGGTGGATTCAGGCGCGGCGGGCGTCGCCGGCACCTCCTTCACGGTGACGTCCTGCACTTGCGCGAGACGTTCCTTCTTCTTCTTGAGATAGTAGCCGATGCCGGTTCCGACCGCGGCGCCCGTCACGGCGCCGACGGCCGCGCCGATAGCTGCGCTCTCCCCGCGGTTCTTCTTGCCGCCCGCCGCGGCGCCCACGCCGGCGCCCACGGCCGCACCCGCGACCGTGCCGATCACAGCGCCGCTGGCGACCTGGTGTTCGCTCATCCACGCGCACCCGCTGGACCCCGCCAGCATGGATGCCACGATAGTCCCTGATACCCACTGTTTCCAGTTGTTCATTGGATTGTCCTCCTTAAGGGAAATCGCACTTCTCAAGAGCCGCGCACTTCAACCCGTTTCTGTGCGTTTCTGTGCGTTTCTTCGCGCCTCCGCACGCTCTCACTCGCCATACGTATTGTAGCGGGACATCTTCGGGAAAGCAAGTTCGGAGACAGGGCAATGGAAAAGGGGCTGTAGGAGAGTCCCGGGACGTTTTCAAAGTCTCGCAGCCGGGGGTGCGCCCCTAGGATTCAGGAGAAGGTACTCAAAGTTCCCGTTTTCTCTCGTCTCAGCCTGCCATTCCACGCATTGGATGCAACCTGAAGGTTGTGCTCTGAACACCCCTTTCTCATTCATCATCCCGCATTCATCACCAGGGCTTCTTGCGCTCAGAGGAACAGAACTTTCCGCACGATGTCTTTCCGGTAAACAATACCGACGGGTTTCTTGTCCTTGACGATATACGCGCGTTCGCAATACTTCGTGAGCATCTCGTGGGCCACGATCTCCACCGGCGTCTCGGGGGCCAGGCGCAGGATCTCCCGGTTCATCACTTCCTCCGCCGTCAGGGAGTCCTCCTTTTTGTAGAACGCCTCGAACGGTTCAAATTCGGAGAGGACGCTGGGGTTACTGATCAGGTTCATGTACTTGGGAAGACCGATCTCAATGACCATGCGGGTGGAGATATCGCCCAGGAGTTCGCCTTCGGCGCTCACGACCGGCACACCTTCCTCGCGGCACTCGGCGAGGACCCGCACGACCTGCCGCAGCGTCATGTCGGGCGTGACGCTGAATTCCACCGGGTTCATGAGGTTCGCGGCGATCACGGCTTTTTTGATCTCGATGCCCGTTTCCTCGAGGATCCGCAGCACCCGCTGGGGCGACGTGGTCGAGATCAGCGCCCGCCGGTTTTCCTCGTTCAGCACCAGCCGCGCGATCGAGGCCATGGTCTGCAGCATCAGCGTGCTCTGCATCTTCGGTGTCAGAACCACAAAAATCAGGTTCACCCGCTCCTTGCTGTCGGCCGCCGCGGGAATCCCCTCCTGAGAGGTGCCGATGGCGAGCAGCAGCCGGTCAAGCCCCGCCAACCGGGCGTGGGGAATCCGCACGCCGTGGCCCGGCGGTATCGGCAGGGTTTCCTCCCCCTGGATCAGGCGCTCGCAGACCGTTTCAGCGTTCAGCTTGCCCAGGCCATCGCCGAACGACTCGACGAGCCGGCGGATCGCATCGCCCAGCCCGGCGGCCTCCATGTGGATCAGGATGTTTTCTTCTGAGAAGAGAGAGGCGAGTTTCACGTGTGCGCTCCTTGCGGCGGGAGGACTCCGGCTGGGGTCCGGCTGGGGTTCGGCTCAGGTTCGGCTGGGGTCCGTTCAGTCCCTGCGGGGCCGTTCCTGAAAGCCCAACGTCCTCGCAGTCTCCCCGTTTACGGCTCAAATGTATCCGAACCGCGCTGAAAGGTCAAGGGAAAGGCATGGAGCAGCGGAGCCGTAGCCAAACGCATACGAGGACAGGAACCACTCAGACACAAAGCAACGAAGTTCCGTAGGGTGCCGGCAAGCGAAGTGCGCCGCACCATTCCTGATCCAGCCATGCGATTACGGTGCGGCGCGCTTCGCTTGCCGGCACCCCGCATTTCCTGTGGATGCCAGATCACTTATCCGGATGGCCGCATGAATGTCCCGCTGAAAGAACAAGGAAATGCGGGATAGTGGTATGAGGCGCAAAGACTACGCGGGTTTGGGGATCTTCCGCGTCCGGGAACGGGCTGTCATGGAAGTATCCTCCTGAACGGGAATGGCCCCGCTATATAACCACCATCCCGCCCCCGGAGGAACTGTTTCTTTTGCGCCACTCTCCCGAATCCGGGAGATGCGCCCTCAAGAGAGATGCCTGAGGAACTCGGGCGGCTCTCCCGTCTCGGTATTCTGTTGCGCCGCCGTGTGGGCTGTGTTACCAAAAGGCCGGAAGCATCGGCTTTCCCGGGAGGATTCGGGGTGAAACGTTCCGAGATCAACGAGAGCATTCAACTGGCGCAGGATGTGTTTGAGGCGCACCGCTTTGCCCTGCCGAAGTGGGCGTATTGGTCTCCGGCCAACTGGGAACACTGCGGACCGGAGGTGCTTGAGATCAAGAGCTGCATGTTGGGGTGGCACGTCACCGACTTCGGCCTGAACCGTTTCCCTGAGCAGGGCGTGGTGCAATTCACGCTGCGCAATTGCCCGGTGGACCGGAGGAAAAGCCACCCCGCCCCGCCTCCCTTTCAGGTCAAGCCCTACTCCGAGAAAATCATGCTGCTCCAGAAACTCCAGACGTTTCCCTTCCACTTTCTCCAGACCCGCACCAAGGATCTGATCAACCGCGGCGGCGGGGACCTCCTGGTCCAGATTCACCGGCTCACGGCTCGGCGGGAACTCGACGAGGAAAGCCGCGCGCCTGTTTCGATAAACGGGATTTCATACAACCTCAAGGCCGGCGGAGTAGTGCGCCTTGCTCCGGGGGACAGCATCACGACTCCTCCGCGGTTCTGCCACAAGTTCTGGGCCGAAAAAGCGAGTTGCCTGGTGGGCGAGGTGTCTACCTCGCACAGCGACCCGGTTGGCCACGCTTTCGTGGAAGAGGCTGCGTGGTTCGTCGCGGTGGAAGAAGACGAGGCCCCCCTGTTTCTTATGTGCAATGAATATCCCGAACTCGAGGACTAGGCGCGCCTTTCTGCCCTCTATGATGGAAAGCCATCCTGATTCGCACCTGCCTCTCAACTGCCACTTCGGGAGCGAGCGAAGATACTGGATGGAAAGCCATCCTGATTCGCACCTGCCTCTCAAACTGAGGCAATGCCCTCCGTACTGCTATCCATCATTTCCTTGTTTCTTGGGTCTTCCAAAGAATCTGTGGGTAAAACAAGGATGAGTTTTTCGCTTTTCAACCAAGACACGGATTTGAGAAAAAGCCCCTCACCCTTCCCTCTCCCCCTGGAGAGGGAATTCTTTTCCCCATTGCTTTCTGCGACCTCCTGCAGCGGCACCGGCTCTGACTTCCTGGGGAGGGAATTCTTTTCCCCCACTATTGTCCAAAACGTTTCCCCGAAGGGGAAAAATGTGAATAGCCGTGGGTGAAACCCACGGAAGGAGGCCGCCTCTTTTCGCCCGACCCTGAAAGGGGTCGAACACCCAAATCCGGATGGTTCAACCCCTTGCGGGGTTGGGGCGCTTTTTTCAACCTGTCCCGCGGGTTTCACCCACGGCTATTCACATTGGACTCCTGTCGGAGTCCCGGAAATCCGGTTTGTGCTTTGATCTATGATGATTTCACCCTTTTCCATCAAGGATAATCTCATGATCGCAGATTTTATTCTGGACAAGAGTGCTTTTCCCCATTGCTTTCTGGTCATACGCCGCCCCTACCTGAGAGGTCGGCCTTCTTTTCCCTCTCCAGGGGGACTGTCCATTACCCACATCTGCAACCCATATAGTAACTAAAAAGAATACATAAAAAGACAGTAGCTTTTGCACATTTCTTGTGCTTTCCTGTTTCCGTGAGCGCGAAGAGGCAACAGAAAACCCCCATTTCGCACATACCCCGGACAGAAGCATCTCTGGTCGCGGAGTGGGCGCGGGATCTCTACGCCGACGCTCCCATGCCGGACAAGCGTCTCAATCCCCGCCTTGTCAACATGGCCGCCCACCTCGCCCAGAAGCCCACCGATCCGATCACCCAGGCCTTCGACGACCCCGCCGATGTCAAGGCCGCCTATCGCTGCATCGAAAACGAACGGGTGCGGCCCATTCATCTGCGCCGCGCTTTCTCTCAGAAAACCGTTCGGGACGCGGCGGGGCATCGCGTGGTCTTGTCCATCCAGGATTCCG
>Ga0315282_10005892_pt1 | contig 20711 bp, 9 predicted proteins | sample YL17G07_20_MG_FD_203693 | JGI IMG/M metagenome (GOLD analysis project Ga0315282, IMG submission 203693) | Sediment microbial communities from Yellowstone Lake, YNP, Wyoming, USA - YL17G07_20 | ecosystem: Environmental > Aquatic > Freshwater > Lake > Sediment | place: USA: Wyoming | collected... | reverse complement strand
GCCGAAATCGCCACCCCCTCCGGAAAAGCCACCGCCCGAATCCCCCCCCGAGGAGCCGCCGCCAAAAAATCCCCCACCGGTAACCCAGCCAGAAGACCTTCCGGAATGGTAATGCCTTCCCCGCATCCTTGCTATTGCCAGTGCAAAGGCCACCAGGAAAAAAATGAAAGGGAAGAAAAAGAGCCAGGAGGAAGCAGAAGAGACTCTCCTGCTTTTCTTCGGGGCTTTGTACTCCCCCTTGGTTGCAGCCATGATGGCGCTGACACCGGCATCGATCCCCTGGTAAAACTGCCCGGCTTTAAACCGGGGGGCGATTTCATTGCGGATGATGCTCCCGGCCAGAGAATCCGGAAGTGCTCCTTCCAGGCCGTAGCCAACTTCGACGCGCAGCTTTCGCTCATTCTTAACGATGAGCAAAATGACGCCGTTGTTCTTCCCCTGCTGTCCAATTTTCCACTTTTCGGCAAGGCGGATAGAAAAGTCCTCCAGGTTATCTCCTTCAAGGGATGGGATGATCAGCACAGCAATCTGGTTGGTTGTCTCCCGTTCGAAGCCCGCCAGTCTTTGATTAAGGGCGGCAATCTCATTGCTGGAAAGGGTACCGGTCCGGTCCGTGACCCGCCCTTCGGGCTTCTCCGGAACCTCCAGGGCGAGGGACGGAAGGCATAGGAGAAGTAAAATCACCGGGGTGAGAATTATGATTGCCCGGCTCTGGACCCCTGAGAATCTCTTGTTAGCCGGTTTCTTCAAAACTTCACCGCAGGGACTTTCTTAGCCCCTGCTTCCGCTTCAAACAGGGGCATCCTCTCAAATCCCAAAAACCCGGCAAAAAAAGCCCCGGGAAATGTCCGGATTTTTCTGTTGTAATTTAGGGCTGCTTGATTATATCGTCGGCGCTCGACGCTGATGCGGTTTTCCGTTCCCTCCAGTTGATCCTGGAGCTTCATGAAATTTTGATTGGACTTCAGCTCCGGGTACCGCTCCACCACGACCATCAACCGTCCCAGGGCGCTGTCGAGGCCTTGGGCCGCCTGAAGGGATTTATTGATATCGCCGGACTGCCGCGCTTCACCCCACTGACTGCGCAGGCGGGTAACCTCTTCCAGGACGCTCTTTTCTTGCTGGGCGTATCCTTTGACCGTTTCCACTAAGTTGGGGATGAGGTCCGCCCTGCGCTGGTATTGATTCTCCACCTGGGCCCACGCCGTCCTGGCTTCCTCCTGAGCACCCACCAGACTGTTGTAGATGCCCAGACCTGCAATAATCAGGATTGCAATTATCAGCAGAGGGATGAGAATGACAGCCGCCTTTTTCATGGAAATTCCTCCTATTAAGGAAAAATCAATTCTTTCAAAAGGTTTCTGATAATTTACCATGAACAAGGCGCTCTTTTCAACAATACTTCCTCCTGCTGCAGCGTGCCCGTTTGACTTCCACCGGCTAATCCATTATATTTTTTTATACCTATACCGCCGTGGGTGCAGAGAAGGAAAATTGCAATAAACTACCCGAAAGGTCTTTCTCAGCGTTCTCCGTGGTGAATGGATTGCCTATTCGCCGAAAGGAAATTACATGCGACTTGACGGCCGGAAACCCCACCAGATGCGCCCGGTGAAAATCACCCGCAATTTTTTAAAGCACCCCGAGGGATCGGTGCTGATCGAACTCGGGGGGACCAGGGTGATCTGTACGGCCAGCGTGGAAGAGAACCTCCCCCAGTTTCTCAAAAACTCAAATCAGGGATGGGTTACGGCCGAGTATGCCATGATTCCCCGTTCCACCCAGACCCGGACTGTCAGGGAATCCGTCACCGGAAGGGTGGGGGGAAGGACACACGAAATCCAGCGCCTGATCGGCAGATCGATGCGCTGTGTGGTGGATCTGTGGGCCTTTGGCAAGCGTACCATCTGGCTCGACTGCGATGTCATCCAGGCGGATGGAGGTACCCGCACAGCCGCCATCACCGGGGCTTTCGTGGCTCTGGCCGATGCTTTTCTTGCCCTGAAGAAAAAAGGCCTGCTGACCGCGCCGCCTCTGAAAGATACGGTGGCAGCCGTTTCCATTGGAATGCTTGGCAAGAATGTTTTTCTCGACCTTAATTATGAAGAAGACTCCAGGGCGGATGTGGATATGAATTTCGTTATGACAGGGGGCGGGGAATTGGTGGAGGTCCAGGGGACGGCTGAACGCCATCCCTTCAGCGAGAAAGACCTACTGCGGATGATGAGAATCGCCGGGAAGGTCATCGGCCAGCTTACCCGGCTGCAAAAAAAGACAGTTGGGAGTCCGCCCGGGCTGTGGAAGAATTGAGGTCCAGAGAAACGGATAATTCCATCGAAATCGTTGTCGCCACCCGCAACCGGGGAAAGCTTCGCGAGATCAAATCCATTCTCATTCCTCTCCCTTTGAAGTTCTTTTCCCTCGACGATTTTGCCGGGATCCCAGAGGTGGTCGAAGATGGAGCCACCTTTGCTGAGAACGCCGAAAAAAAGGCCACAATTATTGCCGGACTTGCCAACCGGCCGGCCATTGCCGACGACTCCGGCCTAACGATTGACGCTCTCGAAGGGAGGCCGGGTGTTTATTCCTCCCGGTATGCGGGAGAGAACGCGACGGACAAAGAAAGATGGCAAAAGGTGCTCGACGAAATGGCCGATGTCCCCGATGGGAAAAGGCAGGCGAGCTTCAAATGCGCTGTGGCGATCGCTTCGCCCGGGGGAAAATTCCAGGTTGTCGAGGGAGAATGCCCGGGCACGATCGCTTTCAAACCCCGCGGGACTGGGGGCTTCGGGTACGACCCCATTTTTTTCCTGCCTGAATTAGGCAAGACAATGGCCGAACTTGACCCGGGAGTGAAGAATCGCATCAGCCATCGGGCCCGGGCGTTGGAAAAACTGAAGCGGATCTTGCCGGGATTCCTGCACCTGAGCCTTGCTATCCTTCTTCCTGTCATGGTATAAAAAATCATCGGGGCGTAGCGCAGCCTGGTAGCGCACCTGCCTTGGGCGCAGGGGGTCGCTGGTTCAAATCCAGTCGCCCCGACCAATAAAATCAATTACTTATAAAAATGCGAATCCACCTTGTGGGGTGACCCTGTGGGGTGGATATTTTTTTATTTTGGAGGATAAATATTCCTCCGGGTGAATTGCATGAGCAAGGCATAAAAAAATTCAGGGTTATTCTGAAAAAAGAATTTAGTACGAAGTAGAAACCCGCATCCTAGGGGTGTGGTCATGGGGACTGGCTATGCCGGTCCCGGATGGGAATGGCCGAAGGCCGCTCACTGCTGTCATTTACATATACTTCGGGTTCACCAACTCGCTTCTTGTGCCGATCCGTATAAGATGCCATCATAAAAAGCACGCCTTACGGCTTTTATTCCATTTTGTCCTGATCTGACAATCTCACGATTTATAATTCTCCTTAAGACGCCTTCCATTCAGTAGATCGCCAGGTTGGCGCGGTATTTACTATGAATGGAGATACGGTCTCACGTTAAGCCGCAAAGATCGCACCGGACCTTGGCGCCTTGGCGAGAGGATAATTCCATTTCCCGAGAAGTTTTTCCCCTTGTCACTTGCGATTTGCGTCTTGGATCTGCGGGCTTTGGTTGACATTGGTTTTTGTTTTTAACCACTTGGCCCTTACGCCTTACGGTATTTGACCATTATTTTGACCTGGCCGGAATTTTCTGCTATGATGCGGTAATTTTTGGGTTTTCTCCTACAACCTTTTCCGTGGTTTTAAATCCCGGTTGCCATTCTAAAATTGGGGGAACAAGAATGCGGGGTGATCAGTTAGCCCGGCAGTGGCGTATCATCCGGGCAATCGAGGCCAGCCCTAACTGGTTAAGCGTACCAGAGATCGCGCAGCGGGGAGAAACTCGAATACGCACGATCTATCGCGACCTGGAAGCCCTCCAGGCGGCCGGGGTTTTCCTGCATGCGCAAAGAGTCCAGCGGGCTTCCCGCTGGGCCTTCATCGGCACTTGCAAATTTAAAACCACTCCTCCTTTTACCTTAACTGAACTCATGTCGCCTTACTTTTACAGGGCCCTCGATTGCAAAGCCTTAGGACAAGCCCTGCCCCGGTATCCAGTCGGCTGTAGGGCTGTCGAATTGAAAAGGGAATCCCGAACTATTTAACTCGAGACCGAATTTGTACTTTGAACTCTCGACTCAGATAGAGGTATAAAGATTAAAGACCAGACCCCACAGCCAGAGGCAGCCGGATGACCCAAAGCCAACTTCAAAACATCGAACAACTCGAAGACAGCCTTTGGGCTGCGGCCGACCAGCTCCGGGCGAATTCCAAGCTGACCTCCGGCGAATATTTCATGCCAGTGCTCGGTATTATCTTTCCCCGTCACGCCACAAACCGCCACCCATTTTCACGATGGGCTCAACAAACTCAAGTAACTCTGCAAACTCCATGGACTCAGTGAACCCTATAAGCCCAACAAACTCGATTTGGAGGTTATATGGCTTTTTTAAAACAGACGTTGAATCTTATTCAAAAACGGTGGCAGCGTCGGGATGATCGCAGGCGAATCAAGGGGAAGCTCTCTAAGCGGCAATCTCTCTTTGCTCTCGAACCTCTTGAGCCTCGGATTTTGTTAAGTGTCAATGTATTTCCCGGTGGTGACATTCCGAACGGGCAGATCTGGCATGCCGGGGACGTCCAGGTCATAAATGACGATGCCCGTGTGCCGGTCGGCGCCACGCTGACAATCGAGCCGGGGGCTATCGTCAAGTTCAAGGACTGGTACGTAGACCTGAACGTGGAAGGGACACTCAAAGCGAACGGCAAGTCCGATCAGCCCATCGTATTCACGTCTTACCGCGACGACACCGGCGGTGACACGAACGGCGACGGCGGCGCCTCTTCCCCGGCCGCAGGCAACTGGGGAAAGATCGAGTTCAAGGCAGGCAGCACCGCCAGCCTCGACTACGCGCAGATCCGCTACGGCGGCAACGGCGCAACCGGCGAAGTCATTGTTGACAGCAGCAACGTTACCATCGCGCACAGCACCATCAGCGACACGTATACCCACGGCGTTCGGGTGGTCGCGAGCAACCCCGCTCTCACAGGCAATACTTACGCCCGGAATAACGGCGCAGCAATCAGCATGGATCTCGCATCCAACCCGGCGGTAAGCGGAGTGACCGTCAGCAATAACACCATCAACGGACTCCAGGTGGACAGCGGCACGCTGGTGGGCAACGGATTCTGGAACGACCCGGACATTGTCTACTGGATTGACAGCAACGTTACGGTTCCGGTCGGGCAGACGCTCACTGTAGCACCCGGTCAGGTGATCAAATTCGGCTGGTACGGCGCCAACCTGATTGTAGCAGGGACGCTGAATGCTGACGGGACGGCATCCGACCCTATCATCTTCACCGACAGGCATGACGACAGCGCCGGCCCACACGGGATACCCTCCGACACCAACAACAATGGTTCAAGCGCCGCGGGTTCGGAGCAATGGGGCGCCATCCAATTCCAGTCAGGCAGCACGGGCAACATCATGGATTACGTGGACGTTCGATGGGGAGGCTACAGCCGCGACGGGATGGTGACACTGGATCACGCCGGACTTTCGCTGACCAACAGCACGCTCCAGCATTCCAGCAGCGACGGCGTGCGCATTGTCGCCAGCAATCCTACGCTGACCAACAACACGTACAGCAACAATGCGAGCGCGGCGGCCAGTATGGACCTGGCGTCCAATCCCGCCATCAGCGGCGTCACTGCCCCCAGCAATGCCATCAACGGACTCCAGGTGGACAGTGGCACGCTGGTGGGCAACGGTTTCTGGAACGACCCGGACATTGTCTACTGGATTGACAGCAACGTTACGGTGCCGGTCGGGCAGACGCTCACTGTAGCACCCGGTCAGGTGATCAAATTCGGCTGGTACGGCGCTAACCTGATTGTAGCAGGGACGCTGAATGCTGACGGGACGGCATCCGACCCCATCATCTTCACCGACCGGGACGATGACACCGCTGGCCCGCACGGCGCTGTTGCCGACACCAACAACAACGGCAGCGACACCGTTGGAGGTGCCGACCACTGGGGGACCATCGTGCTTCAGTCCACGAGCACTTCAAACTTGATGGACTACGTAGACCTGCGCTATGGCGGGTACGGCCAGTCCGGCATGCTGACAACGTCCGCCGCAAGCCTGACCGTCAGCAATAGCTGGTTCCGGCACTCGTGCAGCGCCGGCATCCGGATCACGGACAGCAGCCCGACACTGACCGGCAACGCCTTCAGCGACGGCGCCTGGGCGGCCATCACAATGAACCTGGCCTCCGATCCCGACGTTCACGGCGTGGCGCTCACGAACAATGGGATTAACGGTCTCCAACTGGACGGCGGGAGCCTGCCGGCAGACAGACGATGGGACGATCCGGACATCGTATACTGGCTCGACGGGAGCGTTACGGTCCCTGCCGGGAAGACGCTGACGATCGCTGCCGGCCAAATCGTTAAGTTCAACCGTTACTGGGTAGATTTGACTGTAGCAGGGACGCTGAATGCTGACGGGACGGCATCCGACCCTATCATCTTCACCGACAGGCATGACGACAGCGCCGGCCCGCACGGGATGCCCTCCGACACCAACAACAATGGTTCAAGCGCCGCGGGTTCGGAGCAATGGGGCGCCATTCAATTCCAGTCAGGCAGCACGGGCAGCGTCATGGACTATGTGGACATCCGGTGGGGAGGCTACAATCGCGACGGGATGGTGACACTGGATCACGCCGGACTTTCGCTGACCAACAGCACGCTCCAGCACTCCAGCAGCGACGGCATGCGCATCGTAAACGCCAATCCCTTAATTGCCGACATTGCCATTCAGAACAACGCATGGTCTGCTATCAGCATGAACATGGCGTCGAACCCTGCCATCAGCGACGTGACCCTGACCGGCAACGGAACGAACGGATTGTGGCTCGACGGAGGGACGATCTCCACCGATGCCTTCTGGGACGATCCCGGCGTCGTCTACGTGCTCGGCAACGATGTCACCGTCAGCACGGGCGCGACGCTGACCATCGGGCCGGGGCAGATCATTAAGCCCAATTGGTGGGGTGTGGACCTGTTTGTCGCCGGTACACTGGATGCGCAGGGTACGGCTACCGCGCCGATCATCTTCACGGACCGGCACGACGACGATGCGGGGGGAGATACCAACAATAATGGCGTGAGCACTGCGGGAAGCGAACGGTGGGGCCGCATCGAGTTCCAGGGGGCAGACGCGAATAACCTCATGGACCACGTCGAACTCCGCTACGGGGGCAACGGCTCCGACGGCATGATTCGCGTCGCCGGGAGCAGTCTGACACTGACCAACAGCATTGTCCGCAATTCCTCATCCTACGGCGTGCTCGTATCCGGTGGGACTGCCGACCTGCAGAGCGATCTGATCGTTGCCAACTCCTGGGCGGGAGTTCGCGCGGAGTCCAAGTCCGTGGTGGATGTGGTAAACAACACGATTGACGGCAACCAGCGCGGCGTGGACGTGGACAATTCCACCGCGCGGTTGACCAACAATCTGATTACGTACAACACGTGGACAGGCGTCCGCACCGCGGTGTGGTCGAAGGTCTCGCTGGCCTACAACGATGTCTACAATCCGAACGCGACGAACTATGACGGCGTCGCCAATCCCACGGGGAGCAAGGGCAATCTGTCGGCGGACCCGCTCTACACCGACCGCGCCCATTTCGGCTACATTCTGCAGGAGGGCTCGCCGGCTATCGACGCGGCGACGAGCCAGGGCGCCCCTGCGGACGACCTTCTCTTCAACGGCCGCCACGACGATCCCACCGTTCCCAACACCGGCGCCGGCACGCCCAACTACTACGACATCGGCGCGATCGAATTAGGCGGCCTGCCGCTCGCCGTCAAACACCGTCCGACGGGTGAGACCACCGGCGCGATTGACCATGTCCGCTTTGTCTTCCGAGGCGCGATGGACACCACCAGCTTCTCGCCGGCGGACGACATCGTCAGCTTCCAGGGTCCCAACGGCTCCGTCGCCGTCACCGGCTTCAATTGGGTCAACCCCTATTTCCTCGACGTGACCTTTGCTCCGCAGTTCACCGTTGGGGAATACCAGATGGTGCTCGGACCCAATATCCTGGATGCGTCCGGCGTCGCTATGGACACGAACGTCAACGGGACAGCCGGAGAAGTCCCTGACGACCGCTACACGGCGACGTTCTCAGTGACCCCGCCCCGCATCGTCAACTACGCGCCTCGCGGCGTGACGGGCGCGCCGCTCTCGCAGTTCACGGTCACCTTCGACAGATCCATGGACACGGGAAGCTTCGCGGTGATCAATGACCTCGTGTCGTTCGCGGGCCCGGAAGGTGATATTGCCCCGACCGGGTTCCAGTGGCTCGACGACCGGACGCTGCAAATCCAGTTCGATCCTCTGGCGGTGTTCGGCGACTACACGTGGACGCTCGGACCGAACATCCTGGATGTGGGAGGCAATGCTCTCGATAACGGCAGAAACGGCATCGCGGGCGAGACTCCGGGAGACCAGTACACGGGCGCCTTCACGCTGGCCGAGATTCTCTACGTCTCGGGAACGATAAGCACGGATAGTACGTGGAATGGGAATGTCGTAGTGACCGGCGGCGTGGCCGTCCCCAGCGGCGCAACATTAACCATCCAGCCGGGGACGGTGGTCAAGTTCGATCCGAGCACGCGCATCGGGATTGAGGTCCAGTCCGGCGGATCGCTCGTTGCTAACGGGACACTCGCCGAACCCATCACCTTCACGTCGCTGCTGGACGACTCCGTCGGGGGCGACGCCAACAATGACGGCAATCTGACCCAGCCCGCGGCGGGGGACTGGGTCTCCATCTACGCGAACGGAGGCCAGGTCACGCTCAATCACGCGCAGATTTTCTACGGCGGAGGCAGCACCTCGGGAACCTGGAGCGAGTCCGGCATGCTGCGGGCCAAGAACGGCGCGACAATGACCGTTTCGAACAGCATCCTCCGCGACGCCTTTTTTGACGGCGTGCTCGCGCAGACTGCGGGAGTGACCATAACGAACACCATCATCACCGGGGCTGACCGGGGCGTAGTGGCCTGGATCGCGCCGGTCAGCATCACCAACTGCACCCTGGACGATAACCGCATCGGCGTCCTCGCCCACGGCGGGACACCTACCGTGCGGAACTCGGTCATCACCAACAGCATCCGGTCGGGCGTGGAATGGGACTGGGGCGGCGCGGCGCCTGATGTCCGCTACAGCGACGTGTGGAACCCAAGCGGCCTCGGCGCCGATTACATCGGTTACCCCGATCAGGCAGGTCTCAACGGCAATATCTCCGTCGATCCGCTCTATAGAAACGCCGCAACCGGCAGTTTCCAGTTGCACTATCGCAGTCCCGTGATTGACGCCGCCGACGGATCTCTGGCGCCGGCGAACGATTTCATGGGCGCGCCGCGCTACGACGATCCGCGCACCGCCAATACGGGCACCATTACTGTGGGAGGCGCATTTGCGGATATGGGAGCGTTCGAGTTCGTCGAAACGGCGGCGTCGGATCTGGACATGGTGATTACATCGGTTACAGGTCCGGCGACGGGTGTGGCCGGCGACACGGTCACTGTGCAATGGGCGGGGCGTAATACGGGCACGGGCGTGGCCACGGGGTCATGGCACGACGCCGTTTACCTGTCCGCCGACGCGGTGTGGACGACAGATGACCTGTTGGTGGGCGAGTTCCTCCACACGGGCAATCTCGGGGCTAATCAATCCTACACGAATTCGGCAGATGTGGTGCTGCCGGGAGTCCTGCCGGGGAACTATCACTTCATCGTGCGGGCTAATTCCAGCAATGAAATATTCGAAGGGCAGAACGTGGCGAACAACCGAACGGCATCCGCTGCAACGATCGCGATGGACCTGCGCATTCTTACGCTGGGCACGCCCCTGCAGGACAGCCTGCCTGCCACCGGTTCGTCAATGCACTATAAGGTCAGCGCGCCGCAGGGCGACGACCTCCGGATTGATCTGGACGGGCCGGACGGCGCCGTGAACGAGTTGTACGTGGGCTACGGCAGCGCGCCATCGCGGCAGTCATTTGATGCGCGCGGCGTGCGGGCCAACCAGGCGGACCAGTCCGTATCCATCGCCGACACGCGCGGAGGCAATTATTACGTGATGGTCTACGGGGCAAACGTGTCGTCCCCTGAGACCTTCACTCTCAGGGCTTCGCTGGCAGGTTTCGCCATTGACTCCGTCTCGCCTGCGCAGGGCAGCAACACCGGCAACGTGACCATCACGGTCAAAGGGGCGCAGTTCGACGATCACTCACAGCCGCGCCTTGTGGACAGCGTGGGCGGAACTCTTAACCCGACGCAAGTATACTTCACCGACTCCGGCATGATCTCCGCCACGTTCGACCTGACCGGACATCCGACGGGGCTTGCTGACATTCAGGTTGTCAACACGGGTAACGTTGTCACTACTTTGCCCGACAGTTTCAACGTCGTTGCGGGCGCGTCCGGGCGGCTGGCGACCAGCGTGATCGTTCCGGATCGCGTCCGTGTAGGCCGTGACTTCAAGATCGTGGTCGAGTACGGGAACGAAGGCGGTACAGACATTCTGGCGCCGGTGATGCACCTTCAGAACGACGGGGCCAGTCCGATTAGCCTTTTCCCGGACATGGGCGATTCGTCCAATGCCGTTGAATTGGTAGGGATCAACCCGGAAATGCCCGCGGGTGTTCTCCCCCCGGGATCTCGCGGACGAATCACTGTCTACGCCCACGCGACCACCGCTGGCGCCGATAATTTTCAGCTCTTTATCGGGCAATATCCCGCTGTGCCTTTTGACTGGTCGGCCATTGGTCCTTTGATCAGGCCGGAGAATATATCCGACGGGGATTGGAACGCTCTTTTTGCGCAGATTCAGACTGACTTCGGGAACTCCTGGAACGCATTCCCGGGAATTGTTTCCCGCGACGCTACATTGCTTCCGTCGAACACGGCCAACAACTATTGCCTGAAAAGAATACTCGGGATAGAGACGCAGAAAGCCGTGGCGGCACTGCACCCGTCGGTTGAGGGACGCCTGTTCCTGACGGATACGGCGCATCCCCTGGCTGACGTCGGTATTCTCCTGGACGACTCTTCTGCTGGCGAGGGCTACCGCGCGGTGTCCTTCTCCGACGGATCATTCCTCTTCCCGTCTCTCCAGCCCGGGACATACAACGTGAGTTTTGAGGGTTTCCTCCCTGCGACTCCCCTTCAGTTGACCATCGCCCAGAACGATGTCAACGGCGCTCAGTGGGTTGTTTCTCCGGCGGGCGGGATCTCCGGCAGCGTGGTGATCAGTTCGACGGGAACGCCCGTGCAGGATCTCCTTGTTGCCGCGATATCCCAGGATGGGGCATCCTTTACAGCTCGCAGCGACAATAACGGGCAGTATTCGATTGGTTCCCTGCCTGCCGGCGTCTATGAAATTCGAGCCGGTGGAGGGGGCTACACTCAGGCGGCCATTTCCGGTTTGAATCTCTCCCAGGGGGAGAGCCATCCCCATGTCAACCTGACCGTTGCAATTGCCGGAACGGTTCAGGGAACCGTTACCGGCCCCGGCGGGCCCGTTGCCGGCGCGCAAGTGGGGGCCATCGGGGCTGACGGGACCGGTTTCGCCGCTGTCACGGATGCAACCGGCGCCTACGTTATCACCGGGCTCGCGGGCCAGATGTATACCGTCGCCGCCAGGAAGGAAGGATTGGTGGACGCGCAGGTGAGCGGCGTCAACCTGTCGGCAGGCCAAACGCTCTCGGGTGTCAACCTTTCAATGCTCCTTGGCGGGAGCCTGGCCGGCCAGGTAGTCTCTGCCACCGACGGGTCGCCGGTCCCATTCGCCATTTTGAATATTCACGACAGCCAGCAGGTATTCGGCGGGCAATCCGACGCCAACGGCAATGTCTCCGTCACAGGACTTCCCCCCGGTGCGTACAGCATCACAACCCAGGACGACAACCTCATGACCACCAGCGCAAACGTGACCGTGGTCGCAGGCGCGGCCGCGCCCTTCACGCTGTCTGTGGCGCAGCGCGGGGTTCTCACCGGGACTGTTACGAATTCGGCGGCGGGCGCTCCAATCCCAAATGTGCCGGTGTATGCGGCTACGGACCAGGGCTTTTCCGCGACTGCGGTCAGCGATGCCTCGGGCAACTACAGGATTGAAGGTCTGGATGCTGGCACTTATCACGTTGTCCTGGGCCAGGAGGACGGGCCGGCGCTGGCACAGGCGCAAGTTGTTTTCGACCTGGCGCACACAACAGCCACAGCCAATCTCTCAATCGCGGTTGCAGGATTCGTCGCAGGGACCGTTTTCCAAACTGACGGGGTCACACCAATCCCCGGCGCCGCCGTCGGTCTGTCGCAGGCAGGGAATATCATCCTGAGCACAGTGACGGATCAGCAGGGGCACTACTCCTTCGTAATCGTAGCGGCAGGAACCTATCAGATCGAGGCGGCCGCGGACGGTCGAGCCTTCGCGCCAATTGCTGGCGTCGCTGTGAGTGGCGGAGCCAACCTGACTGGTCGAAATTTAACAGCCGGGAATGACCAGATCAGCGGAGTTGTCAACGACTCCGCAACCGGGCGGCCGATTCAAGACGCCACGGTGACAATCCTGAGGGCCGATAGCGGCCTGGGGCTGATCGTGGCGGCTACTCTCACAACGGCTTCCGACGGCAGTTACAGCATGACAGGGGCCGTGCCGGGGCCTTATCGGATCATGGCGGGGGCGGACGGCCGAGCTACGTCGGCGCAGAACGTCATTGTAACTCACGGAGCGGTTGCGAGCGCGACCTTCAACCTTGCCGCAGGTGGCTCAATTTCCGGCACAGTTACGGAAACAGGATCTGGCCTGCCTCTTGCCGGCGCAGCACTTGTCCTGTCGAGCAACGATGATCCCCAGATTGCCGAAGCGGTATTGACGGACGCCTCGGGTCGCTACGATCTCAGAGGATTTCCTCCGGGGAACTACAGCATGCTCGTGTCGTCCGCCAATCATGAAGCGGTCGTGATTGCGGCGCTCGTTCTGGGCGCAGACGCGCGGAATGTCAACGTGAACCTGAGCGTGGCGAGCACTCAGGTGAAAGGGGTAGTGAGCGGCGCCGCCGGACCGCTGGCGGGCGTCGTCGTCTCAGCCAAGGCTCAGAACGGCACTGAGATCGAGCAGGCTGTCACGGCTGCCACCGGCGCGTATACGCTCAGAACACTGCCGTCCGGAACGTATTCAGTCTCAGCGCGGGCCGCCGGATTCAACGACTCCGCCCCAACTCAGGTCACGGTGACTTCAGGCGGAACCGTCACCGGCGTGAATCTGACCTTGGTGGCGACTGCCTTGCCTGATCCTTCAGGACCTCTGCGCGGTCCTTTGGGCTCAGCTATGGACTGGCTGAATCGCCTGCTCAACCGGCCCGTCAAACGAAGCGACCACCCGACTATGCAGGACATTCTCGCCTTGCCGTCCATCCATGCGCGGTCTTGTGGCCCACAGATCACCGCTGCGTTGAAAGGGATCGAGCAGGCTGACAACGCATTTGCAAACCTGGAGTTCGTAAGCAGCACGGTCGAAGGGCGAATCATGAGGTTCCTTCGAGCAGGCGGCGAACTTGCTACGAACATGACCGTGGCAGCCGGCGCCATTAGCCGGCTGATTTTGACGTTCCAGAAGGCCGGGGCGGCTGTCGCCATTAACGAGATCATCGGTCTGTTCGATACGGCCCGCGAGACTTATGACGCAATCACAGGCAGAGCGCAGGTCGGCGACTGGCTCGATGGGATTAGTCTACTGGACACATTGCTGGCCGGCACCGGAGCCAAAACAAAGATGGTCATCGAGTTGACAGAACTGGGAACCGAATTGAGAAGGCCCGGGGCGCTGGCAGTTCTATTCAAACGAATGGGGCAGTGCACCTACCTGAACGTTCTGGGCGTTGTGGATGCCGCTTTGGACGCCTGGGGCGGTTTTATGAATAGTCTTGAAGTCTGGAAGCAAGGGCTTTTTAACGGCGGCGAGCAATTTAATCGTGCTGCCGCTACATACGATAAGGCGGTGGATACCGCATGGCAAAGAATCAACGAACTAAAGAATTGCTCCCTCAACCCGCCGGTAAAACCCATCGGACCGGCGGCGCCTCCCACTCAACAGCCCCCGGCTAATGTAGCGCCCGTATCCCAGCCGGGACCGAAGGGGACTACGACTAAGAACCAATCCGGTGATCCGAATGACAAGGTCGGGCCGTCGGGGTTCGGCCCGGGCCGTTACGTCCAGCCGGGTACGATGCAATACGAGATCGAGTTCGAGAACGCGGTTTCGGCCGGGGCCACCGTGCCTGCGCAGGAAGTGTTTGTCACCGACACGCTCGATGCCGATCTGGACCTGACCACGTTCGAGTTTGTGTCGTTCGGCTTCGGTAACCGCGTATTCAACGTGCCGGCCGGCCTGAAACACTACGAGACTACCATTGACCTGCGGCCCGAGGGTATCCAGTTGCTGGTGCCTGTGGTATTCGATCTTAATACTGACACGCAGGAGGTTGCGGCCACTTTCCGCTCTCTCGATCCGCTCACGGGCATGCCGCCCGATAATGTGGATGCCGGTTTCCTGCCGGTCAACAACGCCAGTCATGTCGGCGAAGGGTTCATCACGTACCTCGTGCGACCAAAGAGCGGGATAGCCAGCGGCACGGTCATGGACAACCAAGCGTCGATCGTGTTCGACATCAACGCCGCGATCCTCACGCCGACCACGCACAATACACTCGACGTCGGCGACCCGACGAGCACCGTCGCCGCGCTGCCTGCGCGGGTAACTTCGGCGAACTTCCCGGTGAGCTGGTCTGGCAGCGACGACACCGCTGGCTCCGGTATCGCCGCGTTCGATATCTTTGTCTCCGACAACGGCGGCCTGTTCACATCGTTCCTGTCTGACACAACCCAGACCTCGGCGATATTTTCCGGCCAGAACGGCCACACGTATCGTTTCTTCAGCGTCGCCACCGACAATGTAGGCCTTCGCGAAGCGGATCCTGTGACTGCAGACACCACAACCACGGTTAACTTAACTGAAGGCCTCACCATCGGCACCGGTGCCAACAAGGCATTCATCTACACCGACACCGATGGCACCACCACAACTGTCACGATCAAGGGTGGCACAGCCACCGTGTTCTTCTCTGGAGATAACATTCAGGAGCAATTCAGCACCAAGGGTGTGACGGTAACCGGCCAGAACCTCGAGATCGTGGAGATCGCCTTAGCCGACACCACCACCTCAAGCTCCCTTACCTTCACGACCAAAGGAGGTGACGGCTTTTCATCTGTTGGCAAGATCAGTGGAGACGACCCCTTGGGTAAGCTTACCGGAAAAGGGATTGATCTGACAGGGGAGGGGGTGGTGATGACAGGGGATGGCTACATCAACACCATCGACATCCACGGCACTCAGAACGGGGCCGATCTCATATTGCCGGGGACACAGAGTGCAAGTGGCATCACAGTGAAGGCGGGGACTCTGGGAACAGGCACAAACATTGAGCTGGGCTCAGGCTTAAAGAGTCTCACGGCAACCCAATGGGATGGGGGGGCACTGATTGCTCCTTGGGCTTTCAAGATTACGATCAGCTCAGACTTTGGGGCAGACCTGATTCTTTCCGGCAGCATTAGTGTGGCGCAAACGCTTGGGGCTCTGACGGTTAAAGGCAACATCCAAGGTGGCGACTGGGACATTTGGGGCAATGTAGGGAAAATCAGCGTGACGGGTGCGATGGACAATGTCGAGATGAGGGCCACGGGCAACGTGACTTCGCTCACCACCGCGGCTTTGCGTCACAGCACCATCTTTGCCGGGGTGAGGGATGAGGTTGAAGAGCTGCCAGCTTCCCTAAATGACTTTGAGGTTGTAGCGGAGATCAAGACCCTCACCATCAAAGGGATCTCCGGTTCAACGGAGCCTTCGTTCGTGGACTCTCGGGTTGGTGCCAGGAGCCTGGGTAAGGTGAGTCTCAAGGCCGTGAAGACAGACAATGAGGACATTCCATTTGGCTTTGCCGCCGACAAGATCACTTCGTACACTCGCACTGGAGTGAAGTTATCCAAACTCGACATCCCAGGAGAGCCGGACAAGGACGACGATTATATCGTAAGGGTTCTTTGAGTTAGTTGGATCGATTGAATTATTGGTTTTCCAAAGGCAAATCTTTCTCTCATTTGCCTGGGAAAATAACCTTACACTTTATAAAAGGGGGACGTCCTTTCTGAGTGAAATTACAAATAATTGTGGCAATCAGGGGTAGAAAGCGGCGTATGCCTTTAGTTGCGGGCAGGCAGAGTTACGTAAACCGGACCATTGATGCAGCATGGCCTTGCTTGTAATTCTCAAAAGGGGGAGAAAGGGTGAGTAGGAAATCGAACATGGCTTGCGGTCACTGAAAAGAATAGAGTTATCGCCGCGAAACACGGGAGAAAGAGGTGGGTGGTGGTGAATCGGGCGCCGGGGGTCGCTGGTTCAAATCCAGTCGCCCCGACCATATCCCAAATTGCTATCATACAAACAGCAGCGAGCGATTCAAACGTAAGATTTGATTGTATAGAAATTTCGTTTTTTATCTTTCCCCTTCACCCCCGTCCTTTCACCCTCCGAGGGGGAGGGTTAGGGTGGGTGGGGGATTTCACCGCAGATGAAGTTCTACGGTCATTTGAAAAATGCATTTTGATCTAACGTTATCATTGGATAAGCACACGGCTGCGCATTCTTTTGCAACTATAGGGATTAAGAATATAATAAGTCCTTGTAGAATGATCTTATATGGAGAAAGAGGCATGAAAAAGGAGCGAGCGGGAAAACCGGGTAACCGGCATAAAAAGACTCCTGGGCGCAGAATGGGAGCGAGGGAGACAAGGACTTTGCGGGCATCCCTGAAGAGATTGCATGAGCAGGCCGATCAGCTTGGTCTCCTCGACCCCGTGGAGGTCGAGCCGGCGATGATCTACTCTGCTGCGGAGGGAAAGCAATGATTCCTCCCGACCCCCAAACCTGGACCATCACAACTCTTTCGAAAGCCCTGCGGAGGAAAGAAATATCTCCCGTGGAAGTCACCCGGGCTTACATAGCGCGAATAGAAGCCCAAGACAGGAAAATCAACGCCTTCATCACCCTCCTGCTTAGACAGGCCCTATCTGCGGCCCGCCGGGCCGAGGGAGAAATATTGAAGGGGAAATATATCGGCCCTCTGCACGGGATTCCCTTCGCAGCCAAAGACCTCTTCTTCACAAAAGGCATTCGCACCACCTGCGGTTCCAAGATCCTGACTGATTTTGTTCCCGGATATGACGCTGCCGTAATCGAAAGGCTTTGCTCTGCCGGCGCCATTCTCCTCGGCAAGCTGAACATGCATGAATTTGCCTACGGGACGACGTCTGTGAACCCCCACTATGGCCCGGTTCATAACCCCTGGGACCGGGAGAGAATCACCGGGGGGTCGAGCGGAGGTTCAGCCGCAGCCGTAGCATGTTCTTTCGTGCCGCTTACCCTGGGGACAGATACCGGCGGTTCCATCCGCATCCCCTCCGCTCTGTGCGGCACTGCCGGGCTCAAGCCAACCTATGGGCGGATCAGCCGGTATGGAGTATATCCTCTCTGCTGGTCTCTCGATCATCCCGGCCCCATGGCCAGGAGCGTTGCCGACTTAGCCATCGCCATGAATGTCCTCGCCGGCCATGACCGGCGCGACCCCTCTACACCCGAAGTACCGGTCCCGGATTATACCCGGGCTTTGGCCGATGAGCTGAAGGGCATTCGACTTGGTGTTCCGGACAGCTACTATTTCGAATACTTAGACGGTGAAGTCCGGGCCGCGGTCAACCAGGCCATCGGGAGCTTTAAGAAGTTAGGAGTTAGAGTGCGGCCCATTTCCATCCCCGATCTGCGGGAGGCTTCCACGGCGGCCTTCATTGCCCTTCTCGCCGAAGGGGCGGCTTCCTTAGAGAAATGGTACCTTACCCGTTCCCGCGACCTGGGGGACGACGTCCGGTCAAGGCTGGATTTGGGCGCATCCGTTTTAGCCGCCCAGTATCTCAAGGCCCAACGCATTCGCAGAAAGACACGAGAAAATTTCTTGGAAGCCTTCAAGAAAGTCGACGCTCTCCTTACCCCGCAGCTTCCCATCACCGCACCTAAAATCGGGCAGGGCAGCGTCTCCATCGGAAAGACGACCGAAGCCGTTCCTTCTGCCCTGACCCGCTTCACCCGAATCTACAACTTCGTGGGCATCCCCGCCCTTTCTCTTTGCTGTGGATTTTCCTCTTCAGGTCTGCCCATTGGCCTGCAGATCGCGGGTAGGCCATTTCATGAGGAAATGGTCCTGAAAGTGGCCCATGCCTACGAGGTCAGCGCTCCCTGGAAGAACAGACGTCCTCTCCTCGAATAAAAAAGACTATCCTGCCAGCGAACAAGCAGGGAGAAAACCATGATTACGCCCAAATTGCTTTACCTGAAAATCAACCTGAAACAGGGCTCCCGGGACCTGGTTTTCACTGCCGACCGCCTGGTTTGCGGCGGCTGGGTGGGGAAAGACCGCCAGGCCCTGCAGGAGCACATCGATGAACTCTCCAGGCTGGGTATTCAAGGTCCCAGGCGCGTTCCCATCTTCATGAATTTCTCCGCCTACCTGCTGACCACGGATGATGAGATCACGGTCGTGAGTGATCAGTCGTCTGGCGAGGTGGAGTACGTCCTCCTCTGCCAGGGGAAGGAGATATGGGTTACGGCCGGCAGCGACCACACCGACCGGGAGGTGGAGACGAAATCCATCCCCGGGTCCAAGCAGATGTATGCCAAATTTCTTGCCCCGGAGTGCTGGCCTTATCCCGACGTGAAAAACCACTGGGATCGATTGATCCTCCGTTGCTGGGTTCATAAGGGCATCGAGAGGATTTTATACCAGGAAGCCCCTCTATCTTCAATCCTCAGCCCTGAGGAATTGTTAGAAAAGCTGCCCAGGGAAGGGGATATGCAAAAGAAAGGGATTGTCCTTTTTTCAGGGACCATTGCCACGAAAGGCGGATTGATCTACGGGGATGCCTACGAACTGGAGATGGAAGACCCGGTTCTGCAAAGGAGGCTTAAAGGGCAATACAAAGTCCATGTTCTGCCCCAGTATTTATGATCGATCCATCCCTCCCCTTTACCCGGCCCGCTCCCGCGTGAGAATGCGTCGCAACCCGAGCGGGAGGGCATGAACGAGGAAGCATCGGGGGCTCTTTAAAAACGCTAAGCGCAGAGCGCTATGCGCATGGCGAACAAATCCCCGCCGCGATCCATGGAAGAGCCACTGCCTGATGGTTCCGAGAGAATGCCCTCCCGCTCGGAGCTTCCGACCTCGGAATTGCGACACAGTCTCCGTTTGCGAGGGAGAGGGGAAGGGTGAGGGGGCTTAACTTGAAGAATTCCACCGGTCTTTGAAAAAATTGATCCTGTAAATGATCAGGTAAGTTACTAAGAAGAACAGGGTGACGCAACAACCGCCCAGGAAATCGATCAACCTTTTCATAATTCCAATGGCTTCCTCCCCCAGCCTCCCATCAGGTGCATGTGCAGGTGGTCGATGATCTGCCCCCCGCCGCGCCCACAGTTAATCATCAGGCGATAGCCAGCCTGAATGCCGAAAAGCTCGGCCATACGTTTGGCCGTGAGGACCATCTTTCCCACGATGCTGACGTTTTTTTCGTCCAGGGTGTTGACCGAAGGAATATGCTGCTGGGGAACGATCAGCAAATGAACGGGGGCATGGGGGTTGATGTCTTTAAAAACAACCAGATATTCATCTTCGTAAAGGAATTCAGCGGACCTCTTCTTGGCGATAATCTGGCAAAAAATACAGTTCACCTTGTCTTCTCCCGAAGAGGATCAATTTCTTTTATGGCCTAAAAAGCTGGTGAAAAACTGGGAAAGGAGGCTTTGAGCGCGGAAAAAATATCCTGAGCGGCGAAAAGCCGACTTTTTCAGCACCCTCAAGAGCCCGGATGGGTTATTTTTTAGCATAGGGAGCAATGAAAAGCAATTTTCTTCATGGCTGAATCCGTCCTCTTTCCTCCTCCTCAGCGATCTTTTTCCTTTGAGAAAAGAGAATATTGAGATAAGATATATCCTCAAAGGAAAAGGAATTTTTTCACTTTAACTTTAGGCACTTAAGGCATTTCAGGCACTTTAGGCACTTCTTATGGGTTACAATCCTTTTTGCAAGTTTTATCGTTACCGGGGAATTCCACAGCCGCGAAAGTCCAACACCGGCCTTTCTTCCCTGATTTTCTCCGACAAATATCAGGAGACGATCCGCATCCATGAGTGCCACCACCCTGAGAATCTGGATGCTTCCGGGAAGCTTCATGGCGGGAGCTGGACCTGCGATCAGAAAGCCGGGTGTCCTTTCAAAAAGTTTCCTACCAAGGAATGATGCCTTCATAAATATTTCCGGGCATTGCCTGCGCGCCTACCCTCCTCGATGAAAACTGGCGGCGGGCAAGGTTCCCTCAATCCGCCGTCAAAAATAAATAGAAACCTCGTTGGTCCTGATAAACAGGGATGATAGAATGAGTTGGCAAAAGCAATCTATCACCAACGAGGTGAAAGCATTATGGCACAAGGC
>Ga0315282_10005891_pt1 | contig 20715 bp, 9 predicted proteins | sample YL17G07_20_MG_FD_203693 | JGI IMG/M metagenome (GOLD analysis project Ga0315282, IMG submission 203693) | Sediment microbial communities from Yellowstone Lake, YNP, Wyoming, USA - YL17G07_20 | ecosystem: Environmental > Aquatic > Freshwater > Lake > Sediment | place: USA: Wyoming | collected... | reverse complement strand
TGTCGCTCCTCCTCGACTTATCTCTGGATAAGCCATCGTCGTCGCTCCTTGCACTCGACCCATGGGCGCTCGCAACGCCGCTCACGAGACCTACTGGAATAGGCTCTTTACATTCCAGACCCAGCACCCCTTCCTGTTCTTCGTCACATGCCTCAGCGCCCTCTTCAAGTCCTCGAGATCGATCCGAATCCCCCCGCGCTTCTTCCCTTGCATCTTCCACCCCCATAGAAAATAGGTTGTCAAAGAGCCTCAGCCTCGAGACCGGCAACCCCGGCTTCAGTCTGATCCGTTTCAGATGATCGCTTCTATGTGCCACTGGCGGCTCGCCCGCCAGTGATCGTAGGGGCGCACGGCTGTGCGCCCTCGGTCCGCCGCAGGCGGGCCGACCTTACGGCGCCGCTTTCCGCGCCGATGCCTTTGTGCCTTGTCTTCGGACTTCAGACTTTCGACTGGTTGCTTCAGCCTTCAGCCTTCGGCCTGGTTTTGTAGTCGCTCCAGTCTCCAGTCTGGATGACGTAAATCGAGCCCTCTACTGATTAGGGCAATGTCAACATTTGGGAGTTTCGAATAAGGACTTACGTCAAGGCATTTCACGGAAGGTTGTCGCGCAAGACATGGTGTGAACACGGCTTACAACTATTTTGCGAGAAAAAAGATTTTTCAAAATGACTGTCAACAAAAACGGCCACGAACCGGCATGCGGAAGGGCCCGCGTAGCCTCCGGTTGTCACATGGAGATCTTCTTCTGTATGCTCTGCATGCAAAAGGAAACGCGCTGCCGGCTGATCCGAAAGATGTACGCGATCCTCCCCTGGCTCAGCCCGCACCTGTAGTACAGATACGCGATCCCCAACTCCTGCGGCGTCAGCAACTCCGAGTCCTCGAACATACGGTCTATCGCGGCTAAGCGCTCGTCCCGGAACGCATCGCTGTAATTCTCCTCCTCGTAGTACGGCTCGCCCCTCTTTCGAACCCGATCCTCGTCCTCTTCAAAGTATGTCATATCCCCTCAACCCCCAGTCTCTGTCGGCCACCGCAGCACTTACCTTTCGTCATGCCTTTCTATCCAATTGCAGCCGCATGGTCATAATAGATTTTTGCCGGGTCGATGCGCGGCTGCAAATCACAGAATTGTAGCAGTCACATAACGCTGCGTCAATCACAAGAGCAACGCTTTGTAAAGATTTTGCCGCGCCAAATCGCCCCCAATCCCAAGTCCTTACTGCACCTGCACTTACATCGGACGTATGGCCTCAACAAGGCTCCTGTGTCAGCGTGGATCGGTGCGCATCTATGGCTGAATGTCCTTTGCGATTCACACGTTGCCCACAGCTCACAGCCCACAGCCCAAGGCCTGTTTTGTTAGCCTCAAGCCCCACGCCACAGGCGCGCCTCTTTCGCACCTTTCCACCTTCTTGCCGTGCCGTAGCCTTCGCGAAGGCCGGCCCCATGTTTCCACCTGCGTTACTTGCCGCGCTGCTGCCTTTGCGCCGACACTGTTTCACTATGAAACGCCACTGGAATCGCTAATGGATTTGCCTTGACTCAGCCTTCTATTGCTGCTCTAATACGCCCTGCCAGCGTAACCGGTTTGCCCTCATCATCGGCCAAGCATCTCGACGTCACCCGGGCAGGTCCACACGCCGCGAGCGCCTCTGGCGACAGAAAGCAACCACGACCCGTTCGTGCTGCAAGCATAAGGGCGATTAGAGACCTGAGACCATATGGTCATTTGGGGGAAGAACGATGAAGTCAGTCGGAGCAGTGGCATTCCTCTTCGCAACGGCATTGGTCGCAACGCTCCTGGGATCAGCGGCGTACGCGACGGATTACTACGTCAATGACGCTTCTACGGTCAACGACAACTGGTGCACGGCGGTCGGCAACGACGCCAACGACGGGTTGACGCCGGGAATGCCGAAGGCGACCGTACAGGCGGTGCTTTCGACGTACGCCCTTGCTCCAGGGGACACAGTGTACTTGGACACTGGGACGTACGAGCTTGCTGCTAATACCGCGGTGGCAGCGGGAACGTCCGGCTCGCGTGTGGTGTTCGCGGCATCGCCCTACGGGGTGACAATCGACCGCGGTAACACCGCATCGCACACTTGCTGCTGGAGCATTGGCGGCTACGTAACCTTAACTACCGCAGCAAGCGCTAAGTACCCTTCTGTGCCGCAGAGTTGGCTCAAGCTGACCGGCGCTTACTACGGAGTTGCGGTCGGAGGCAACTGCATAGTAAGCCGATGCGACTTGAATGGTAACGCATATACTGGCGCCTACTTCACCGCGTACGGCACGAACGGCATAGTTGAGAACTGCCTTGCAAGGAACAACGGCGACTCCGGCATCTGTTGGGGTTACGGTTCATCAGGATTGGCGAGAAACTGCACGGTCTATGGCAATCCCAATGGAATGAAGGGAGATTTCACCTGGTCCACGATGAGTCTTGAGAACAACATCATCTGCGCCGATGGCGCCGGCAATTGCTGTGTCTTCACTTGGGGGGGCGTAGGGGCATCAGACTACAATGACTTCTACGCTGCCAACGGTGCCAGTATGGTGTGGATATACGTATACGCACGCAGCTTCATTCTGCTATGGCCGACGCTTGCAGAGTGGCGAGGAGCGACTGGCAACGATACGCACAGTATCTGCAAAGACCCGCTTCTTGTTGACCCTGTGGGCGGCGACTTCCATCTCCAGAGCAGCGCGGGCAGCTATCACGACGGTGCATGGACGGCCGATGCCGGCGACAGTCCCTGCATAGATACCGGAGTCGGAACGGCAGGGGATGAGCCGTCGCCCAACGCGACGCCGCTTCACGCAGCGGGGACCGGCGCGCGGAATATGGGTGCATATGGGGGCACAGAGCAGGGATCAAAGACGTACGCGGCCCGCCAGTTCATCCTATATGAACCGATAGGCGCAGAGAACTATCTCAACCAAGCTGTCCCCGTGAACATCCGGTGGACGTGGGTCGGCGCTGATTGGAGTCCGAGTGACACGGTCAGATTCGACTACGTATCGCCCTTCGGCGGTTGGACTCCAGTCAGTGGGGCCGGCGACGTCCTCATTGGTTCGGGCGCTTTCTCCTGGGACATAAGTGCGCTGATGAAGTGGCCCTGGTACAGGGTCAGAGGAACCTGCAACCAGGCAGGAACTGCTGCCGACCTGAGCGCAGTAAAGTTTCGCATCGGGTGGAAACTAATCTTCTATGTCAATGATGTCTCGCACGTAAACGACAACTGGTGCACGGCTGTCGGCAACGACGCCAGCGACGGATTGTCCCCCGGCGCACCCAAGGGAACCGTGCAAGCCATAGTGGATACATACGACCTTGAGCCTGGCGACGACGTCTGTATAGATACAGGCACTTACGATCTATCGGGCAATATCGGTGTGGGCCTGCTTGACGGTGGATCGCTAACGGACCACGTGACATTCGCGGCATCGCCGTATGGGGTCACGATCAACCGCGGGGACACCACGCAGTTCGCGTGCTGCTGGAACATCGACAGCTACGTGACTGTGACTACCGCGATGAGTTCCAAGTACCCCGCGAGACCTCAGAGGTGGATGGAGTTGACGGGCGCTTACGTCGGCGTTTACCTCGGTGACCACTGCACAGTAAGCCGGTGCGACCTGTACGACAACGCGTACGCGGGCGCCTATTTCGCCGCGTACCAGTCAGACGGCATGGTGGAGAATTGTCTTGCGAGGAGCAATGGCGTTTGCGGCCTCTGCTGGGGATACCATTCATCGGGTATGGCGAGAAACTGCACAACCTCGGGTAACCCCTGTGGGATGCGCGGGGATTTCCTCGCGTCGACGATGAGCCTTGAGAACAATATCATCTGCGCGGATGGCGCAGGTAACTACGGCGTGTTCACATATGGGACTATTGCGGCCGCTGACTATAACTACGTCTACGTCGCCAATGGCGCAGCGGCCGGCCTGAGCGGTGCCGTCATTTGCCCTCCTCTCTTCGCTGACGCCTCCGGCGGCGACTTCCATGTCAGGTCATTCGCAGGCAGGTATGACCCCGCCTCCGGGCTGCCACCGGAAATCCCTGAGGCATGGACAAGCGATGCAGATACAAGCCCCTGCATTGACTACGGAAATCCCGCAAGCGACTGTGCCAACGAACCAGCGCCCAATGGCACCCGCATCAACGCGGGCGCATACGGCAATACAGAGCAAGCGTCCAAGTCAGGTGCGGGACCACTTTCCGTAACGACTGCTTCACTCCCAACGGGACAGATCGGCGTGGCATACTCACAGATGGTTCTTGCGGCGGGGGGCATCCCCTCGTATACATGGTCCCTCCTCCTGGGTGGTCTGCCAGCCGGACTGACACTTGATGGGCCATCTGGCGTCATTAGCGGCACACCGACCGTGTCCGGTACCGCAAACTTCACAGTATGCGTGTCAGACAGTCAATCTCCCGCAGCAACCGCTACCAGAGCACTGTCGATAGCTATACCCGAGGACCTGTCAATAGTCAACCAGAGTTTGCAGGGAAGCGCCCCCGGGGAGGCGTACTCCCAGACGCTGATCGCGCAAGGGGGCGTAGCTCCGTACGCGTGGTCGATCGTTCCCCCGGACGGTCTGCCTCCGGGGCTGTCGCTTGTCGGGTCCACGGGCGTTATCAGCGGGACTCCGACCACGAACGGTATCTACAACTTCACGGTGCACGTCGAGGACTCGCAGTCTCCGCCGGACTCGGCGGACAAGGCCCTTCACATCATCATCGCCGAAGGGCCGACTTACTACTACATCATAAGCGACGCCGAGCAATCCACGACCAACACAAACTACGTCACCAAGGTCACTCTCGATTTCAACCCTCCCACGGCGGACGATTGGCTGATCTTCGGTTTCTGCGAGTGGAAGTGCCCCAATGTCAACTACGCGACATATGTGCAACTCTTCATTGACAGCACGGGAGAAGGGCAGAACACGAGAAAACCTGTTGACCCGACGGACTATATGCCCTTTATCACTGTGAAGGGGACGCAGCTTGCTGCCGGCCCGCACAGGGTACAGCTCAAGTACCGCGCCGGCAACTCCGCCGCCGCTGCATTCGTGCGCAACGCGCGCATCTGCGCGGTCAGAAAGGCCGCTCTCGAATACTACAATGTCGCCAGGGATACAGCCGCTCCTATCACCCAGACCCTTCAGGACATCACAAGCCTCACTTGGACGCCTGTAGCTGCCGGCAACTACATTGTGATATCCACAGCGGAGCTCAACGCTACGACCGCGGTATCCACTAAGGTGCAGACGGTCTACAACGGCACTGTCAATGACGAAGGAATCATACGTGCCGCGGATAACGCCGATTACACCACCTTCATGAGCTTCAACTACCTCGTCGCCCCGTCGCTTGTACCCATCGTTCACAAGATCACGGCGATGAAGATCGGCCCCGACCCGATCAATCATTACGTGAGGCGCGCGAGGATACTTGCGCTGAGACTCTCGAACGGGCGGTTCAACAATACCGCTGCGGGATACGGGACAGAGCGCACGACGACACAGACGGCGTTCCAGGAGGCGGTCGCCACCTCGTGGACCTATGGCGTGAGCGGCAACTGGCTCTTCCTCAACAGCGCAAGGATGCTTAACACCTCGACGGCGTGCCAGACTGAGCTGAGAGTCCAACTCAATGATGACCCCTCCTGCATCTCTGGCCAGCAGTTGATGAAGCCGAAGCATGCGACGGATCTTCTCAACTACAGCTCGATAGACGTCCGCAACCTGACGACGCCGCGGAAGGTGGACATGGACTTCCGGACGACAAACGCGGCGGGGACAGCGAAGGTTAGACGCTTGAGGTTCTACGGACTGCCGCTCGATGCGCAGTAACGTGCCAGAGGCGCGTGTGTGAAGAGTACGAGGCATGTGAGAAATGCGAAAGAGGCTGGGCGCGGGAGTTATGTGGCTCTGCCCTACGGCAGGTTATACTCCACCACTTCCCCGCCCTGCAGCCGGTAATCCTCGCTGACGCGTTTGCCGTCTATGAACGGGACGAGCGGCGTGCCGCCGACGGTGAAGAAGCCGAGTTTGAAGGAGTCCTTGGCCTTGCAGATCGTGGCCCTTTAGCGATAGCGAACGCTTCGACACCAGCGTTCCCAGATGGCGCGACAGGATTCTGGCGCAGGCGCGGCCGTAGATCGTGTACAATTGGAGGCAATGTCGCCCGAAGGATCAGTAAGGCTGCTCCCGCTTGGCCCGACGCGCCGTTACATGGCGCGCCGCGGATTCATCCTCGACCCTCCCGCCGATGAACGCCTCCTCGGCAAGGTCAGATGGGTCGGCCTGCGCAAGAGGGCCAGCACGGTTTCTGGTGGGTGTGCAAGCGCCCGCGAGCGATCTACCAGTTCGGCCCGGACGTCCTCCTCGACGTTGCCAGGCGCGTGCTCGAATGGATACGCCCCGGCCGCGTGGTCCTTGTCCCGGACTACGTTACCTCATGGCGTCGCCTCGTCATCCAGAAGGAAAACTCCGGCGACCCCTTCCGCGAGCACATCCGGCAAGCCCTGAGAGAGCATCGAGCTGCAAGCGGGGGCTGGTTCCGTCGGGCCTCCTACTCCCTCAAAGAGAAGCTCTCCCTCGACCGCGACCCCTCCCTTCTCGGTGCCCTCGTCCTCGACGGATGGACCGTCGACGACCTCGCCGGCCTGGCGAACGCCTGCGCGTGGGCCGATCTTGTCGGAGAGCACGACGCCCACTCCTTCGACTTCTATCTCATCCCCGTGGGACGGCCAAGGCTGCTCAGGTTCCAACACGAAGGAACCCTGTGGTGCTACGCCGAGGATGAGCGGGACATCGAAACGTTCTCCGGCATCTGCACCGAGATTCGCTTCGATGGCGACGAGATTCCAGACGAGCACGTAGACACCAAACGCCTTCAAGGGCCGGACGGCCGCTTCTATGCATGGATGTCCATGGGGCGCGAACTGGTCGTGCACAAACACTATCTGGACATCGGCAGCGAGTCATCCAAGGATGACGCCAACAGGGAAGTGCTCCTCCAGGCACAGCATGCCGAAGACGCTGTTGCGCTCGAGGTTGGCACGGAGGGGGACGAAGAAGGAATGGCCAGAATCACGCTCAGCCCCCAAGAGACTAAACGCGTGGCCTCTGCCCTGCGATCAGCTGTCCGTGCAGTCCGCGAGGAGGCTCCTATGAAACGCGTCGTCGTCGAGTCAGGCGATCCGATGGCACAAGCGGCGGCGATAGTGTGGGTGGCAAGGGGCAGAGCTTATCTGACCATAAGGTCGCTCACTCGTCGGTACGCGATCCGGAGCGAACCGGATCGAACAGAGGAGCTTGCGTCAGCGCTTGAGGAATTGGCATCTGAGAACGATTCAGAATGATGCACGCCCGCTGGCCAGAAGCTGGAAGCGGTTTCCCTCAGGGCAGATTGTACTCCACCACTTCCCCGCCCTGCAACCTGTAGTCTTCGCTCACGCGCTTCCCGTCGATGAACGGCACCAGCGGCGTGCCGCCGACGGTGAAGAAGCCGAGTTTGAAGGAGTCCTTGGCGTCGGCGATTGTGGCGCCGCGGGCGACGTCGAGGGACTTGTCCACAGCGCAGACCCTGTGCCGGCAGACGAAGCGCACGACGGTCAGGTCCATCATGAATGAGCGGACGTAGTCCGCGTCGAGGTTCTTCCAGATCGGCGCGAGGATCTGATCGATAAACGTCGTGTCCCCCTTGCGTATGAGATCCAGCGCAAGGGCCCGTTTGTCGATTTTCCCCGCTAATCTGACAATATCGACCGGTTTCATAGGCAAACCACCCTCTTGCCGCCCCTTGCCACTCCCTGTTGGCGGCCTACCCTCGTGGCTATTACCTCAAATATACACCAACTCCGCCAAGGTGCCAAATCCCCCTCAGATGCGCCAGAAACTCCCAAAAACCATGCCCTTGCATGCCGCTGGCCAATTGCAGGTCATACGATTCTTTTCGCTTTCGCACTTTTCGCACGTTTCGCACCTTTCGCACCCCGGGGCTATTGCATCCCTCACTATGCCTGTGGACAATTCAGGCGGATTTGTTGCTTATTCCCAATACCGTACTGACACCGGAAGGACTCGCGCATGTACAAGATCGGTGAGAAGGAAGTTCAGGCCGTCCGCAGGGTTCTCTTGAGCAAGAAACTCTTTCGCTACACGATCGGCCACGAGTGCGAACGTTTCGAGCGCCGCTACGCGAAATACGTCGGCGTGAAATACGCCCGGTTGACCTCGAGCGGCACGACCGCCCTCACCGCCGCGCTCATCGGCCTCAAAATCGGTCCCGGCGACGAAGTGATCGTCCCCGCCTGCACCTACATGGCCACCGCCGTCTCGGTCCTGGCCGTCGGCGCGATTCCCGTCATCGTCGACATCGACGACACCATCACAATCGACCCCAAGGCCGTCGAAAAAGCCATTGGCCCCCATACCCGCGCGATTATCCCCGTCCACATGTGGGGTCTCCCCTGCGACATGGCCGCCCTCGCTCGAATCGCCCGCCGCCACAAGCTTCTCCTCATCGAAGACGCCTGCCAGGGCGTCGGCGGCTCCTACGAAGGCCGCCCACTCGGTTCGCTCTCCCACGCCGCCGCCTTTTCATTTAACTTCTTCAAGAATCTGACCTGCGGGGAGGGGGGAGCGTTTGTGACTGGGGATGAGCGTGTACTCAAGAGGGGGAGTTGCGCGGTGGATTGCTGCAACTTCTACTGGATGGGGAGGGATCCGTATACGGAGCATTTTACGTATAGCGGGTCGAGGGCGACGGAGGTGGGGGGAGCGCTCCTAAATGTGCAGTTGGACCGGATAAGGCCCATGATAAGGGCTATGAGGAGTCAGAAGAAGAGGATACTCAGGGAGACGGCCAAGTCGGGGCTCAAACCGATAAGGGCGAATTCGATTGACTGGGAGTGCGGGACGCACGTGATGCACACGCTGCCGACAGAGGAGCAGGCGGACAGGTTCGCGAAGCTCACGAAGGGAACGGTCACGGGGAAGACCGGCAGACACGTGTACACGCAGTGGGATCCGATTCTGGACCACAAGGGCGGACCAAGTGACGCGCTCAACCCCTTCCTGATGAAGGAAAACAAGGGGCTGAGGATGAATTACACGAAGGATATGTGCCCGAAGTCGCTCGACATCCTCAACCGGACGGTGATGATCGGGACGAATCCCAACTATACAGCGGCGCAGATCGGCGCCATTATCAAGAACATCAACGCCGCGGCAAAAAAGGTGTTGTAAGGCTATATCCGCCCTTTCTCCAGAACAACCGAATCGGGCATGGCTCCGTCGAAGAGGACGCGGGCGTGATCTTCGATGAGGAGGGTGGCGGAGGGTTTGGGGCCGCGGGCGAAGGAGACTGCTACGCGGCGCTGGTAAGGCAGCGCTATCGAGAGGCCGATGCTTTCCGGGCCGGCGTCCTCGCGCGTCACTTCAGGAAGGACCTTGGACTCCTTGTCGGTCAGAAGCATCACGTTGAGGAAATAATCCTCATCCCAAGGTACCCTGGGGGATATCTCGACACGCCATGCGCCCGGAAGCTCCCCAAAGTGCAGCGGAGTCCTTCGCCCGCTCGAAGCCTTTGGACCGCAGGCGTACTGAGCGTCGCCGACGAGAAACTCTTTGCCTGCTCCTCCCACTCTCTGGATCGATCGCTGATCTGGCAGTAAGGGTACGCAAGCCAGGCGGCCGCCATTGTACCTGATCTCGAAGCGTCCGCTCGCATGCAGGCGCGGCTCGATGATTGAATGCAGAAGCCATGTCTTGCGGAATCCTCTTTCCGTGGAAACGAGCCTGTCGAAGACGACAACGAGATCGGGCTGGACGTAGAACAGCTGGCGCACGAAGCTCCTCATCTTCCGTTCGGAATAGGACTTCGTGGCGTCGCCGCAGACATAGGTGAAGAGGTTATTCCCTGCGTATGCGAGCATCTCCGCAGTGTCCCAGCGGCCCCGGTCGCCAATCCAACTCAAATTAGGACGCCTTTCCTGCAGCAGCGGCGGCCCCGGGTCGTAGGTTTCCGGATCGTTGGAAATTCCGTCCTGGAATGAAACCTCCTTCTGTCCGCCGTCGTTTACAACGCCCATCTCCATCTTCTCAAGGGGATCGTAGACAAGTACGGTGTTGTGGGCGATTGCGCGCCTGTAATAGTTGAACATCTGCGATCTCAGGATCGATTCAGGGCTCCGTTCCAGCCCCCAATCCTCATCATACCGCCCTGAGTCGATCGCCAACTCGCCTTTGTAATAGATCTCAAAGTGGTTGTTGTCGTAGTGGCACTCCTGACCAAAGTACTTTCCGCATCGAAACGATATCCACGATGCGGGAAGGCGCTTGTCAGCGGCGTCCCAACCCCATGCTGAGCGCGCGATTACAAGGCCATGTCCCCTGAAGATGCGCGACCGAGGCAGTTCGTCGAGAGGCTTCTCAGAAATGGACTGATCGTACCACAGGAGGTTCCGCCATATCTGCGACTGCTCGGGAGCAAAGAGCTTACAGGGGCACTTGTTGAGGAAATACTGAGCATAGGGGTCCCGAAATTCCGCAGCAGCGTAGAGCAGCGTCTCCCGGTCCCTGTCGCTCAGGGCCGGCTGATCGTTATTGCCGCCGGGATAGACGAGGCAGTCCGGCTTGGAGCAGTAGACGATATACTGAGCGGCATTTCTCATGTGCGGGGACGCGGCCATAAGGTCGTCACCGGTAGCAGTCTTGAGCGCCCACATGAGACGGAATGCATCGCCCGTGGCGGCACGATTGAGATCGAAGCCTTCCGGCCACTCGCCATCGCAGAAAACATCGTCCAGCACCTTGATAGCGTCAATAACGTGGGGCTTCAAGAACTCGAGCGCGTACTCGCCGAAGGGGTCGCGGTGATAGAGCGCGATGGCGCAGATGCCAATGTCAACGCTGTACCTGTGTATCCGGTATGAGAAGCTGCGCCATATGCCGCGTCTCGCCATCCGCTTGAAGCACCCGTCGATGAGCATCCGACGTATTCCGGCTTCCTCGTCAGCCGCCAGGAGATCATGGCACCAGTCGTAGAGGACCGCCATCGGGTACAGGTCTTCGTAGGGGAACTCCGCGTCGGCGAGAAATGACGCAACGGCACGCCTGCCTGTCTCCACGTCGCCCGTGATAGCACAGGCCAGCGCGAGTCCCAGGTGACCCGTGCCAGCGACTGCCCGTATCTCATCGAGCGACTTGCCCATAACCTTCCCGCGAATCCATGCAAGCCGGGGCTCGTCAAGCCATATCCTCGGCCGGCTCTCACGTACGTGCCATTTCCACATCCTGGCATCTCCTGATTGTTCGGCTCGTGCCGCGGAGCCCTACAGCTCAAGAAGGCTCTGAGCACTTGCTCCGCAGGCACTGTCTGTTCTCAAAACACCCGGCACAAAGCATTCGATTCTCCCATGTTATCGGCAAAAGTCCACCTCGCGCGCGTGCAATCGCGCATGTCCGGACATTAGATACAGAGTGTCGGGCGTTTCGTAGCGACAGAACGCAAACGCCAGCAGGAGGCAGCGGTGCGGGAAAGAAAAATGGTTTTTTCAAGGCTGCTCCCGACAGCACTCGCATCCTAACGTATGCTTGGCAAATGGATTACACTCACAGTCTGCCCCCGCGTTTTTGTGCCAAGTTTTCACTTGATATGGCGACTTGGTTAGTGTATAAACTGGCCCGCGCGCTGTTAGGCGCGGATGTAGTACCGGATTGTGGGTGACTGACAGCATACGCGGTTGATCGGACGAAAGGGAGGTAAACACTTTATCAGGCGAACCGACCGCCTCGGGACTCGTATCCCACACGTAACTGACGATCTCGGCGACTAATATCAAGGAGACGAAAATGGGAATCCACACAACAAGCTGTTTCCGCCTCACTAAGGCGGCTCTGGTAATTGCAGTCCTTCTTTCCATCCTTTTTGCGGCCCCCGCGCAGGCAGCGCCTCTTCCCCACCCGAGAATATGGCTCAATTCCGCGATCATCTCAAGGTTGCAGACCGCACGGGCCAATAACACGGCGGAGTGGCAGGCGCTTCGGAGTTACTGCGACAGCCACCTTGGCCAGAACATAGCATCAGGCTACCAGTTCCTTGACTGGTACGCGGCCGTGCTAAACTACGGCCTGGCGTACCGCGTCAGCGGCAATACCACCTACGGCAGCGAGGGTGTGAAATACCTCACCGCGCTCCTTCGCGACCGTAACACGATAGGCGACGGCGGCGGCGCTGCCGCCATACACACCGATTCGGGTTACGTTGCGCGCGACCTCGGCACGGGCGTCGTAGTGGGCCGCGACTGGCTCGACGGCGCGCCGGGGATGACGACGTCGCTAATCAACGAGTGCGGCACGCGCCTTAACGACTGGATCACATGGTACGAGGGAAACGGCTTCAACCGCGACAATCCGGGCACCAACTATCACGCCGGCTATTTCACGATGGTCTACACCGCGTCAATCGGCCTTGAGGGGGATGCCAACTATCAGGCATCGTGGCAGACCAAGGCCGAGACCCTGTGGACGGCCGTCCTGACCTATATGAACGGCGCGGGGGCCAAGGGCGACTGGCTTGAGGGGTGGAACTACGCCCCCTGGGCGGTCCGCGAGTACATCGGCTATCCCTTTGCCCTGGAAACGGGCACGACCCGCGACAACCACTGGAGCCAGACCACCTGGCCCACAGACCTTGTCATGTCAAACGTGCATATGCTCTACCCTTCGCGCGCGATGTTCGACGACAATGGCATCTGGTCGGGCAACGAGAAGGGCGACCCGAGGCCGGGCGTCTGCCTTATGTGCTCGGTCATGAGCCCCACCGGCGCCACGACGAAGGGTCTTGGGGTGTGGTTCGCGCACCGTCTCAACTGGGCGTTGGGCGACGGCATGCTGGAGTGGGAGGGGTTCCTCTACACAGATCCGTCGATCGCCGAAGTGGCGCCTACGGCGGGCAACATGGGCGGTCTGGCCTTTCTCATGTACGGCCACTCGGTTTCGCGCTCGGGCGATTGGAGTAACCTCAACGCGACATACGTAGACGTGGTCGGGCGGCCCATCGACGACATAGGACTCAATACCGGCGAGGTTAAGATCGGCTCTCGCGGCCATATCCTCCTTATCGACGGCCGCACTTATGAGGTCACCTCGGACTTTGCCAACGTCCCCGACATCACCGGCAGCCATCTTTACGCGCCGCTTCAGGGGTACTGGCACGATGCCGTAACGCACAACATGGACAACGTCGACAGCGCCTACACCTATTCGAAGATCGACAATATGCAGGGCTGCTACGGCAGCAACGACGGCAGTCTTCCCGACGTGTCGTATATGCGCCGCGACACGGCGTTCCTCAGGCCGGACTTTGTGGCGGTGCTTGACACAGTCAACACCGTATCGACCTCCAACCATATCACTGAGAAGTGGTTCGTGGCAAACCAGCCGTCGATTAACGGCGCGACGGCCACCAACACGGTTGGTAACGCGAGGCTGTTCACGACCACGGTTAACCCTGCTGTGAGCGTTTCCAGCGCAGTCAACCCCGGCAGCAGGACCCCGTCATATAACCCCAACGAGGGCTTCACCGCCATCTATAAGGTGATGGCGACCCCCACAACGCCCACGACCTCAAACAGTATCCTGCAGCTATTTGAGACGGCCGACTCGACCCAGGGGTCGATGACGGCGTATGACAAGCTTACCCCGACGGGTTTCCTGGGTGTCAGCATCAAGCATGCGACCAATCCCAGGGTAGTGCTCTTCGCGACGGGGCCGAGCCCCCAGGCGACGAGCTGCTCGTTTACCTTCACGCCGGTAGCGTATCCGACGCAGGTGCTTGTTGTGGGCATGAAACCGTCGACGAGTTTCTCGGTTACCACAACCGGCACGACGACCAAGACCGTAACTATAGCCACAGGGGCCGGTTACACCTCGACCTCTAACGGCGCCCTCTCGTTCAACGTGATAGGGACGACGGTTCTTACCATAACGACCTCGAGCCTTCCGGCCGATACGGTCGGCCTGGCGTACAACCAGACGCTCCAGGCTGCCAACGGCACCGCGCCGTATACGTGGGCGATCTCCTCCGGGAGCCTGCCTTCGGGGCTGTCCTTGAGCGGCTCAACGGGGGCGATTACGGGGACGCCGACCACCGCGGGCACGTCGAGCTTTACGGCGCAGGTAACCGACAGCGTAAGCGCCACCGCGACACAGGCGCTCTCAATCGTGGTCAGCGCCGCGGTGAGCATCACGACTTCGAGCCTGCCGAACGGCAACGTGGGCGGCGCCTACAGCCAGACGCTTTCCGCGACGGGCGGCACGGGCGCATTGGCCTGGTCGCTAACATCGGGGTCATTGCCTTCGGGGCTGTCGCTAAATGCCTCGACGGGGACGATTGCTGGTACGCCGACGGCGTCAGGCACGTCGAGCTTCACGGTCAAGGCCGCCGATACCCTCGGCGCATCGGCCAGCAGGGCGTTATCTATCGTGGTCAACCCGGCTCCGCTGACGATCACGACCTCGAGCTGTGCCGGCGGTACCGTCGGAGTCCTCTACAGTCAGACGCTCACCGCCTCGGGCGGCGCGGCGCCTTACACGTGGGCCGTCTCCTCCGGCACCCTGCCGACAGGGCTGTCACTCAACGCCGCGACCGGCGCGATCACAGGCACGCCCAGCGCGTCGGGCACGTCGAACTTCACCGCCAGAGTGACCGATAACGTAGCCGCGACCGCCACAAAGGCACTTTCAATAGCCATAGTCCTCCAGGGCAGCGGCAACACTTATTACGTCGCCACCACGGGCCTCGATACGAACCCCGGTTCGTCAGGCCAGCCGTGGCTGACGCTCCAGCACGCCGTCGACTCGATCGCAGCGGGCGACACAATCATCGTCCTGGACGGCACCTACAGGGGCTGCAGGATGGACACCAACTCCGGAACTGCCGGGTCTCCCAAGACGCTGAAGGCCCTCAACCACGCCGCCGCCATCCTCAACCAGCCCGGAGCCTCGAATGTCCATGGCTCCACGCTTGAGATCGAGGACTCGAACTACTGGGTCATCCAGGACCTGCAGGTCAACGGCTCGGGCACGGCCGATCACGGGATCGACGCGCGCGTCGCGAGCCACATCACCGTGACCAACTGCGTGGCTTACAGCAGCGCGGCGACAGCCATCTTCTCGGGCTTCGCGGACTACATGCTCGTGCAGGGTTGCCAGGGTCACGGTACGGGCGAGCACGGCATCTACATGTCCAACAGTGCTGATTACGGCGCGGTCACGGGCAATACGACCTGGGCCAACAGCCACTGCGGCATCCAGCTCAACGCCGATCTCTCGATGGGCGGCGACGGGACCATGTCCTTCTGGACCATCGCGAAGAACGTGGTCTACAGCAACTGCTCAGGCGGTGGGGCCGCCATCAACTTCGACGGCGCTTCCGACTGCAAGATCCTCAACAACCTCCTCTACGGCAACTCGCGTGCCGGCATCGCGCTCTATGCGATCGACGGCGCGAACGGTTCGAGCCGTGACCTGATCTACAACGACACGATCGTGAGCCCCTCTAGCTGGTGCGTCAGCATCGCAGCTGCAGACCAGGGGACCAACTGTGTCGACAACAAGGTCAAGAACTGCATCCTGATGGCGGACTCTGGCGCGTACGGCTCCGTCATAGGATACGGCTCGTCGATGGGCTCCAACTTTGCCAGCGACTACAACGCAGTCGTAGATCGCTTCAGCATCGACCAGGACAACGAGACGATCATCCCGCTATCCACCTGGCGGACCTACGGTTACGACGCGCACTCGTTTGTCACCACGAAGGGCGCGCTGTTTGTCGATCCGAACAATAGCAACTATCACCTCGCGGTCGGCTCGCCGGCCATCAATGCCGGCACGACCGTTACCGAGGTGACCGATGACCTCGAGGGCAACACCCGTCCGCAGGGAGGCGCTTACGACGTGGGCTGCTATGAAACGGCGGGCAGCACCCCGCTCAGCATAACCACGTCAGGCCTGCCTGGAGGTACCGTAGGCATGGCATACAGCCAGACGCTCACGGCCGCCGGCGGCACGACGCCCTACACGTGGTCTCTGCAGTCGGGGTCTCTGCCTGCGGGGCTCTCCCTTGTCGCCTCTACGGGCGCGATTAGCGGCACGCCTACCGCTTCGGGCACGTCGAGCTTCACCGCCAAGGTGACCGACAACGCAAGCGCGACGGCGACTCAGGCGCTTTCCATCGTCGTAAACGCCGCGCTGTCGATTACGACATCGAGCCTTCCGAGCGGTATGGTCGGCACGGCGTATTCCCAGACGCTCTCAGCCGCCGGCGGCACGACCCCATATACGTGGTCAGTCCAGTCCGGGTCACTGCCCGCGGGGCTTTCTCTCGCCGCGGGAACGGGCGTCATCAGCGGCACTGCGACGACAAGCGGCACCTCGAGCTTCACCGCGAAGGTGACGGATAACGTTGGTGCTACGGCCACGAAGGCCCTCTCCATCGCGGTCAGCCCCGCAGCGCTCACCATAACCACATCGAGCCTCCCCAATGGCACGGCCGGCACGGCGTACAGCCAGACTCTCACTGCCTCGGGCGGCGTTACGCCGTATTCGTGGTCTCTGCAGTCGGGCAACCTGCCGGCCGGGCTTTCCCTTAATGCCTCTTCAGGCGCAATAACGGGGACGCCCGCTGCGAGCGGCACCTCCAGCTTCACCGCCAAGGTCACCGACAACGCGAGCGCGACGGCGACGAAGACGCTCTCCATAGTCGTGAACGCCGCGCCTCCGGCGCTTTCCATAACGACGTCGAGCCTGCCCTCCGGCACGGTCGGCGCGGTCTATTCGCAGACGCTTTCCGCTACCGGCGGCACGACCCCCTACACGTGGTCGCTCCAGTCGGGGTCTCTGCCTGCGGGGCTCTCCATTGTCGCCTCTACGGGCGTGATTAGCGGCACGCCGACGGCAAATGGCACGTCGAGCTTCACCGCCAAGGTGACCGACAATGCCGGCGCCACGGCGACCGCGGCGCTCGCCATCGCGATCAACCCCGCGGCCCTTGTCATAACCACCTCGAGCCTGCCCAACGGCACCGTAGGCGCGGCCTACAGCCAGACCCTTGCGGCCTCAGGCGGGGTTACTCCGTACACCTGGTCCATGCAGTCGGGAACCCTCCCGGCGGGGCTGTCCCTTAACGCCTCGACGGGCGCCATTACAGGTACTCCTACCGCAAGCGGCACATCGAGCTTCACGGCCAAGGTCACCGATAATGCGAGCACGACCGCGACGAAGGCGCTTTCCATCACGGTCAATCTCATCACCGGCGATCCGACGTACCAACAGGCCTCAAGCGACGCCGAGACATCCACGACAAGCACCGCCTGGCAGACCAAGACGAGCCTGCAGTTTACGACGACGGCCAGCGATACCTACGTGATTCTGGCCTTCGGCGAGTACAGGGCCAGCGGCTCCTCCTATGAAGCACGCGTGCGTCTGACGGTTGACGGGACGGAAGAAGGTCTCGGCAACATGATGCCCGAGAACGGCACTGAGTACTACAGCTTCGCGGTTTCCAAGGTAGCGACACTAAGCGCCGCGCAGCATACACTCACAGTCGGCTACTGCACGGCCAACGCCGCTCAGACCACCTACCTGCGGCGTGCCAGGATCGTGGCCATTCGCAAGGCGACGCTCGAGATGTACTCCAACGCCGCCGATGCCACGATCAATCTCACCACCACGCCGACCGACTTCGCGCCGGTAACCTTTACCCCCGCGACGGCCGGCGATTATCTCTTCGTATTCAGCGCTGAGTCAATGGGGCAGCAAACCGAACGCGCGTTCATTCAGCCCAAGCTTAACAGCACGATTATCGACGAAGGCGATATTGAATCCCGCGCGGACGTGAATTTCGACAGCTTCGCGAGCTTCTGCGTGGCGACGCTGCCGGCAAGCTCCCAGACCGTGAAGATCACTGCCTACTCGGAGTCGGCCAGGATCTTCAACGCGCGGCGCTTCCGCGTAACGGTCATACGGCTCTCGGGAGACCGCTTCGCCAACTACGCCTCGGCGGTCGACGACACCCAGAGCAACACCACTTCGACGACGTTTGTCCAGAAACTCACCAAGACCTGGACCTCCGGGAGCACGGGTAACTGGCTCTTACTCTCCAGCGCGCGTCTCCAGGGCACCGGCGGCCAGACGGGCGAGGTGCAGGTGAATTACAACACCTCGACGACTGAGGCTCAGCCGCTTCGCACCTTCCAGGATGGCAACGAATGGAGAAACGAGGACTGCGTAGCGGTGCAGAACATCGTCGCCGGCGGCAGGCAGCTCGATACCAACTACAGGTCGTCAAGCGCTTCATACACCGTGAGCATCAGATACGCGCATGAAGTGATGCTGCCGCTTGATCTGGGCGGCACGGCGCTGTCGATTACGACCACGACCCTGCCGGCCGACACCGTTGGAGCAGCTTACAACCAGACGCTTGCCGCAACCGGCGGCACAACCCCCTACACTTGGTCGATCATGACCGGCAGCCTGCCTGCCGGGGTGTCTCTGGTCACCGGCACCGGCTCTATTACGGGCACGCCGACGACAGCCGGGACGTCGAGCTTCACCGCGAAGGTGACCGACAACGTCGCAGCGACGGCCACAAAGGCGCTCTCCATCGCAATTAACGCCGTCCCTTCGATCACGACCTTAAGTCTGCCTGCCGACACGATTGGCATTGCCTACAGCCAGACTCTCGCGGTCGCCGGCGGCACAACACCTCTGACCTGGGCGATCTCCTCCGGCAGCCTGCCGACGGGACTATCGCTTGTCAACGGGACTGGCGCCATCACTGGAACGCCGACAGCGGCGGGCACTTCCAGCTTTACAGCGAGGATCACCGATAACGTCGGGGCGACGGCAACACAAGCGCTCTCGATCGTCATCAACGCCGCGGTGGCGATAACGACCGCAAGTCTGCCCGCAGACACGATTAACATCGCCTACAACCAGACGCTTGCGGTCACGGGCGGGACAGGGGCATTGACTTGGTCTGTCCAGTCGGGAAACCTGCCGGCGGGGTTATCGCTCGTGGCCGGCACGGGGGCCATCACCGGCACGCCTACGGCCTCCGGCACTACCGGCTTCACGGCAAAGACGGCAGACACGGTCGGCGCATCCGACACGAAGGCGCTCTCAATTGTGATTAACGCCGCTGTGAGCATAACAACGTCCAGCCTGCCATCGGGCACGGCGAGCGTTGCGTACAACCAGACGCTGGCCGCCGCGGGCGGAACGACACCTTACACGTGGTCGCTCCAGTCGGGCTCTCTGCCGGCGGGACTCTCAATCGTCGCATCGACGGGCGCCATTACGGGCACGCCGACAGCCACGGGCACTTCCAGCTTCACTGCGAGGATTACTGATACCGTCGCAGCTTCCGCCACGCAGGCCCTCTCGATAGTTATAAACGCTTCGAGCGAGCCGACCTATCAGTTCGCGGCGAGCGACGGCGAGTCTTCGACCAGCTCGACGACGTTCCAGACCAAGACCACGCTCACGTTCACTCCGGGCGTGGCAGACGACTGGATTATCCTTGGATTTGCGGAGATCAGGGAGTCGAGCACGAACCACCAGGCTCAGGCGCGGCTGGTGGTCGACGGGACGGTCGAGGGGCTCATGCAGGCAAGGCCGAAAGTGACCAGCGACTACATGTCGACGAGCGCGGCCAAGTACAAGAACCTTACGGCCGCGGCGCATACGATAACGCTGCAATACGCCTCTTCGAACGCTTCCGCCACGGCATACGTCAGAAACGCCCGAATCGTGGCCCTCAGAAAGGCGTCGCTTGCGCTCTACCAGACGGCAAGCGACTCCACAACCGCGGTTAGCACCACGCTCACCAACTATGCGACGTTGACGTTTACCCCGGCCGCAACCAACGACTACCTGTATATCTACTCGGCGGAGATAAGCGCCAGCACATCGAACTACACGAACGTGCAGGCCCTCTACGACGGCACCAGCTATGACGCAGGGTATATCACCGCGGCCAACAACGCCGACTACACCACCTTCATGAGTTTCGGCATGTTCACGGTCGACGCGGCAGCGCACACTGCGACAATCGCCGCCGCCAAGCAAGGCGGCACGACGGCACAGAACATCCGCCGGGCCAGGATCATCGCGATACAACTGACCGGCGGGAGGTTCGCCAACTACTTCGGCCAGACCAGCGACGCCGAATCGACGACGACATCGACGGCGTTTACGCTCAAGAAGTCCACGACATGGCCGCAGGGGCAGAACGGCAACTGGCTCCTCTTGAACAGCGCGCGAATCGCGAACAGCTCTACGAGCTACCAGACGGAAGTGCGTTCCTACCTGAACAGCTCGACGGTCGAGGCACAGGAGCTGAGGCGGCCCGCGAGCGCCAGCGACTACCTCAACTTCACGTCCGTCGACGTGCGCAACATCACCACGTCAAGGACCGTGGAAATCGATTACCGGACGACCAATGCCGCCGGCACGGCCAAGATAAGCTACGCCAGGCTGTACCAACTGCCGCTTGATTAGCCCAACTTCCGCAGTTGAAGTGAAAAACCCCGAGGAAAACGAGGGTTTTGCCCTCCGGTCTTCACTACATTTGCTCGATTGTCAACTGCCGCGGCAGGCTCAGTCCCAGTCTCTCCAACAGTA
>Ga0315282_10005890_pt1 | contig 20720 bp, 17 predicted proteins | sample YL17G07_20_MG_FD_203693 | JGI IMG/M metagenome (GOLD analysis project Ga0315282, IMG submission 203693) | Sediment microbial communities from Yellowstone Lake, YNP, Wyoming, USA - YL17G07_20 | ecosystem: Environmental > Aquatic > Freshwater > Lake > Sediment | place: USA: Wyoming | collected... | reverse complement strand
TGTTCCGGCGTCGCCTTGGGCAGCCTCAGGGCGTCCATGACCTTATTGAACGCCTGGGTGTCCCTGTCCACGGCCGCGAGCAGATCGTCCTTGATGCCCTGGGCGCCGACCGCCGCTTCCCGCATCCGTGGCCCGGCCTCCTCGTAACCCTTCCGGCCCACGGTCAGGTTGGCGACCATCGCGGACAGGGCCGCCGACAGCGCCCCGCACAGGGCGGCGACGCTGCCGCCGCCGGGCGTCGGCGAATCCATGGACAGCTCATCCGTGAAATCCGCGAGGCTCATGCCGGCGAGATTCCCCTCCGCGGCCTTGAACTGGTTTTCTATGATCTTCTTGTCGGGGTCGAACGGCGCGACGTCGCTGAGTCCGAGCGAAATGACGGCCGTGCGGATCAGCTCCTTTTCCGGGACCCCGGCGCTCTTGCCCTGCTTTTCGAGGTAATAGCGCCCGGCCATGAGCAGGGCTTCCTTGGGGATGAGGCCGACGAGTTCGCTGCCCGTCACCCTCAGGCCCAGTTTTTCAGCCAGCCGCGAGGCTTCGTCGAAGACGACGTGGATCGGGGAGACCCTGTAATTCGTGAAATTGACCGAGATCTGGGCCCGGCCGTAATCTTCTATGTACCAGCCGACGGCCTTGACCTCCTTGAACTTGCCCGGGACCTTGACCGGGCGCCCCTTGGCGTCCTTGACGACGTTGCCTTGCTTATCCCGCTTGGCCCTGCCGCTCTCCCTCAGGCTGAGGGCGATCTCGCTGGCCAGCTTCCGGTCCCGGGTGTTGAGGTTGAAATTGTAGGCGATCAGGAATTCCCTCGCGCCGATGACCGTCGCCCCGGCCCCGGGGTTGAACTTGGCCTCGCCGAAATCGGGGGCCCAGGCCGGATCCTTGAGCTTTTCGGGCAGCCCCTCGTATTCGCCGGTCCGGATCAAGGCCAGGTTCCTCCGTTCCGGCCTGGAGGCCGCGCCCTCATAGAGATAAACGGGGATGCCGAGCTCCTTCGCCACCCTGGCGCCGAGGTCCCTGGCCAGGCGGACGCAATCTTCCATGGTCAGGCCGGAGACCGGCACAAAAGGACAGACGTCGGTGGCCCCGATCCGGCTGTGCGCCCCCTTGTGGAGCCTCATGTCGATGACCTGCGCCGCCCGGGAGATGGCCCGGAAGGCCGCCTCGAGGGCGGACTCGGGCGAGCCGATGAAGGTGACGACGGTCCGGTTGGTGGACTCGCCGGGGTCCACGTCCAGCAGTTTGACCCCGGGGACGGCTTCGATCTCGCGGACGATGGCCTGGATCTTTTCCCGGTCCCGGCCCTCGCTGAAATTCGGAACGCATTCGACCAGCTTCATTTCTCCACTCCTTGGCGAAGGGTCGTCTGGAAGACGCCGCCGCTGTCGTACATTTCGACGGCGCCGAAATCCTTAAGGGCTTCGCCGGCCCATTCCTTTTTTCCGACGATGACGACGACGGGGTTCGCGGCCAGGTACTTCCTGGCCACCCCGGGGACCTCATCCACGTTGACCTGCATGAGATTGTCCGAGGCCCTTCCCCAATGGCTGGCGTCGAGCCCCAGCGCCAGCACCCGGGCCAGCTGATCGCCGTACTTCTCCAGCGTTTCGAACCGCAGGGGGAGCTGGCCGATGAGGAACGACTTGGCTTCCTCGATCTCGGCGGGCTCTATTCTCTCCGAGGGGAAGGCCTGGAATTCCCTGATGATCTCGCCGATCGCGGCCCGGATCGCTTCCGGCATGATCCTGGCCTTGGCCCAGAAAACGCCGCACGTCCGGTAGAAGGCGACCTCGCTGAAGGCGGTGTAGGCCACGCCCTTCGTTTCCCGGAGATTCATGAACAGGCGGCTGTTCATGGTCCCGCCCAGGACCTGGTTGAGGACGAGGAAGGGATAATAATCCGGGCTCCTCGGCGCCATGACCAGGTTGCCGACGAAGATCACGGCGTCCTCGGCGCCCGGGAAATCGACGAAACACACCCGACGCTTATCGTTGGCCGGCGGGGCCGGAAGGGCGGTCTTGACGACATCCCGCCGGATCCACGGACCCAGCAGCCGGCCGACCTTCCGGGCGACGATCGGGCCGTCGACATCCCCCGAGACGACGAGGACCGCGTTGTTGGGCGCGTAGAACTTGTTGAAGAAGGCGCGGACGTCCCTCAGCGTGATATACGAGACCCGGCCTTTCCCCTGCGTGGCCGTCTGGTAGGGATGATTCTCGAACAGGGCGTGTTCGAGCTGGCGGCGACCCATGGCTTCTGGATCCCTTTCCCGCGCCTTGAGGTCGTAGAAAAGGTTCGGCCGGGCCGTGGCCAGGTCCATCTCGCGGAACTCGGGCCCGACGATCATCAGCCGCAGGACGTCCAGGGCCCTGTCCAGCTGCTCCGCGAGGACATGGAGGGTCAGGACCGTGTAGTCCATGAAGGCCGTCGCCGAGAAATCGCCGCCGATCGACTCGATCAGCCTCTCCATTTCGTCGGAAGACAGGTCCTTCGTGCCGCGGCCGATCATCCGGGCGGTGAGCGACGCGACGTAGGGCATGTCCGGAGGGGAGTCGCTCTCGCCGGCCATGATGACGATCTGGAGGGTGAGGAGGGGGGAGCCGGGCCGGCGCGTGACGGCCACGGTCAGGCCGTTAGGAAGAGGGAATGATTCGATCTCGGGCAGCTTGAGTTCGCGGAAGGAATCGGGGATGGGAGGCGTCCGCCGGAAACGGGCCTGCGCGGCGGCGGGCACGGGTGCGGCGACGGCCAGGGCGAGCGCGGCCGCGACGACGGCCAGAAGCGGGGAGGGGCAGGGCGCGCGACTCATCGGACCCTTATGTTCAAGATGACCTTGTTGGCGGGCACGAAAAGCCTGTTGGCCAGAATGATCAGGTTCTGGGGGCTGACCCTCAGGTATTTGTCGAGTTCGGCGGGAAGGGCGTCGAGGCGGATGTCGGCGAAGGCCGCGTCGGCCAGGAAGAGGGCCCGGTCCATGTTCGTCGTCAGCAGGCGGATGTAGTCCGTCTTGAAAAGATGACGGGCCCTCTCGAGTTCCTCCAGGGGAATGAGACTGCCCTTGAGCTTGTCGAACTCCGAGAGGACGGCTTTCTGGCACCGGTCGGCCATGACGTCGGTGCTGTTAAGCGCGAAAATCTTCAAGGCCTCGACGCCGCGCCGCTCTTCCAGGATGGCGCCGAAATTATATGCCGTCAGGTCCTTTTTCATGATGCGCGTGTACAGCCGTGAGCTCTTGCCCCGGGAGAGCACGTACTGCAGAATCTTCATCGCGTACATGTCGCCGGGGCGGAGCGGCGAGAGCCTGTAGCCGAGATGGAAACCCGGGCTGGGAAGGGAGGCATCCTCCATGAGCCGGCTGATTTCTCCCTCCTGCCTGAACTGCGGCGGCGGGGGAGGGATCACGCCTTCCCCGGGAGGGATGGAATCGAAGTACCTGGCCACGAGCTCTTTTGTCCGGGCCACCTGGATGTCGCCGACGATCGTGAGCACGGCGTTGTTGGGAACGTAGTACGCGGCATGAAAGCTCTTGACGTCCGCGTCGGTCAGGGCCTTGAGATTTCCCCGGCTGCCGATCAACGGATGTCCGTAGGCGAAATCGGGATAGAGGAGCGTGTCGAAGAGCGCGTAGCTTTCGAGATAGGGCTCCAGGCCGAGGCGGCTGCGGTACTCTTCGAGGAGCTCGTCCTGCCTCCGCTCGCGGTCCCTCGTCGAGAGCAAGAGCGATCCCATGCGGTCGGATTCGAGCCACAGGGCCAGGGCCAGCTGGTTCGACGGAAGCGTCTGATAATACAGGGACTTATCGGGGGTCGTTTCGGCGTTGACGATGCCGCCGGTCTTTTGGATGTAGCCGACGTGCTGGAGGGGGCCGACGTTCTCGGAGCCCTGGAACATCAGGTTTTCCATGAGGAAGGCCAGCCCGGCCTGGCCCGGCTGTTCCCGGACCGATCCGGCCCCGTAGGCCAGGACCACGGACACCAGGGGAAGAGAGTTGTCCGCGGACAGGATGACCCTCAGTCCGTTCCTCAGCCTGTACTCCTCGACCGGAAAGGTCCAGGCAGCAGAAGCGGGTCCCCGGGTTTGGCCGGCCAACGGCCAGGCTGAAAGAAGGAGAACCGCGGTCAGCAGGGTCGTTGTCGTTTTGTTCATGCCTCTCTATCGGTCAACGCGCCGGAGGCCCACACAATAGCACAAACAAAAACGAAATATCAAATGGGCCGGCGGATTGAAAATGTCCGAATTTTGTGCTATCTATGGGCTGCCCGCGGGGGAGAGACGCGCGGCGTGAGGACGCTCATGAGTCAAGGCGGCAAGCACCTGTTTTCCTCCGAATCCGTGACCGAAGGCCATCCGGACAAGGTCTGCGACCAGATTTCGGACGCCGTCCTGGACGATCTCGTCCGCCAGGATCCCCACAGCCGCGTGGCCTGTGAGACCCTGACGACGACGGGGCTCGTCCTGATCGCCGGCGAGATCACGACCCTGGGCTACTGCGACTTCCAGAAGGTCGTCCGGAACAAGGTCAAGGAGATCGGCTACACCAAGGCCGACTACGGCTTCGAGGACAAGACCTGCTGCGTCCTGTCGTCGATCCATGAGCAGTCGCCCGACATCGCCATGGGCGTCGACGAAGGGCCGGATCACGAGCAGGGCGCCGGGGACCAGGGCATCATGTTCGGATTCGCCTGCCGGGAGACCCCGGAGCTGATGCCCCTGCCGATCATGCTGGCCCATGGGATGGCCCGCCGGCTGGCCGAGGTCCGGCGGATGAAGATCCTGCCATACCTCAGGCCCGACGGAAAATCCCAGGTGACGATCGAGTACGACGGCACGAAGCCGGTCCGCGTCGAAGCCATCGTTCTGGCCGCCCAGCACAACGCGACGGTCAAGATGGAGGACCTGCGGGCCGACCTGCGCGACGTCGTCGTGCGCGAGGTTGTCCCCGAGAGCCTCATGGACAAAGCTTCCTGGAAGAACGTTTTCGTCAACGGCACCGGGCGCTTCGAGCGGGGCGGCCCGTTCGCCGACACGGGCATCACGGGGCGCAAGATCATCGTCGACACCTACGGCGGCGTCGGCAGCCACGGCGGCGGCTGCTTTTCGGGCAAGGACCCGTCCAAGGTCGACCGCTCGGGTTCGTACATGGCCCGCTACATCGCCAAGAACATCGTCGCCGCCGGGATCGCTGATCGCCTGGAGCTCCAGATCGCCTACTGCATCGGGGTCGCCGAGCCCGTATCCATCATGGTGGATTCGTTCGGCACGGCCAAGATTCCCGAAGACGCCGTCAAGAAGCTCATCCGGGCGCATTTCCCGCTGACCCCCAAGGGCATGATCCGCCACCTCGATCTTCTCCGGCCGATCTTCCAGAAGACCGCCGTTTACGGTCATTTCGGCCGCACCGAAGAGGAATTCACCTGGGAGAGAACCGACAAGGCCGACGAGTTGCGGAAAGAAGCCGGGCTCGCATGAGCGGGCGGTCTCCGGACGCTCCGGCCGGTTTGCCCCGACAACCCCAAATCGCAAGGAGAGCGAACATATGGATTACGATGTGAAAGACCTGGCCCTGGCGGCCAAGGGCCGCCTGCGGATGGAATGGGCGGCCCGCTTCATGCCCGTCGTCGGCATGATCAAGAAGACTTTCGCCAAGGACAAGCCCCTGCGGGGCATCCGCATTTCAGCCTGCCTCCACGTGACGAGCGAAACGGCCAATCTCATGGAAGCCCTCAAGCTCGGCGGGGCCGACGTCCGTCTCTGCGCCTCGAATCCGCTCAGCACCCAGGACGACATCACCGCCGCCCTGGTGAAATGCTATAGGATTCCCGTCTTCGCCAGGAGGGGGGAGGATCACAGGACGTATTACCGCCACATCCTCCAGGCCCTCGACCACGGCCCCCAGCTGACGATGGATGACGGGGCCGACCTCGTCACGACGACGCATTCCAAGCGCAAGGACCTCCTCCCCGGGATCATGGGCGGGACCGAAGAGACGACGACCGGCGTCATCCGTCTCAAGAGCATGGCCAGGGCCAAGGTCCTCCGATACCCCATCGTCGCCGTCAACGACGCCCAGACCAAGCACCTGTTCGACAACCGCTACGGGACGGGGCAGAGCACGCTCGACGGCATCCTCCGGGCGACCAACGTCCTGCTGGCCGGTTTGAACTTCGTCGTCGCCGGCTACGGGATGTGCGGCAAGGGCGTGGCGATGAGGGCCCGCGGGGCCGGCTCCCGCGTCATCGTGACCGAGATCAACCCGATCCGGGCCATCGAGGCCGTGATGGACGGCTTCGAGGTCATGCCCATGGGCGAGGCCGCGCGCCTGGGCGACGTCTTCCTGACGGTCACCGGCAACAAGTCCGTCATCCGCCGCGAGCACTTCCTGCGCATGAAGGACGGGGCCATCGTCGCCAACGCCGGCCATTTCAACGTCGAGATCGACATTCCCGCGCTCGAGGCCCTGGCCAAGGCCAAGAGGCGCGTCCGCGATTCCGTCGACGAATACAGTCTCCGCAACGGCCGCAAGATCCATCTGCTTGGCGAGGGCCGGCTGGTCAACCTGGCCGCGGCCGAGGGCCACCCGGCCATGGTCATGGACATGAGCTTCGCCAACCAGGCCCACAGCGCCGTGTACCTGGCCCGGAAGGCCCGTGGACTCGAGAAGAAGGTTTACGCCGTGCCGAAGGAGATCGATGAGAGGATCGCTTTCCTCAAGCTGAAATCCATGGGCTCGGCCGTCGACAAACTGACGCCGCTCCAGATCAGGTATCTGGCCGAATGGAAGGAAGGGACATGAGGACGCCCGCCGGCCGTCAGGAGCCGGCGGCTTCTTTGGCGCGGATGTCCTTCAAGTACTGATCGACCTTCGTTTTCATGGCCGGGTCGGTGACCCGCTCGGAAAGCTTCAGAAAGACCTCCTTCGCCCGGGAGACGTCCCCGGTGGCGAAGTAAGCGGCGCCCAGGTTGAAGTTGAACTGGAGATCATCGGGCACGATCCGGACCGCCAGCTCGTAAGCCGACACGGCTTCTTCCGACTGGCCCTGCCTGTCGAGGATGATCCCCTTGAGATTGTGGGCCATGGCCAGCCGGGGCTTGGCCTTGATGGCCCTCTGGACGTAGTTGAGGGCCTCGTCGAGCTTGCCCTGTACGACGTACAAGCGGGCGAGGTTGTAGTACGGCAGTTCGTGATAGACGTAGGTCTTGTCCTGGATGGCTTTCTGGAACTCGGCCTCGGCCTTGTCCAGCTGATTCATCTCCTGGTAAATGCTGCCCAGGTTGTTCCGGGCCTCGGTGAAAGCCGGATTGATCTCCAGGCACTTTTCGAAGGCCTTGGCCGATTCCGCGAGGTTGCCTTTCAGGGACTGGGCCAGGCCGACGCCGTTCCAGGCCTGATAAAAGCGGGTGTCGAGGGACAGGGCCTTGACGAAATACTTGATGGCCTCGTCGATGTTCTTGGCGTCGGCATTGCTCTGGTTGAGATAGACCAGCCCGAGATTGTACTGGTACTTCGGGTCTTTGTCCTTGGCCCGGGACTGCTGCTGCCTCTGCTGGGACGAGGACGCGCAGCACGTCAGGCTCGCGGACAAGAAAAGGACGATGAACATCCGGTTTCGCATCGCATGTCTCCTTCGCCCGGCGGACGGCCGTCAGGGCCGGTCTATTCTTCCCGCAGCGCCCGCGTCATGAGTTCCTCGAGGGCCTTGCGGGGCGCCTTGTTCCGGTAGAGGACCTGATAAATCTGATTGGCGATGGGCATCTCGACGCCCTGGGCCTTAGCCAGCCTCCGGGCGGAATTGGTCGTATGGACCCCTTCCGCCACCATCTTCATATGCGACAGGATGGCCTCCAGGGATTTTCCCTTGCCCAACTGATAGCCGACGTAATGGTTGCGGCTCAACTCTCCCGTGCACGTCAGGACGAGGTCGCCGATCCCGGCCAGCCCGGAAAACGTCTTCTTCTGGGCGCCGAGGGCGAGGCCGACCCGGGTGATCTCGACGAGGCCCCGGGTGATGAGCGCCGCTCTCGAGTTCAGCCCGAAATCCATGGCGTCGGCGATGCCGGCGGCGATGGCGATGACGTTCTTGAGGGCGCCGGCGATTTCGACCCCCGTGACGTCGGAGCTCGTATAGACCCGGATCGTCAAGCTGGACAGCAGGTGCTGGATGGTCCGGGCCGTCTCGAAATCGTGCGAGGCCACGACGAGGGCCGTCGGGTGCCCGGCCGCGACGTCCCTGGCGAAGCTCGGTCCGGAGAGGACGGCGATGTGGGGGCGGGCGTGGGTCCAGAAGACCTCCTCCATGACCTGGCTCATCCGCTTCAGGGTTTTCTGATCGATCCCCTTGGTCAGGCTAACGACCGTTTGACCCGCCTGAAGATACGGGGCGATCATGGCGTAGACGGAGCGGCAGTACTGGGAGGGCACGGCGATGAAGAGGATGTCCCCGAAGAGAACGCTCTCCTTGATGTTGTTCGAAAACGTCACGGTGGAGGGGAAAGTGTAGCCGGGCAGGAACGTCCGGTTTTCCCGGTGCTTGAGGAGGTCTTTCCCGATGTCCTCCTCGCGCACCCAGAGCTCGGTGGGGACCTTGATCCGGCCGAGGTAGCGGGCGAAGGCCGATCCCCAGCTCCCGGCGCCGATGACGGAGGCTTTCATGATGTTTTATCTCCCAGTCTTCGTTCCGTTCCCTTGAGCAGGCGGCCGATATTGTCCCGGTGCATGAAGATGACCAGGGCGCCGATCGCCAGGCCGCCGATGAATACGGGCCGCGGGCTGCGGAAGAGGAGGGAGAAGAACGGGAAGGCGGCCGCGGCCAGGATCGAGCCGAGCGAGATGCGGCGCGTGGCCGCCACGACGACGACGAACAGCGCCAGGCCCGCGGCGAAGGCCGGGGGAGACAGGGCGGCGTAAGCGCCCATCGACGTCGCCATGCCTTTCCCGCCCTTGAAGCCGATGGAGAAGGGGAAGCAGTGGCCGAAGGCGGCCAGGAAGCCCGCGAGAGCGGCCAGGGCCGGGTCGTGGAAGAGCCGGAGTCCGAGGAAGGCCGGCAGGAAGCCCTTGAGGACGTCGATGACGACGACGGGGATGGCCAGCTTCAGGCCCTTTGTCCGTAGGACGTTCGCGGCCCCCATGTTCCCGCTGCCGGTCCGCCGGATGTCGATGCGATCGACGGCCCGGACGAGAAGATAGGCCGTAGGGATCGACCCCAGGAGATAGGACGCTACGGCGAAAAGGATCTTCATGGCAGGTCGCACTCCGCCACGGTTATGTATTCGGCCCCTTGAGGCTTGAGGACGCTCTCGAACAAGGTGATCTTGCGGGCCGTCATTTCCCCGAATACGGTTTCGCGGAACTTCTCGAGCTCGAGCGCGGCTGCCTGGACCCGGGCCGGGCTCTTGACGCGCCCCAGCGTGAGGTGGGGATGAAAGTCCCTTTCTTCCCGCGGGAAGCCTTGTCGCTCGAGGCCGTCCTCGATGGCCCGCTGAAGGGCGAGGAGAGGCGGCGCCTCCTCGAACCCGGCCCACAGGACCCTCGGCTTCCCGCCGCCCGGAAACGTCCCCGTGCCGTGGAGGACAAGGCGGAACCGCGGTTGGGCGGCCGCCGCCTCCCGCATCACGGTCTCGACGACCGGGACGCGGTCCGGTTCGATCTCACCGAGAAATTTCAGGGTCAGGTGCATGCCGGCGGCGCCGACCCAGCGCACGTCGGCCCCCGTCTTCTTGAGTTTGAGGATGAGATCCTGAAGCGCTTGTTTGAGCTCGGGATCGAGGTCGACGGCGACGAAGGCTCTCATCGGTTGCATTTCCTTATATTATATTTTTTTTCGGCCGTTTTGATAAGGGCTTTTCTCAGAATGTCGAGGGCCTTCTGCGACGCCTGGAATTTCGTCTGCTCGCGGCCGCCCAGGAAAAGGTTCTTCTCGACGGTCACGCCGGCGGATCGGGCCAGGGCGATATAGACGAGCCCGACGGGCTTGCGCGCCGTCCCGCCGCCCGGGCCGGCGACGCCGGTGATGGCCAGGCCGTAGTCGGCCCCGGACGTCCGCCTGATTCCCGCAGCCATGGCTTCGGCCACGGCCGCGCTGACGGCGCCGTGCTTCGCGACGAGGGCCGCGGGCACGCCCAGGCGCCTGGTCTTCGCCTCGTTGCTGTAAACGACGGCCGACTCCAGGAGGTAGGCCGAGCTGCCCGGAATGTTGGTCAGGCGGTGGGAGAGAAGACCGCCCGTGCAGGACTCCGCGCAGGCCAGAGTCGAATTCCTGTCCTTCAGCAGCCGGCCGACGACGGCTTCGAGGGGTTCGCCGTCCTTCGAATAGATCCAGCTCGCGAGCCTGCGGACGTATTTCCTTTCCAGCGCCTCGAGCCCTGTTCCGGCCGCCGGACGCGCGGCGTCCCCATGATAAACGAGATGAATGGCGAGGTCGCCCGGCATGGCTAGCGTGGTCACGGAGACCCCGGCCGGCACCGCCCGGTAGAGGTCCTTGATTTTCGCTTCCATCGCCGATTCCCCGATTCCCGTCAGCCTCAGGACGCGGCGAACGGTCACGCCGCGGGCGAGAGACATGAGCCGAGGGCGCACATGGTCGTCGAACATGGGCTTGAGCTCCCGGGGAGGTCCCGGCAGGAGAGCGATCCGCCGGTCCCGCGTCGCGATCCATAGGCCCGGCGCCGTGCCGTTGGGATTGTCCAGGACCTCGGCCCCCTCGATCACGTAGCTCTGCTTCCGGTTCGTGGCGGACATGGGCAGCCCGCGGCTCCTGAATCGCTGCCGGATCGCGGCCAGGATGCGAGGCTCGAAAACGAGCCTCCGGCCGAGGGCCTCGGCGAAGACCTCGCGCGTCCGGTCGTCCTCGGTCGGCCCCAGCCCTCCCATGGCGATGACGAGATCGGCCCGGCCCAGGGAAACCTGGATGGCCTCGTGCAGGTCGCCCTCATCGTCGCCGACGATGGTCTTGAAGGACACGCCCAGGCCGAGGTCGTTCAGCCGCTCGGTCAAAAAAAGGGAGTTGGTGTCCTGGAAAAAAGGGGTCAGGAGTTCGCTGCCGACGGCGATGATCTCCGTTTTCATGACCTCGAAGCGCCTCAGATCCAGAGGAGGAGGATGTGGACGAGGGCCGCCGAAACAAGTCCCGCCGCGGCGTCGTCGGCCATGATCCCCCAGCCGCCCGGAAACTTTTCCAGTCGCCGGATCGGATAAGGCTTGATGATATCAAAAAAGCGGAAAAAACCAAAGGCCAGGAGCATGGGCAGCCACCGGACGGGGACGAGGAAGAGGGCCAGGAACTGGCCGAGGGCCTCGTCGATGACGACCCGCCGCGGATCCTCCTCGCCGAGCTCGGCGGCGTAAGCCGAGGACGCCGCCCGTCCCAGGAAGAAAAGGCCCAGGAGGAACAGGATATACCAAGGCCAGGGAAGGAAGTGGACCGCCAGCCAATAGGCGACGACGGCCACGGCGCTGGCGGCCGTTCCCGGGGCCTTGGGGCAGAAGCCGACGCCGAAGAAGGTGGAGAACAGCTTGTTGAAGATCTTCATGAAACGAGCCTTCCTTTGAGATCATAGGTCCCGGCCGAACGGATTTCGGCCTTGGCCAGGGGGGTGGGAAACGTCCAAGCGTCGGCCCGCGGCGGCAGGGATACGAGGATCCTTCCGTCGACCTCGGGCGCCTGGAAGCGGGCCCGCGCCGCAAGCGAACGTGACCCCGCGGACGGCCGGCCCTCGATCAGAACGTCGAGGACCTTGCCGATATGCGACCTGTTCCTGACCAGGGACAGGTCCGCCTGGAGAGACATGATTTCGGCCCGCCGCTCCTCTTTCTCTCCGGGGGAAACGGTGTCCGGCCGTCGGCAGGAAGCCGTGCCTTCCTCGGCGGAATAGGGGAAAACCCCCAGGTGATCGAAGCGGGCCGCCTCGACAAAACGCCTGAGGGAGCGGAATTCCCTTTTTCCTTCTCCCGGGAAGCCGACGATGAGCGACGTCCGCACGGCGACGCCCGGGACCCTGTCCCGGATCCTGGCCAGAAGGCGGAGCGACTTCCCGCCGTCGAGGCCCCTCTTCATCGCCCGGACCAGGCCCGGGTCGCAATGCTGGAAGGGGATGTCCAGGTACCGGCAGATCTTCGGATGGTTCATGACGTCGAGGAGGGAATCCGTGATCTCCTCCGGGTAGCCGTAGAGGAACCGGATCCACTCGACGCCGTCGACGCGGGCGAGCCGCTCGAGAAGCTTGACCAGGCCGTCGCGGAGGCCGCGGTCCCGCCCGTAGAACGTGGTGTCGTGCGAAACGAGATTGATCTCCTTGACGCCGAGGCCGGCCAGGATGCGGACTTCCCGTTCGACCGAGGCCGCGCTCCGGGAGATGTACGGACCCTTGATAAGGGGAATGGAACAGAACCCGCACCGGTGCGAGCAGCCCTCCGAGACCTTGACGTAGGCCCAGCTCCCGGGCGTCGAAACGAGGCGGGGAGAGGCGTCCGAATAGAGGAAGGTCCGCTCCCGGCGCGGCGGCGCGACGCCCCGGACGATGTCGGCGATCCTGTCAAAGCTGCGGACGCCCGTCCAGGCGTCGATCCCGGGAAACAGCCGCCGGAGCCGGGCCTCGTCTCTTTCGACGTAGCAGCCGGCCGCCACGATCTCCTTCCGCGCGTCTTTCCGTTTGAGTCGGAGAACGCGTTTGAGCGTCCGTTCGGCCTCGTCGCGGGCCGGCCCGATGAAGCCGCAGGTGTTGACGATGATGATGTCCGCCTCGGCGGGGCGGCCGACGAAGGCGCAGCCCGCTTTCTTGAGCGCGCCCAGCATGACCTCGCTGTCGACGAGGTTCTTGGCGCAGCCAAGGCTGATGAGCGCGATCTTCTTCATGGAAAGGTGCGCATCCCGTCCTTCGACGGCCCGGTCGTCACGGATAGATCCGGTAGAGCAGGCGGGGGAAGGGAATGGCCTCGCGGATGTGCTTGATCTTGCAAAGCCAGGCGACCGTCCGCTCGAGCCCCATGCCGAAGCCGGAATGGGGGACGGAGCCGTACTTCCTCAGGTCCACGTACCATTGGTAGGCCTCGCGCGGAAGGCCGTGCTCCTGGATCCGCCGCTCGAGGAGATCGGGGTCATGGATGCGCTGGCCGCCGCCGATGATTTCGCCGTAGCCTTCCGAGGCCAGGAAATCCACGCCGAGGACGACGTCCGGTCGCTCCGGCGCCGGCTGCATGTAGAAGGCCTTGATGGCCGTCGGGAAGTGCGTGACGCAGACCGGCGAGTCGTAGACTTCCGAGATGATGGTCTCTTCGGGCGCGCCGAAATCGCCGCCCCACTCGATGGACGAGCCCTTCTCTTTGAGGATCGGGAGGGCCTCGTCGTACGTCAGGCGGGGGAATGGCTTCGTTATCTTTTCGAGCGGCGCCGTGTCGCGCTCCAGGATCTCGAATTCCTGCTTCCGCTTCGTCAGGACCCGGTCGAGGATGAACATGACGAGGTCCTGGCCGAGCTCGATCGTGTCGGACAGGGTGGCGAAGGCGACCTCGGGCTCGACCATCCAGAACTCGATCAGATGGCGCCGGGTCTTGGATTTCTCGGCCCGGAACGTGGGGCCGAAGCAATAGACCTTGCCGAAGGCCATGGCCGTCGCCTCGTTGTACAGCTGGCCGCTCTGGCTGAGGTAGGCCTTCTGGTCGAAGTACTCGGTTTCGAAGAGCGTCGTCGTCCCCTCGCAGGCGCTGGGCGTCAAGATCGGCGTGTCCATGACGCGGAAGCCGCGCCCGTCGAAGAAATCGCGGATGCCCTTGATGACCTCGGCCCGGACGCGCAAGACGGCGTGCTGCTTCGCGGAGCGGAGCCAGAGATGGCGGTGCTCCATGAGGAAGGGCGTGCTGTGCTCCTTGGGCGTGATCGGATAATCCTTGGCGATCTGGAGGATCTCGATGTCCGCGAGGCCGATCTCGAATCCGCCCGGGGCGCGCCCTTCTTTTCGGACGCGGCCGCGGATGATGACCGAGGATTCCTGCGTCAGCGCGTCGAACTTCGCGAACAGGGGATGCTCCTTCTCGGCGCTGAAGACCGTGGACTGGATGATCCCCGTGCCGTCCCGGACGAGCAGAAAGCGGATCTTCCCCGACGAGCGCTTATGGTAGACCCAGCCGCGGATCTCGACGTCCTGGCCGTCGTAGCCGGCGATGTCTTCGACGTAAACCCATTGCATAATGGGCTCATTATAAGGAATTCCAGGCGTTTTAGCAATTTCCACATGGCTCGCTCCTCTCCCGCGCCCCGGGAGAAAGGGCCTTTTTTTCACGCGCTTCAACCGTCCCGGCAGATGTGCTATAAAAGCCCTGGAGAACGAACCATGGCCCAGCCGAAACCCTTCGCGCCCGTCAAGCTCGTCTGCGGCGTGATCTTCGGGGAGGCGTCCGTTTACGACCGCGCCGCGTCCCTTCTAGTCGAAACCCATGGGCCGGTGGACCTGGAAAGCCCGGCCTTCGATTTCGATCTCACGGCCTACTACGAGGCGGAGATGGGGCCCGGCCTGAAACGGCGGTTCATGAGCTTCGGCCGGCTCATCGGGCCGGACAAGCTGGCCGCGATCAAGCTCGAAACCAACGGCCTCGAGGACAGGATCAGCAGGGAGACCGGGGCGCCGGGCCGCTCCGTCAACCTGGACCCCGGCTATCTCACGGCCTCGGCCCTGGTCATGGCCACGGCCAAGGACTTTTCGCACCGCATACCGCTCGCCGAAGGGATCTACGCCCACCTCGAGCTCCTGTTCACCAAGACGGACGTGAGATTCCTGGACTGGACCTATCCGGACATCCGGCGGGACGTCTGCCGCGGTTTCTTTCTCGATGTCAGAAAAAACTATCTGAAGGAGCTCCGCGGCCTGTCTCTTTGACGCGCCGGCTCGCCGGCGGAAGGGGACAGGGACGGGAGAGAACGTCAGTCCACGGGATTGAAGGCCGTGATTTTCCGGAGCTTGTCGATGATCTCGGGCAATACCCGGAGAACCGTGGCCACATCTTCCTCGGTGTTCGACCGGCCGAGCGACATGCGGATCGACGAGCGGGCGATCTCGGGCCGCAGGCCGATGGCCGTGAGCACGTGGGAGACTTCCTCGGATTCCTCGCTGCAGGCCGATCCGGTTGAGACGTAGATCTCTTTCGTGGCCAGGGACAGGAGGATGGCCTCGGCCTCGAGACCGGGGAAGGCGAAGTTGACCGTGCTCTTGACCCGGTTCGTCGGGTGCCCGTTGAAATGGACGCGCGGGATCCTTTCCTCGATGCCCTTCTTGAGCGCTTCGGCCAGGCCCTCGATCCGCGGCCGGTCCTTCTTCCCCCGTTCCTTGAGGACCCGGACCGCCTCGCCGAAACCGACGATGCCGGACGTGTTCTCCGTCCCGGCCCGCATGCGCCGTTCCTGATGGCCGCCGTGGAGGTAGGGGTGGATGCTCGTCCCCTTCTTGACAAAAAGGGCGCCGACGCCCTTGGGGCCGTAGATCTTGTGGGCGGAAACCGTCAGGAGGTCGACGCCGAGCTTCCGGACGTCGACGTCGATCTTGCCGAAACTCTGGACCGCGTCGGTGTGGACAAGGGCGCCCCGCTCATGGGCGATGGCCGCGATTTTCTCGATCGGTTGGATCGTGCCGATCTCGTTGCTGGCGTGCATGACCGAGACGAGGGCCGTCCGGACGGTCAGGGCGTCACGCAGGGAGTCAAGATCCACCGTCCCGTAGGAATCCACGGGAAGGTAGGTTACCTTGACGTTTTTATTTTCCAGGTACTTCGCGGACTCGATGATGGCCGGGTGCTCGATGGCCGAGATGATAAGCTCGTTCCGTTCCGGGAAGGCGTTGACGATGCCGAAGATCGCGAAATTGTCGGCCTCCGTGCCCGAGCCCGTGAAATAGATCTCGCCGCGCTCGGCGCCCAGTCCCTCCGCGACCCGTTCCCGCGCCTCGTTCAGCAACTCCTTGACCTTGCGGCCGATGGGATAAAGCGACGAGGGGTTCCCGAAATACTCCTTCAGAAAAGCGTACATCTTGTCGGCGACGGCCGGGTCGACCGGCGTCGTGGCGTTGTGGTCGAGGTAAATCATAAGGCTATTTTAGCACAAACCTGAGCAGGACGGGTGAGCGGGCCGGGCCAAAAACTTAAGAGGACAAAAGGAGGGGCGGTCCCTCAGGGGGGACCGCCCCTCTTCGCTTTTATACCAGTTTTTCCTTGAGAATGCGGACGACGTCCAGGCCGGCGCGTTTCTGGCCTTCGACCGCCGCCGCCCCGAGGTGCGGGATGGGCGTGACGTTCGGGTGGTCGATCAGCGAAAAGTCCTCCGGCGGCTCCTTGTCGTAGACGTCCAGGGCGGCGGCCCTGACCTTGCCGGAATTGAGCCCCGCGAGGAGGGCCTTTTCGTCGATGACGCCGCCGCGGGCCACGTTGATGATGATGACCCCGTTCTTCATCTTGCCGAACTCGGCCTCGCCCAGAATGGGCTTGGGCTGCTTGGGAACGTGGACGGTGATGAGGTCGGCCTTGCTCACCAGCTCATCGAGCGGGACCTGTTTGACGGCCAGGTCGGTCTTGATCGGGACGACGTCATAGGCCAGGACCGTCATGCCGAAGGCGATGGCCCGGCGGGCGACCTCGATGCCGATCCGGCCGCAGCCGATGATGCCGAGCGTCTTGCCGAACAGCTCCGTCCCTTCCAGGCTCTTCTTTTCCCACTTGTGCTGCTTCATCGACAGCACGGCCTTGCCGTGGTTGCGGACGACGCCGAGCATCAGGCCGAAGGTGTGTTCGGCCACGGAAATCGACGTGGCGGCCGGCGTGTTGGCCACCGCGATGCCCTTCTCCTTGGCCGCGTCCTTGTCGATGTTGTCGAGGCCGATGCCGGCCCGGACGAGGAGCTTCAAGTCCTTGCCGGCCTCGATGACGGGCCGCGTGATCTTTGTTGCGCTGCGGACGACGACGGCCTGGAAACCGGGCACGGTCTTGACGAGGTCGGCCTCGCCGAGGCCCGTTTTCACGGTCACGTCGAAGCCGGGAACGGCCCTCATCGCGTCGAGGGCTTCCTTGTCCATGGAATCGGCGACCAGAATCTTGATCATTGCCAGTTCTCCTTGAGGACGGCCTGGGCCGCTTTGACGCCGCTCCCGGCCTCGAACTTATAGCCGAGGTCCGCGAGCGTCATCTCCAGCGCCGAGAGGGCCGTGATGATGTCGAATCCGCCCATGTAGCCGAGATGGGCGATGCGGAAGAACTCGCCCTTGTGGGGGTCCTGGGCCCCGGCGATGTAGGCCATGTACTTGTTCTGCATGGTCTTGACGATCTTGCCGCCCTCGATCCCGGCCGGGGTCTTGACGGCGGTCAGGATGTTGCCGGGCTTCCGGGCCAGGAGCTCGAGGCCCATGGCCTTGACTCCGGCCCGCGTCGCCTCGCCGAGCACGCGGTGATGCTTGAAGAGCTCGTCCAGGCCCATGCCGCGGATGATATCCAGGGCCTTCTTCTGCTGGATGACCAACGAGATGGCCGGCGTCCACGGCGTCGTCTGAGCGGCCAGGTTCTTGCGGGCCTTCTTCAGGTCGAAGTAGAACTTGGGGCACTTGGCGGTCTCGACGAGCTTCCAGGCCTTGGGGCCGACGCCGATGTAGGCCAGGCCGGGCGGGATCATGAAGGACTTCTGCGAGCCGGAGACCATGACGTCGATCTTCCACTCGTCCATCGGGCACGGCGTCGCGCCCGTGCCGGAGATGCCGTCGACGACGATGACGGCGTCCGTCTCGGAAACGGCCTCGGCGAAGCCCTGGATGTCGAAGATGGCCCCCGTCGATGTCTCGGATAACTGGCAGAAGACGGCCTTGCAGTCGGGCATGGCCTTGAGCTCCGCCGCCAGCTGTTCCTTCGTATAATCCTGGCCCCAGGCGACGACGATTTCCTTGTAGGCGATGCCGTAGGCCTTGCAGATGTTGCCCCAGCGCTCGCCGAACTTGCCGGCGTTGATGGTCAAGACCTTGTCGCCGGGCGACAGCAGGTTGATCACGGCGGCTTCCATCGCCCCGGTGCCCGAGGAGGTCAGGATGTAGACGTCCTCCTTGGTTCCGTAGACGAACTTGAGGCCTTCCGTCGTCTCCATGAAGATCTTGGAGAACTCGGCCGTCCGATGGTGGATGATCGGCTCGGCCGCGGCGGCCAGGACGTTTTCCGGAACGGGAGTCGGTCCGGGAGAGAGAAGGTAATATTTCTTGATCATGATTCCTCCATGGACTGATATGCGGGCCCCCGGCGGGCCAGGCCGGCCGCGACCGTCGCCGGCGCCGTCGAGTCCCGAAGAAGTCAAATTATCAGAAAGACCATCGCCGAGTCAACCTCCTTCGCGGGCCTCCGCGAAGGGATAACAAGCCCCCGCTCCGGAGACAGGCGCTCCAACGCCTGCCTTGGGTGGATCCCATAGACGTGAGTCCGTGGAGCTTCCGTCACAGGTCCGTCAGAAGCCGCGTCAACAGGGCCGTCCGCTCGACGAACGAGGACAGCAGGAGGTGCTCGTTGTCGGCGTGGATGCCGTCACCGTCCGGGCCGAGGCCGTCGAGCGTCGGGATCCCCAGGCCGGCCGCGATCGAGGCGTCCGAGCCTCCGCCCGTCTTGCCGCCCTTGAGCGTGAGCCCGATCGATCCGGCAATCTCCGCGGCCTGGCTGAAGAGGCGGGCCGATGCCTTCGTCTTCTCCATCGGAGGCATCGCGCTTTGCACGGAAAATTTGAGCTTGGCGCCGTGCAGGACGGGCTTCATCTCCCTGACTGTGCCCATGATTTTCTCGCGGTCGAGGACCTTCCAGAAGCGGACGTCGAGGAGGGCCCAGGCGCTTTCGGGGACGATGTTGGCCTTGTCCCCGCCGGCGGCCATACCGACGTTGACGGTCGTTTCGCCCGTCCTCAACTTTTTCAAGCGCTGGATCTGGGCGGCGAGCTCCTCGATGGCGTTGACCCCCTTTTCGGGCGTGCCGCCGTGCGCCGCCCGGCCGCGGACGTCCAGCCTCAGAACAAGGCGGCCCTTGCGCTCGAGCTTCAGGGCGCCGCCCGGCAGGGCGGGTTCGAGGCAGAGGACGAGGGAGGAGCGCTTGGCCAGGCGGCGGATGACGTCGTGGGCCGCGGAGTGGCCCGTCTCCTCCGCGGAATTGATGAAGATGGTGATCCGTTTCTGCGGCTTGAGGCTCAGGCTGCGCATGGCGGCCAGGGCGGAGACCAGCATGGCCAACCCGCACTTCATGTCCAAGGCGCCGGGGCCGAACAGCTTGTCGCCCGAGATATAGAACGGCATGCGGGCGATCTTTCCCGCCGGCCAGACCGTGTCGATGTGAGTCAGGACGAGGATCTCGTCGTCGGCGGACTTGGTCCGTCCGGGCGCGTATTCGATGACGGTCAGGTCGCCGATGTCCTTTTGGGGAAGCGTCGTGATCTTGCAGCCGAGCTTCCGGAATTCGCGGACCGCGAAGGCCGAGCAGTCGTCGACGGCCTTCTTGTCGTCCGTGGGAGATTCGAGGGAGACGAGCTGCTTCAGGAGATGGACCATCTCCCCCTGCCTGGACCGGAAATAAAGCCGAAAATCCATCATGCCCTCCAGCCGCGTTGAGAGACCTTAATCTATCACAGCTGGCCGCGAATTTCACGGCTTTTCATGAAACCACTGAAGCGGGCGGCCGCCGCGGTCGCGCCGTTCTTGATTTCGGCCGCGGATTCCCTTAAATTACTCGCAGGGAACGCGGCCCGAACGCGCCCGGAAAACATGATCAGAAGAACCGTCCCGTTCATCCTCCTCCTGCTCCTCCTCGTCCCGGGCCTCAAGCCCGAGGTTTTTTATCCCTGGAAGGACACCTTCATCGGCGCCCTCGAGGGCTCGGCCTGGCCGGGGCTCGTCATCGTCCCGGGCAAGGACAGCGCCTTCGCCTTCGTCCTCAAGGTGGAGAAGGAAGGGCAGACGGCCGAGCGCGGCGACTTCTTCTACCTCGTCTCCCAGGTCGGGCCCCAGTCGCCCGATGGAGAGTATGCCTGCGTCAAGTTCGACCTCGATCTGCCGTTCAAGAAGGCCGAGGACACGCCGATCCTCATCAAGTCGGGGCGGAAGAAGCGGATACTGACCTTCGAATGGTCGCGCCGCGACGAGAACACGGTCATCGGCCGCATCCTGTGTCCCGACGACATCCGGGTGACCATCCTCCATTATTCTCCTTGGGATTTCGCCGCGGAGTACCGGGCCCTTCCGCCGGACCAGGTCCAGGGGCAGAGCGGCAAGGCGCCAGGGAAGCACTACCTGTTCTGGACGCACCGGCCCGGGACGCCCGTTCCCGGCGCCCGGGGCGAGCTCGGCCTGGCCTTCGACTCGCGCGACGACCGCGCCGTCTTTTTCGTCGCCGGGACCGACGACAATCCCAGGGACCTCGGCGCCCGGATCTTCCGCTACAAGAACGCCGTGACCATCGGCGACCTGATCGACGCCGAGGCCGCGGCCTACGAGCAGAAGAGAGTCGTCATCCGCGGCCTCTATGAAGGAGCGCCCGAGGCCATCACCAACAACGTCCACTGGATGGTCCTCTACCAGCCGGGAGGCCACCGGCTGTACACGCCGGCCGGGCGCGGCTGGATCTTCCCGCGCTCGGACGGGGGCCGCGACCATTGGACGATCTTCGAATGGGGCTCGTTTTTCAACAGCCTCGAGCTGGCGCTCGAAAGCCCGAAGCTGGCCGCGGACGTCGTCAGGTCCGT
>Ga0315282_10005889_pt1 | contig 20722 bp, 12 predicted proteins | sample YL17G07_20_MG_FD_203693 | JGI IMG/M metagenome (GOLD analysis project Ga0315282, IMG submission 203693) | Sediment microbial communities from Yellowstone Lake, YNP, Wyoming, USA - YL17G07_20 | ecosystem: Environmental > Aquatic > Freshwater > Lake > Sediment | place: USA: Wyoming | collected... | reverse complement strand
CGGACATGTGGGCCAGGATCCAGCCGGAGATCGGACCGCCGAAGACACCCGACAGCGCGATGGCGCTCATGAAGGCGGCAATCATCTTCACCCGATGCCGGCGCGTGTACCAAAACGTCAGGTACAGAATGATCCCCGGGAAAAAGCCGGCTTCCGCAACACCCAGCAGGAGGCGCAGGGCATAGAAACTGGTCGTTCCGCGGATGAATATCATCGACGCCGAGACCATGCCCCAGACGACCATGATGCGCGCCATCCAGAACCGGGCGCCCACCTTCTGCATCAGGATGTTGCTTGGGACTTCCAGGAAGAAGTAAGCCAGGAAGAAGATGCCCGCGCCCGTGCCGTAGACGGCGTCGCTGAAACCCAGGTCCTGCTGCATCTGCAACTTGGCGAACCCGACGTTCACGCGGTCGATGTAATTGAGGATGTAGCAAAGGAATAGGAACGGCATCAAGCGCCACGTCACCTTGCGGTACGTGGCGTTTTCGAATTCAAGCGAAGAAGCAGTAGAGGTCACTCATCCTCCCCAGGGCCGCGCGAGCGCGGCGGCCGGCTGCAGCCGGGCATAGAAAACGTGCCGTGCTAAAGGACATCGTTACAGTGCGGATGCAGCCATCGGCAGCGGCCGTCGCTCCCTGGCGATTTCCAATACGCGCTGCCAACTGCTGACGAACATGTGGCGGAAATGCTCGACCCCGCCGAATTCTCCGAATTCTTCAACTGACAGCCCGTCTTCCAGGTAGGCTTTGCGAAAGTCGGGCAGCTTCTCCATCAGCTCCGCAATCACGCGATGAGGCACGGGGTTGAAAAGCCGGCACACCACCGGCGGGTCACTTTCGATCAGTTCATCTGCCGTTCCCTCCCAGTTGATCGTCACCACCAGGTTGCCGCCCACCAGCTCGGTGAAGTGATGCAGTCCCCGCGCGCCCCCGCCGATGAAGATGGCCGTGTAGCCGCGCTCCTGCAGTATTTCGTAGACCTTGCGGGCCACGGCCAAGCCGGCCTGCCAGAGCACGTCGCGGGAAATATCGACTTTCTCGCGCTCGACGTACTTCGCCAGGTAATCATCGTATATTCCGGCGATGTGCGAAAGGAACAGCACCGGGCGCTTGCCCGTCTGCCGCGCCACGTCTTCGTAAAGCTCGCACAGGCTGATGGCCTGCGCCACGCTCATGATCTCGGTGGCGTTGATCGGCGTATCCTCGGCCAGAAGCGTCTCCATCGCCTCCAGCCCGGCCTTGGTCACCGGCACCTTGATGCAGACGTTAGGGGCTACGGCGCGGTTGGCGCGCGCCTCACTCAGGATGACGTTCGCGTCCTCTTCGTGAATTGGGTCTCCCTGCAGGCTGACGAAGCCGTCGCGATGCGGATTGCGGTCGTACAGCGGCCGGAAGCGGTCGATAATCGGTTTTGCCAGCCGCCGCTGAAGCAGCGATTCAGCTTCGCTGTCGTTGCTCGTTTCCCTGAGCACCTGTTCGAGAGCAGCCAGCGCGTACGGTCCCTCGCCCAGGTGTTCGATCATTTTCTGACAGTACGACGGGTTGCACGTGCAGCCGCATGCGCCGGCGGCAATTGCACGATCCGCTTCCTCGCGCGTGGGATTGTTGATCCAAAAGATCGTCGGCGATTGTTCCTGAACCCGATGAAAATAGCCCTTCCGCATCCCGATCTCCTTCCTGTTGTTCTTTCACCGCGTCCCTGTGCGCTTGAACACGGCACAAGTCAGCCTTCGAAATAGACGCCCCCCTTGACCAGTGCGTCCCTCAAGAGGCTATAGGGTAGTTCTCGCGTTCCCCTGTTCTTGAGGGCGCACAGGGCAGCGGCGGTACCGACCGCCTGGCCCTGGGCCATGCAGGAAACCGTGTTTCTGGTGGACTGGTGAGGCCGGTGGTCGGAGGTGATGAGCATGCCCGCCACCAGCAGGTTCTCGATTCCCTTCGGGCGCAGCGCCCGGAACGGCATGCCCCAGGTGCCGCCGTTCTTAACCCTGTAGTTGGACATATCGTGATAGCTGTACGCAAACACATCGTCGTCGAAATGCCGGCCTTCGATCACGTCCTCGTGGGTCATGTCGTGGTCGCAGGCGATCAACCGGCCGCAGCGAATCGTGATCGACGGAGAGGTGCGCGCGATAAAGGCCTTTTCACAACCCGGAATCCACTTCTTGTACAGTTGCAGGCACAACAACAGCCGCTGCCGCAGCTCCAACTCGGCTTTCGACACTTCATCGCGATTGGTGGGGCTCTTGCCCAGCGTCAGGTTCACCTTTATGAACATGAAGTAATTGTCATGAACGGTAGTGGTGGTGAACATGAGGCCAATCTCTTTGGCTTCCTTGGCAAACTCCGGCGGCAGCTTCCCCGTCGAGCCGTGGACTCGGATGATTCTGCCCTCCTGTCCGCTGCGGCGTCCCTCGGCATACTCGGACAATGCGTCGTGCTTTCTGACCCACGCGTTGAGCTTTTCGACGTCAACATTGCCCATACCCATGGCCTGGGCTACGGCGTAGTCATTCGGCTCGGTATACTGGGCTCCGGCATAGGCCGCCAGGTCGCCGTACCCGGTGCAGTCAACGAACGACTTGGCGTAGAAGACCTCCCGGCCGGCACGGCTTTCTGCGATCACGCCCTTGATGCGCGACCCCTCCTTGATGGCCCCCACCAACATTGTGTTCATGCAGGAATAGACACCCGCTTCGGCCAGCATCTGGAGGCCAACCAGCTTGTAGAGTTCGGTATCGATCACCGTGCACGCGGAATCGCGGGGTCCGAACGTTTGCTCCCCATGACCCGTGCAGCCGTCAATCTTGACCAGCCGATCGACGATCTCCTGTGGGATTCCCTTGATGACCTGCCGCTTCTTCACTCCCGGGAATGGCCTCCAATAGTTGAAGAAGCTGTGCAGCGTGGTGCCGCCTTCGGTCGCCGCGCCGCCCGGATATCCCTTGATTTCGATCAGCACGGTCTTGGCGCCCTGGCGCGCGGCAGCGATTGCCGCGATCAGGCCGGCTGTTCCGCCGCCCGCGACGACCACGTCGAACTGCCGCGCGGGCAGCTTCCTGGCCGCCTCCTGATAGTAATCGGCTGCCGCATCCGCGGGCCATGAGAAGCCGCTCCCGCCGGTTGGGAGCCCCATACCAAGAAGCAAGCCGCTCTTTGAGAATTGACGACGATTCATTTGTTCTCCTCCCGTGCAGTCAGCGGCGGGTTCATGCCGCTACTGTCCGCACGCGCTTAGAATGGCGACGTAACGCCGCCGCTACACTCCCTGTTTGACCACCTGCTGGCTCAGCGCTTCGCGTCCAGCTTCAACAGCACCCGTGGACCCAAGAACAGACTCCAATGCCTGAAGGCAGAGCATGACGTTCTCCGGCCGGCTGCTGTAACCCATCAGCCCGATACGCCAGATCTTCCCCGCCAGCACGCCGAGACCCGCACCAATTTCCAGGCCGTACCCCGCGAGCAGGCGCTGGCGAACCGAAGCGTCATCCGCGCCATCCGGTATCCGGAGGGCGTTCAGATGAGGAATCCTCTCCGCCTCGGGGACGACAAGTTCCAGTCCCATGGCCTCAAGACCCGCCTTTAACGCTTCATGGTTGCTCCGGTGCCGCGCCCAGGCCTGTTCGAGGCCTTCCTCAGCCAGCATGACCAGGGCCTCGTGCAAGCCATAGAGCGGATTGATCGGAGCGGTGTGATGGTAAGAACGCTTGCCGTTTCCGCCCCAGTAGGCCATCACCAAGCCGAGATCCATGAACCAACTGCGTACCGGCGTCTTGCGGCTGCGTAGAACGGCTACAGCGCGCTCGTTGAAGGAAATCGGCGAAAGGCCCGGCGTGCACGAGAGGCATTTCTGCGAGCCGGAATAGACAGCGTCGATGCCCCATTCATCCACACACAGGGGCGAACCGCCAAGCGAAGTAACCGCATCGACAATGGCCAGGCAGCCGTGCCTGTGCGCAAGTTCGACAAGCGTCCGCGCATCGGAAAGCGCGCCGGTGGAAGTTTCGGCATGCACGAAGGCGACCAGTTTCGCGCCCGGGTGTTGCTGAAGAGCTGCTTCCAGCTTCGCCGGGCTTACCGCACGGCCCCATGCATCCTCGACAGCCACCACCTGGGCGCCGCAGCGCAGCGCCATCTCCTTCATACGCCCGCCGAAGACCCCGTTCTGGCACACGATCACCTTGTCACCCGGCTCCACCAGGTTGACGAAGCATGTCTCCATGCCCGCTGTCCCTGGCCCTGAAACGGCCATCGTCAACTCGTTTTCGGTCCGGAACGCATACTTGAGCAACTGTTTGATCTCGTCCATCAACTCGATGAAGGCCGGATCGAGGTGGCCGATGGTGGGGCGCGCCATGGCCGCAAGCACGCGGGGGTGGACGTCCGAAGGGCCGGGACCCATAAGCACTCGTTTGGGTGGATGAAACGATTCACTCTTCATCGTCGCCTGTTCACTCCGTCTAATTGCCGGCTACCTGTTTTTTGGCCTTCAATTCATCGAGGACGCGCTTGGTGTATTCGATGGCCAGCCGAGGGCTGGTCAGAACCGGACGCCCCGTCGCCTGTTCGATCTGCGGCGCCAGGCGGGTCATGGAAGCCTGGGCGAAGAGGATCAGATCGACCTCCGGTGCGAGCGCCCGCGCGGCATCGGTCACCATGGCATCGTGCTTATCCTTTTCTCCGCGCATGAGCGCTTCGAAGGCCGCGTTGGAGAGCGACTCGCGGATTTCCACCTTCTTGTTGATCCCGGCCGCCTTCTCCCGGATCAGCGCGACCGTAAGGGGCAGCGTGGTGGCCACCGTCGCCATGACGCCGATTCGGTCCGCCTCGCGCGCCGCCTTTTCAGTGTGCGCGTCGTCGATCTTGATAACCGGGATGCTGACCAGCTTGCGGGCGACATCGATCGTCGGTCCAAGCGACGAGCAGAGCGACAAGACGGCGTCGGCCCCGGTGGCCTCAGCCGCCACTACGTAGGCGCACATGCGCCGCGTCACCTCCGTGCTGATGCGCCCTTCCGCCATGACGTCCGGCAGCAACGAGTCGTCCATGATGTTGATCAGCCGGACGTCCGGCATGATCTCGGCGAACATCCCCTGCATCATCGTCTCGACCGTCAGAAACACCTTGCCCGTGTGGATCAAAGCTAATGTCTGTTGCACAAACTCGCTTCCTCGGTTCGCGTGGTCGTTCAGCGAAACCGTAACACGTACTATGCGTTCCTCCTCAACCCAAATTGTGTGTCACAAGTCCTCTCCGTCTTCCGGGCGGCCCGTGGGGCGACCACACGGGGTCGCCCCTACATTACCGGCGGGACGCCGGCCGGAGCGGCGTGTCAGAACTGCATGCGGAAGTGGGCCTGAATCATGCGCCCGCTGCCGTTCTGGGATGTCACCCTTCCGAAGTTGCTGCTCGTCACGGTCAAGTTCGGGCTTCCGAAATTGGTGTGGTTAGTGAGGTTAATCAGGTCCACGCCGAAACGCAGCCTGACGTTTTCGTTGACGCGGAACTCGCGCTTGATATTGGCGTTCCAGAAGCGCAGCGCATCGGCCCTCACGTCCTTAAAGCGAATCGGGAAGTAGTTGACGTTGTAAGCAGGCTGGAAGGAGCCTCGCCCTTCGAATCCGACGTAGTCGGCGGGGATGGGCGTCGTGACGTTCGTGCGATAGGTGGCCGTCGGATCCCACCACACGTGAATGTCCTGGCTGTGGACCCCGTCGTGGTTGAGGCGTTCAGCAATCTTGTCTATGTCGCCGTAGTAGAAAAGCGGCCTGGTGCGGTCGCTGAAGATCGTCGAAATTCCCGTCTGGTATTTGTACACCCAGCTCACCTGCCAGCCGGAAGCGAGCACGCGAAGCGGTCCGTTCTGGATGAAGGCCTTTCCTTTGCCGAAGGGCAGGTCGTACGTACCCATCCAGATAAACAGATGCGGGCGCGCGTCGCCGTTGTCTTCGATAATCGGCTCGGCGTCGAAGATGTTCTGATACGTGTATCTCTCGCTGCTGCCCGCGCTGGTGTACATCACGGTCGTGTTCAGGCCCGCGGTCATGCGCCGCTCCAGTTGGACCTGCAGATCACGGTACTTGGTCCAGCCTCTGGTCTCATCGCCCGGCCGCTTGCCGTCAATCGTCCCGAACATGGGGTACGGGAGGAGCAACTGTTCCTTGTTGATGGTCGTATTGGTGAAGAAGCTTTGCGTTCTGAGGTAGTTGTAAAGCCTGGGATTCGTCTGCGCCAGCGAGGCGAAGTTCGAATAGTGGAACGGATTCGGATACTTCGTAGTCAAATCCGCTTCCACGGCTGTATTCCGGACCTGGTTCGGGGAGTAATAGCTTGCTGGGAGATAATTGACCGGGGATGAATTGCCCAGCACGCCGAGCGGCCGGTCCGCGTACGAGCCGTTGTACGACACCTCGATAACGGTGTTCCGGAGCAATTCGCGCTGCAACCCGACGCGCCACCGCTGCATGCGGCCCGCCTTGAAATCGCGCGCGTAGAAACTGACGTTGCTGCCGGCGAACATGGCCGAGCCGAGCGAGTTGCCGTACGGGGTCTCCCAGCGCGTGCCGTCGGCGCGAACCGGGAAGGGATTGGTCAGGGGCAGGCGACCGGTGCCGAGGGCGGCGGCGGCGAACGGCTGGTTATTGGGGTCGCAGCAGAAGGTCAGCCCATTATCGTTAGACAGCGTCGTGCTGGTCGCAATGCTGTAACCGAGTTGGTTGAAGTTCACCCGGTTGACGTTGATTGAATCGGCGTACCAACCGGTGCCCGCGCGCACCACGGTCTTGGGGTTCACCTGGAAGACAAAGCCGAACCTCGGCAGGATGGCCCACTGCGCGTCCGTAAAGGCCCGTGTGCCGCTCTGCCCCAGGTACAGCGGGCCTCCCTGCACTTTGAACTGGCTGGCGGGCAAGCCCGGGATGGGATTCTTCGCGTAGGCCGCTTCCACGGCGTCGGAGAACGCCAACCGGGTGCTGAAATCAAAGCCGCCCCCCTGCCCGCGGTTGTAACGCTCTGTCGAGCCGCCTTCCCATTCCAATCGGACCCCGACGCTCAGCCGCATGCGGCGGCCCAGCCGAATCTCGTCCTGCGCATAGAAGCCCCGCCATGGCGTGGAGAAGTATCCGGAGTCTTTGAAGTCGATCCCGGACATCCCGGTGTTGGTGGGCACGGCCATCATGAACGCCGCCCACTCCAGACCCAGGTTCGAAGCCCTCGTGTCGTTGTCCGCACTCCGGACGAAATCCCTGCCAAAGGTGAACTGGCCGGAAGTTGTGATGTTGTCCTGCCGGGCGCGCCAATAGCGCCGCTCTTCCCAGCCGAACTTCCAGGTGTGGCTGCCGGCAACGTGCACCAAACCCGCTTTCACCTGGCCCGTGCTGGCATGGCTGTTCATGCCCGGGTAATCTCCGCCGATGCTGCCGATGGTGCTGAAATTCAACCGCGGCAGATGGTGCCGGTCGCCCGCATAGGCGTCCATGTACGCGGGCAACCCGACATCGGACGGCTTGTACTGCGTGTACACCGAATTTTCCCTGCCGTCCACGAACTGGGTTGCGCTCACGTTCAGGCTGAAGATTGTCCGGCCGCTGAGGGTCCAGGTGTAGTCGCTGCTGAAACCTCTCGCGTACTGAGTTGTTCCACTCGATTGCAGGCCGCGCAACGTCTCGAACGTCCAGTCGTTCTGGTCGTTGAGATAGTGGCTCCAGTACCACTTTCCGGACAGCCTGTGAGTTTGCGCGAGGTTGAGGTCGATGCGGTTGAGGAAGTTGTTGTATTCATTGATCTTCGGCATGCCCAGCGCGTAGTAGTTGTTGCGGCCTTCGGTGTCCACGATGCCCGCAACGTTGTTCGGCTGGGGATAGAGCTTCGCGTAGAAGTCGTACATCGGGTTGAGAATCGGAATACCCCTGTTGTTGGGGAAGGGGTCGCGGATCACGCGGCTGCCAGAAAGACGCGCGGTGCGCGGGTCGTAGATCTGGTATTGGGCCGGGTCGATGGCCAGCAGGTCGGAGAAGTCACCCTGCCGCCAGGCGGCCTTGGGCACGGTCCGATTAAGCGCCGAACCGGTCTCCGTCAGCCTCTGATAGATACCGCCATAGCTAAAGAAGAAGAAGGCGCGGTCGCGGCCGTCCACCACCTTCGGGATCCGGAGGGGGCCGCCGGCACTCGCGCCGAACTGGTTTGAACGGCCGGAGGGCTGCTTTGGCGTATCGGGACGGATCGCGCCGCGGCGCACATTGTCCTCCCAGGCCAGGCGGGTGAAGTGGGGCGTCGCGTTCCAGCGCTGCTGCCAGTGCTGCTCAAAAAGCGAACCGTGATACTGGTTGGTCCCAGTCTTGGTGCTCATGTTGACGAAGGCGCCGCTGGAGTGCCCCACGGCGGCATCGAAATTCATCAGCTCCATCTTGAACTCGGCGACCGAATCGAGGTTCGGAATGTATCCTACCGCTCGATCCTTGCCTCCGATGGTCGCGCCATCGAGAGAGATCTGATTGGGCGAGAGATCTCCGTTGCCCATGGTTTTCGTGTTGGACACCGCGCCCGTATTCCAGGGCATGGTCTCGTCCGCATTGCCACGCGAAACCATTCCCGGCGCCAGTCCCAACAACAGCATGGGGTTCCTCCAGGCGATCGGCAGTTCCGTGATTTGTTGGCTGGCGATGACGCGGCCCGACGACGCCGTGGAGGTCTCCAGTATCGGGGCCTCGCCCGTCACCGTCACGGTTTCGGCCACGTTGCCAACCTCAAGCGCGAAGTTGATCTCCACGCTGGCGCCGATGCCCACGTCGATGGGCCCGCGTACTGTCTTCTTGAATGCGGCCAGTTCGGCGGTCACCTGGTAGCGTCCGGCGTTCAAAAGCGGCACCTCGTAGTAGCCCGTCTGGTTCGTCGTTACAGGCCTTTTGTCGTTCGTAGCGAGGTTGGTAACAGTTACCGAGGCTCCTGCCACCATCGCCCCTTGGGCGTCGGTCACCGTGCCCCGGATCGTGGAGCGCGCTTCCTGTGCGGCCATCGCACCGGCCGCTGACAGGACGAAAAGAAGAACCATCACTGTTCGAAAAGAAGTTGAGCGCATTGGATCACCTCTCTGAGCGAAGAAAGCGAAAACTCAAGCCCACCGGCTGGATGAGCCCGGAAGGCCGAATTGCTGGCCCCAAAACATTCATCAGACATCTGACATAAATCGCCACATATAAGGCCACACCGCAAAGCTTGTCAAGCAAAAAACGCACAAAAACGCCATCGACGGCTTTATTGCGCCAGTTTTTCGCCCACGAACGGGACAAAGGAATGGTTGCATCCATCTGATGACTGATGTATAAATGCGTTTCTAGGGGTCAGCATGAAAGAAGTTGTGAGAATGAAGGAAGCGGCTAAAGCCGAGGCAGCCAATGGCAACTCCTCTCCGGGAAACGGGACCGGGGTGATCGAGAGGATCTCCAAGCAAGATCTGCATTTGGAAACCACCTCGCGCCTTGCCCAGCTTGTGGCTTCCTCCGAGCCTGGTTCCCGGCTGCCAACTGAACGCGAACTAGGCCTCCAGTTGGGCGTAGGGCGATCCACGCTGCGCGAGGCCATGCGCTCCCTGGCTTTCATCGGCGCCGTCCGCGTGCGCCAAGGTTCGGGCACCTACGTGAGCAGCGTTGGCGATGGGAGGGTGGAGCGGCTCATCAGCCTGGGCTTGATGCTGCAGCGGGCCAAGGCCCACGAAATCATTGCGGCCCGGCAGATCCTGGAAGTGCAGGCCGTGCGCATGGCCGCGCACAATCACGATGCCGCGGACCGCGAGGCGCTGGAGTCCATCATGCGCCACATGGCGGAATCCGCCGCCGATCCGCCGGAAGCCTCGCGTTACGATCTGCAGTTTCACGTGCGGCTGGCCCAGGCCAGCCACAACAGCGTCCTGGTCCACTTCATCAAGGGCATGCGGGCGCTGTTGGAGATCTGGATCAACAAGGCCGTCACCCGCCGCCCGGTCATCGAAGAAATCATTGGGGAACACAACGCTATCCTGGACGGCGTGTTCAGCCGCAACGCCGAGCTGGCCGCGGCGCGCATGACCGTGCACCTGGCAAACGCCGCCGAGCGGCTCTTCTCGGTGGTCGGCAGGGACCAGCCGGCCGCCGACTTTATCTCTCTGCTGCTCGCACCGGCCCGTCGTGAGCAGGAGACGAATCGCGGCTCTGTGGCTGCCGAGCGGGCGAAGGCCCAAGGCCAGCCATAGATGCAACCCTGGCGCCGCCCGCGCAATCCGGAAGAGAGAAAAATAAAAGAGGGCCGGGCTGTAGGGGCGGGGGCGCCGGGGCGACTGCCCGCCCGCTTCCTACTGCAGTTCCAGGACGGCCAGAACCGGGAAATGGTCGGAGGGGTAACGCCCGTCCTGGCTGCGCACGATGGTCTCCGACTCCAGCGCCTTCACCGCGCCCCGGTAAAAGATCCAGTCGATGCGCACGCCTTCGGTTGAGCCGCGAAAACCGCTGTTGGTTCCATCGGGGCCGATGCGGCGCGCGGCCGTGAGCCTCGCGTCCTTCATTTCCCCGGCAAGCAGCTTGTAGGGCGGGGTGTCGGGGGCCGAGTTGAAGTCACCGGTCACGATCAGCGGAACATCTTTCGGCAGGCGGCCGATACGCTGCGTCAAGATCTCGGCGCAATGCAGGCGCGCCTCGGCGTCTTCGCGGCGGTGCGGGAAGTGGGTATTGAGGAGATAGAAGCGCCGGCCCCCCGCCCCGATCTCGAACAATCCCCAGGTGACCATGCGCGGCAGGTTCACGTTCCAGGACATGCTGGCCGGCTTCTCGGGCGTTTCCGACAGCCAGAAGTTGCCCGATTCCATCAGCCGCAGCTTGTCCTTCCTGTAAAAGACGCCCATGTGCTCGTCTTCGTGGTTGCCACGCCGGCTGAGGCCGAACCAGGTGTACGCGGACGCCTTCTCCACAATGTAGTCCCCCTGCAACTGGAACAATTCCTGCGTCCCGACCAGGTCCGGGTCCTTGTCGCGAATCACGCTGACCAACAGGTCGCGGCGCAGTTCCCAGAGGTTCGGACCATCGCCCGGCGAGGGGTACCGCACATTGAAGGTCATCACCCGCAATGTCTGGGCCGAGAGCGGCAGCACCAATACCAGCAGCAAAACCGCAAAAAGAAGTTTCTTCATGGTGGTCACTCAGGTGTCAGGTGGCCAAGTGTCGGGAATTGGAGCCTGACACCTGGCACCTGAAACGCCCTTACCAGAGGAGCTTCAGGCCGAACTGGATCTGGCGAGGCGAGTTCGACTGGCTGTTGATTTGGCCGAAGGAGGCGGAAGTCACGCCGGTGGTCGGGCCGCCGAAACGCGGCGTGTTGAAGGCGTTCAAGAACTCCGAGCGGAACTGGACGCGCAGCCGCTCGACGGGCTTGAACTCCTTGAAGATGGAAAGGTCGAAGTTGCGCACGCCATCGTTGCGCAGGTCGGGGACGCGTTCGCCGAGGTTGCCCAGGGTGAACGGCGCGGGCTGGCTGAACACCGAAGTGTCAAAATACTTGTTCAACCGCTGGTCCACCGGGCCGCTCAGCTTCCCGCTCTTGCCATTGTTGTTGGGCCGGACCTTGGGGGAAAAGATGCCCGCGGTGTTGTTGGCGGTCAGTTGCAGTGGCGTGCCGGTCTGGAAGCTAGTGATGCCGTTCACCTGCCAGCCGCCCAGCAGGGAGTCCACAACCCGTGAGGAGCTTCCGCCGAAATGCCGGCCGCGCCCGAACGGCAATTCGTAGACGTAGCTCAGTACCAGGCGCCGCGCGATGTCGATGTCGGCGACAGTGCGGTCGGCCCGGATGTTGTAGCTGTCCTGGTGGGTCATGCCGTTGTCGATGGTCTTGGCCCAGGTGAAGGCGCTGTCGAACAGCAGCCCGTGCGAGAAGCGCTTCTTGGCGGTCAACTGCAGCGAGTGGTAGCTGGAAGAGGAGCCGCTGGAATACATCGGGATGATGTCGGTGAACTGGGGGTAAGGCCGCAGCAACTGCGCCTGGCCGATCTTCGGGGTGGCCAGCACGCCCCGGCCCACCGAAGCGTAGAACGGGTTATCCACCTGTTGGTTCAGCGCCGAGCCCAGCGACATCAGTTGTGTCGGCAGTTGGTTGAGACTCAGGCCGCCCTCGTCGCAGCGCGAGAGCTGCAGGCCGCGCGTGCCAACGTAAGTCACCTGCAGCAGAACCTGCGACGGCAGCTCCCGTTCGATGTTGATGTTCCACTGCATGGCGTAAGGCGTGATGGTGTTCTGCAACGGCGCCTGCAGGTTGGCCCCGGTCTGCGTCAGCAGGCCCTCTTTGGCCCCCGGCGGCGGCTGGAAGCCCTGCGGGAAGGGGTTCTTGAGCAGGTTGTAGGGCGTGATGCCATCCAGCGAATTCAAAACCGGCGTATCGGTACGGAAGCCGAAGGGACCAATGGTGCCGTGCGCCTGCTGGGGCGAAGGCGCGAAGATGTTCGCGAAGCCCAGGCGAACCACCGTGCGCCGCGTGGCTTGATAAGCGAGTCCGAAGCGCGGCGCCAGGTTGTTGAGGTCCCAGAGGTATTGGTGCCGGCTGGCTCCGTTGACGCCGACGAACACCACGCCGCCCTTCAGGTTCGGGTACTGCGGCACCACCATCACCAATGGCGACGCAATCGAAGGGTTGAAGTAGTTCATTCGGTTGTAGCGCTCGGTGCGCGGCGTGTCCAGGTCGTAGCGCACGCCCAGGTTGAGCGTGAGCTTGGGCGTGACCCGCCAGTCGTCCTGCAGGTAAAAGGCATAGTAGAAACTCTGCGAGGCCACGTTCTTCCAGGCCTGGATCAGGTTCCCGCTGGTCATAGTGCCGAGCAGGAGCGCGGCCAGGCCATTGCCGGCCGTAGCGCTGGCCCGGGTGGGATCCGGCCCCTGCGTCATGCCGGTGCCGAAGCCGAAGGTGCCGGCCGAGCGCGCTTCCCAAACGTTCATCCGCAGCAGGCGGCCCTCAAATCCGTACTTCACCGAGTGCGGCCCCTTGATCTTGGTGATGCTGGCCAGGGCGCTATAGGCGTTGAACGGGCTGTAGCGGTGGTCGCCGCCGCCCAGACTCGCGTAGCCGCTGGGGCTGATACTGGGAAACATCTGCCTGTCCACCGCCTGGTCGATGTACTTCGGCAACCCAAGATTGGAGGGAAGGAACCCCAGCCCCTGGTTGTTGTATACGTACCTGGTCCGCGCGAACCCCAGTCGAGCGGTCAGAATCGTGGTGGGCGAGAGGGTGTTGCTGTAATCGAGAACCGCGTTGCGGGCGTGGTTCTCCTCGACGATCCGGCTCTCGGCAACGGTTACCTCCTTGGGCCACAGAACCGCCGGCACGCTCTCGGTCAGGCGGTGCGAGTAGCGCGCGAAGAACCGCTGCCGCGCCGAAATGTTGTGATCCACCCGGAAGTCATAGTTGTCGTAGTTCAGCTTGCCCGAGCCGGTGTTGTAGTAGTTGTACTTGTTGGTGATCCGGTCCCCGGCCGCGTTGGGCAGCGGGAAGTACTTGAGGGCGTTCACCGCCACCGGATCGAAGCGGCTTGAGGGGACCCGGTTGCCGGCCAAGGCGTCCCGGATGAAGCCCGAGCCGGACGGGTTGGCGCGGGTGGAAAACGGGTCGTAAATCTGGATCAATTGCCCGTTGGCCGCAAAGGACTGCGAGAAATCTCCCTGCCGCTCCAGGAGCGTCGGAACGCTGGTGGTGGTGCTGGAATAAGTCAGTTGCCGCAGGCTTTCCACGGAAACCATGAAGAACAGCTTCTCCTTCTTGATCGGCCCGCTGGCCATCCCGCCGAACTGGCTGCGCTTGAAGCTGGCCAGCTTCTGTCCCTGCCGGTTGTTGAAGAAGTTGTTGGAATCCAGCACCGAGTTGCGCAGGAATTCGTAGGCGGTGGCGTGCACCTCGTTGGTCCCCGACTTATAGATGACGTTGAGCACGCTGCCGGCGCTGCGGCCGAATTCCGCCGAGTAGTTCTGCGCCTGCATCTTGAACTCGGCGATGGCGTCCACGGATGGAAACACGGAAATGCCGGTGTAGCCCTGCACGGTCGGGTGCGAGGCGGTAATGCCGTCGATGATGGTGTCCATCATCGAGGCGCGCGCCCCGTTGACCGCATAGCTGAGGCTGTTGTAATTGTTGCCGATGCTGCCGGTCACCCCGGGCGTCAGGTAAATCAGCGAATAGACGTTGCGGGAGTTCAGCGGCAGGTTCAGGATGCTGCGGTTATCGACCACGCGGCCGATCGACGAGGTGGTGGATTCCAACAGGGTGGCATCCGCGGTGATGGACACCGACTCGGTGAGCGCGCCCACCTGCAGTTCCACATCCAGGCGCGCCTGCTGTTGGACCAGCAGGGTAATGCCCTTCTGCACGAACTTCTTGAACCCGCCCGCCTCCACCTCCATGGTGTATTCGCCGGGGGGTAGGTTCGGCGCCAGGTAATTGCCGGCGGCATCCGAGCGCGCCTCGGTGCGTACGTTGGTGCCGGTGTTGATCACCGTGATGGTCGCTTGCGGGACCACCGCCCCACTGGCGTCTCTCACGATCCCCAAAATACTGCCCGAAAACGACTGGCCGGCGGCCATGGGGGCCAGCAGGCAGACGGCCGCCACCACCACACACAGAACTTCGATGATTCTCTTCATGGCAAACTCCTCACCTCTGTCTTCGGATTGCCTGACCGTGGAGGGCTTCCCCTCCCTTTCGTTCCGCCACCCGGTAATAGCCGCAGAGTATGCGGTTGGCCGCCGCCTGTCAACCGGGATGTGCATTCCGCAGTGGAGAAAGCACAGCACGCCAGGGAGGGGCCGCGCGACCGCCCGGGCGCGACTGCCCTTCAGGATGTGCGGCAGCGCACAGGTCGGCTCGACAGGGTCAGTGGGGAGGAGGGGCCTTCGGCCCGTGGAGTCGCCGCGGCGACGAGGCTGGTCACCACTGCAGCGGTTACTGAAGAACGACTTCCTGGCCTTCCTGCAACCCCTTCAGCACCTCGGTCTTGGCGCCGTTGCTGATGCCCGCCTGGATGGAGACCTTGCGCTTGCCCTCGCGCACGGAAGGGTCGGGGACTTCCACGGATGCCGAGCGGTCCTTGCCGTAAATGATGGCCGCCTCCGGCACCATCAGCACCTTCTTGTGCTCCTCCAGCACGATCTCGGCGTTGGCCGTCATGTTGGCCTTCAGCTCGCCGGTGCGGTTGTCAATTGAGACGCGCACCTCGAAAGTGGTCACGTTGTCCTTCTCGACGCCCATGGGCGAAATCTTGGTTACCTTGCCGAAAAACTTCTTGTCCTTGAACGACTCGACGGTAATGCGTGCGGGCTGGTCCAGGTAGACCTTGCCCACATCGCTTTCGTCGACTTTGCCTTTCACGTAAACCGAGCCAATGTCACCCAGGTTCATGATGAGCGTGGCCGAAGAGCCGAGCACCAGGATGGAAGAAACGGCGTCGCCGACCTCGCGGTCGCGCGAAAGCACCACGCCGGTGAACGGGGCGCGAATGGTGGAGTTGCGCAGGTCGTCTTCGGCGCGGTCCTGATTGGCCGTGGCCTGCGCCACCTGGGCCTCGGCCTGGCTGATCTGGGCCTTGGTCACACCCAGGTTGGTGACGGCCGTCTGTTGCTTGTTGCGCGCCAGTTCGTAGGTTTTCTCGGCATCTTCGACGCTGGACTGGGAAATCAGCCCGTCGCGGAACAGCTCCCGCGCCCGCTTCAGGTTCTTCTCGGCGAAGGGCACCTCCGGCCCCTCGGCTTCCACGCGGTTCTTTTCGTAGCCGGCACGCGCCGCCAGCAGGTTGGCCTGGGTCCCCTGGAGCTGGGCCTTGGCCTCGCGCACATGGGCCTCGAGTTGCTCCTTATCCAGTTCGATCAGCACCTGGCCCTCGCGCACCGGATCGCCGACGTTGACCAGAAGTGTTTTGATGATGCCGCTGGCCTTGGATTTGATCTCGACCTTGGTGTAAGGCTCGATCTTGCCGGTGGCCACCACCGACTTGGCCAGGTCACCGCGCTCGACCGTGGTGATTTTCGAGCGCTCGATGCGCACGTGGGAGCGGGTCAGCCCGGTGGTGAGGAACACCGCCGCGGTCAGAACCACCGCGCACACCGCCAGGATTACCCACCGCTTCCGCCTGCTTTTTCCATTGCCATTATTGCGCGCCACCGCCCCCTCCTCCATTCACCGTCGTATACGGATGACACGCTGGGAAGTTCCGGAAATCCGCCACCTTCCGGCGGCGAATTCCTAATTCTTCATTACCCCGGCCGCCGCGCCAGCTTCACCCGGGCCTGGACCTTCGCGGCGCCGCGCAACACCACCACATCCACTTCATCGCCGGGTTTGTGAGCGCGCAGCACGTAGGTGAAATCGTACAGGTTCTTGATCGGCTTGCCGTCGAATTCGATCAGGATGTCGCCGGCCCGGAAGCCGGCCAGCGCGGCGGGGCTGCCCTCGCGGACATCGGCGAAACGGACACCGTTTTCGACTTCACCAAAATCAGGGGTGCTGCCGAACCATGCGCCATAACCGCCGCCCCCGCCTCCCATGCCGGCCGGCGGCGCGGGCTCGGCTTCGCGGATAAAGGCCAGCCGCTCCGGCTGCTTGTCCAGCCGCAGCGCCACCCGCTCGGTCAGCCGCAGCAGGTCGGCGGCATCGGCGGCGTTGATCTTGTCCCAGGTGTCGCTGGGCTTGTGGTAGTCCGAGTGCAACCCGGAGAAGAAGAACAGGTAGGGGACCTTGCTGTTCTTGAACGACATGTGGTCGCTGCCGCCATAGCCGGCCGACGAGGAGAACTCCAGCTTGAGGTTGACGTTCTTGTTCTCCTCCTCCAGCAACGCGCGCAATTCCTTGGCGGAGCCCGCGCCGCCGACGAAGATTCTCCGGTCCTTGGTGCGGCCGATCATGTCCAGGTTGATCATGGCGATGGTCTTGTCGAGCGGCGCCAGCGGCTCGCGCGTGTAGAAGTTCGAGCCCAGCAGGCCCAGCTCCTCCCCGGCAAACGACAGGAACAGAATGCTGCGCTTCAGCTCCTGCTTGTGAGTGGCCAGGTCGCAGGCCAGTTCCAGCACGCCGGCCGCGCCGGAAGCGTTGTCGTCGGCGCCATAGTGAATCTGCCCGGCCAGCTTGGGCGCCAGGGAGTTCTGGTAGCCCAGGCCCAGGTGATCGTAGTGGCCGCCGATAATGACCACTTCATCGCGCAGGGCCGGGTCGTTGCCTTTCAGCAGGGCGGCAACATTCTCCAGCTCGCGAGTGCGGCGGGTGACGTCCACTTTCAGCTCCACCGTCACCGGCAACGCGGCCGACTGGTTGGACGCGTCCTTGTCGATGGCCGCCTGCAAGTCTTTCAGGTTCTTTCCGGCGGTGGCCAGCAATTCGTCGGCGACCTCGCGCGTCACTTGGACGGCCAGCAGGCCCAGGTGCTCCGGCCCCATCAGCGCCTCGGCTTTCAGCAACGCGTCTTCTTCGCCCTCGTGGGGGTGCGGGTCATTCACCAGAATGACGGCCGCCGCGCCGTGCATGCGGGCGTTGATGGCCTTATCCACGATGCGCGAGTAGGTGGTCAGATCGCGCGCCTGGAAAACGCGCTTCTCCTGCTGCTCCTGCGGCTCGTGCCGCATGATGAGCACGATCTTGCCCTTCACGTCCAAACCTGTGTAGTCGTCGTACTTGAACTCCTCGGCGGTAATGCCGTAGCCGGCGAAGATCACCTGCCCGGATGCGGCGCCGGGGTCGCTGATGCCCAGCGGCGTGTAGTCGGCGCCGCTCTTGTAGGTCTTGGGACCGCCGCCGAGGTTGGCCCGCAAGGTGTTGTTCGGCCCGATGGTGGTTCCCGTCGTGGCCCGGAATTTCTGGAAATAGTTGCCGTTCGCCGGCAACACGCCGCAGGCCCGGAATTGATCGGCGAGGTACCTGGCCGCCTGCTGCAATTCCGGAAGGTCGTCGCCGCGGCCCTTGAAACGGTCGCTGGCCAGCGTCTTGACGTGGTTCAGGTAGCGCTCAGCCGAGATCTCGGCCTGCACCGAGACGGCAACAGAGAGGGCAACGATCAACAACGCCGCTTTTGCGCGCATAAAAGACAATTGTAACCGATGGAGGGAGAGCCGCAGATTTCGCGGATTGCACAGATTGCCGAAATGGCACAGAGCGATGCGCGGATAAACCCAGATCCGAACTACATTTCATCTGCGCTGATCTGCGTTTATCTGCGTCCCATTCCTCAGACGCCGGCGCTGGCTCCCGCTTGTTGCTGCTCGCCCTCTTGCAGGTGACCGACCAGCTTGTCCCGCACGCTGGCAATGTGCTGGCGCATCAGCACGGCCGCAGTCTCACGGTCCCGGTTCTCCAGGGCGGCAAAAATCCGCTTGTGCATTTGCAGAGAGACCTCGCTGGAGAGGTGAAAGGCGTGGCGGCGGAAGATAAGCCCCTGGTTCTGCACGTTCTCCATCACCTGCATCAGCCGCTGATTGCCGGTGGCGCGCGCCAGCGCGCGGTGGAATTTCACGTCTTCCCTGATGTAGCTGAGCCGGTCGCCGGCTTTCCAGAAAGATTCGGCCGAGTCGATGTGCCGGCGCAATTCGGCAAGCAGTTCGGGGCCGATGACCAGGGTGCGCACCGCATATTCCTCGAGCGCTTCCCGAAGCCCAAACAAGTCGGAGACATCGGCGGCTGAGAAGTGGACCACGAACGCGCCGCGGCGCGGGGCAATCCGAATCAGCCCCTCGCTCTCCAACCGCGTCAGCGCCTCGCGGATGGGGCTCTTGCTGATGCCCAGTTTGCGGGCCAGAGCATCCTCGGTCAACTTGGACTCAGGGCCGACATCGCCGTCGATAATGGACTTGCGGATCGATCTGTAGGCCAGTGTGGTTAGGTCGTCCGGTATGTTAAGCTTACGCACAGCCGCCTCGCTATGGAGGAAGATAGCACAGGCGCAAGCCGATGGACAGGCAATTTAGTATCTGATATCTCTCGGCTTGGTCCCTCGGCAGAGCCAGGAATCCGCAAGCCGCAGCTAAAGGAGAACCAGGGTGCCCGCAGCAGCAGAACAGGTCCAGCACTTTCCTCTTTTCATCGCCGGCCGGCCGGTTACGACCGAGAGCGAACTGGTTGTAAGACTGCCGTTCGATTCCACGCCGGTCGGTGTGACGTACAACGCAGGCGAACAGGAAGTGGCCGCGGCGCTGGAGGCCGCGGCTGCCGCCGCCGGCGCCATGCGGAAGCTGTCGGCCGCCGAGCGCAGCGCCCTGCTCTACAAGGCCTGGCAACTGCTCGGTGAAAACCAGGTGGAGATGGCGCAGGTGCTGATGAGCGAAACCGGCAAGCCGATTCGCGAGGCCCGCGGCGAGGTCGGCCGGGCCATGGAGACGCTCCTGCTTTCGGCCGAGGAAGCGCGCCGCCTGCATGGCGAGGTGGTGCCCATCGAAGGGGCGCTGGCCGCCAGGGGCCGCATGGCCATGACCGTCCGGGAGCCGCTGGGCGTGATCGCAGCCATCACTCCCTTCAACGTGCCGCTGACCCTGGCCATGCACAAGGTGGCGCCGGCGCTGGCCGCCGGCAACACCGTGGTGCACAAGCCGGCCAGCACCACCCCGCTCAGCGCCTCGCGGCTGGCCGCCATCTTCCACCAGGCCGGCTTCCCGGCCGGCGCTTACAACGTCATCGCCGGGCCCGGGAGAATCGTCGGCGACCGGCTGGTGGAAGACAGCCGGGTGCGCATGATCAGCTTCACCGGAAGCGTGGAAGTGGGTTCGCGCATCCGCGACCGCGCCGGCATGAAGCGCGTAACGCTGGAATTGGGCGGAAACGCCGGCGTCATTGTCGAGCCCGACGGCTATGATGATTCCCTGATCCCCCGCTGCGTCACGGCTGCTTTCGCCCATTCCGGGCAGGTCTGTATTTCGCTGCAGCGCGCCTACCTGCACGAAACGGTATACGACCGCTTCGTAGAGGAATTCACTCGCGCCACGGCGAAACTGAAGATCGGACACCCGGCCGCCGAGGACACCGATATTTCCTCGTTGATCACCGAGGAGGAGGCCCGGCGGGTCGAGCAGTGGATTCAGGAAGCGCTGGAGGCCGGCACCCAACTGCTGATCGGCGGCCGGCGCACCAACGCCACCGTCGAGCCGACGGTTCTCGCCGAAGCCCCCGCCTCGGTTTCCTGCTCCTGCAAAGAGGTATTCGGGCCCGTGGTAGTCCTGTACCGCTACCGGGAGCTGCAGGAAGCGATTGAGCGCGTCAATGATTCCGCGTACGGCCTGCAGGCGGGCATCTACACGCGCGACCTCGGCAAGGCCTTCCGGGCCGCCCGGCAACTGGAGGTCGGCGGCGTTTTGATCAACGACGTCCCCATGTTCCGCGTGGACATCATGCCGTATGGCGGCGCGAAGCTGAGCGGCATGGGGCGCGAAGGCCCGCGCTACGCCATGGAAGAGATGACCGAGCCGAAATTGATCTGCTGGAAGGTCTGATGCCCAGTGAGCAGGCGGCGGCGAGCCTTTTCCGCTGGCGGGTGCTGGCCCTGCTGTTCTTCTCCATTACGATCAACCTGCTGGACCGCCAGGTGCTTTCCGTCGCGGCGCCGGTGTTGCGCGACACGCTGGGGATCAGCGCCACCGGCTACGGAAAAATCGTATTCGCCTTCATGTTGGGCATGGCGCTCACGCAGCTTCCGGCCGGCATGATTCTGGATCGCTGGGGACCGCGGGGGGGCCTGGCGGCGATGTGCGGCT